>JAEEGI010008293.1_pt1 | contig 22996 bp, 7 predicted proteins | sample 8958751 | NCBI WGS metagenome assembly JAEEGI01 (sample SAMN16246545, study PRJNA631951) | gut metagenome | biome: gut microbiome; feature: rumen; material: KS-attached | host: Bos | place: Iran: Karaj | collected 2018-10 | reverse complement strand
TGTTCTTCTCCAATTTCTTTTTACTCTTAAATGTCTATGATATTCAAATCTATCAAATGTAGTTTTCTTTTTTATACTATTCTTATTCTTTTTGACATTTGCTCAATACTACTTAAATAATTTATTTTTTAAGAAATAAGTATAAAATATTGAGTTTTTTAATTGAATTAATTTTAATTAAAAAAAATTTTATATTTTTTTCATTCAAAATTAAAATTTAAATTAATATGAATCCTTCTCATTTCATTTATGAGGAGAAATTAAAATCTTTATTAATCTATATAATAAAAGAAGATGAATCTATAGATAAATTTAGAAAAGAATTGTTTTCATTAGACAATTTTTCATTATTAAACCTTTATAATAATTTAGATAAATCAAAAAAATCATTTATAAATCTTACAGATTTTACAGATTTTTTATCTTCTCATTCTATTCAATATAATCAATTTTCCTTAAGAAGGTTGATAAGAACATATGATAAAAAAGGGAAATTTTTATTAGTATATGATGATTTTTCAAATATTATTAAACCAAGATATGAAAATGAATTTTTTCAAGAAGAAAATAAAAGAAATGAAGAACAAATATTAATAGATATAATATTAAGTGAATGTAAATTAATTGAAAAAATTGGAGAACAAAGTATGATTATCAGAAATAGTAAAGATTTTACAACTTTTGAATCTTTTATGTTAATTTCTAAAGGAAAAAGATATATCAATATTGATAATTTAAAAATTTTTTTAGAAAAGTATAAAATTGAAGATAATAAATTAGAATGGATTATATATAGATTAGATTCTGACAATGATAAACAAGTAAGTTATGAAGAATTTCAAGATATATTTTTCCCTTTTCAAAACCCTATTGATGAAAAAAAAATTTCACAAAAGGAAATTCAAAAAAATATAAAAGAAATAATGAATGATAATCAAATCAATAGTTCTGAAAATGAAGAAATAATAGAAAAAAAATATAATAATAATAATGTAGAGAAAGAAATATCTGAAGACAATAATAAAGAAATAAATAATTATATTGAAAATATTAATGAAGATTTAAAAACTGGCCATTTGTCTGAATTTTCTGACTCAAATATTAAAATCAAACAACACTCTCCTATAAAAACCGAAAAGAATTTGATAACTGATAAAGATATTTCTTCAATTATACCAGTAAAAATAGATTTAAAGGAAAAAATAAATGATGATAATTTTTATAAACCTATTTCATTTAGACAAAATGAGAAGTCAAATCATATTATAGATTCAAAGAACAATACTAATGATAAAATTCATAAAAATTTTGGAAATAACATCAATTTTCAAGATATCAAATTAAAAAATAATTTAGATAATGAAAATAATGATAGTGAAATAAATTTTGATAATTATAATTATATATATAAGAAAAACGATTTAATACAAAATTTAAATGTTAATGAAGATAAAATAATTAAAATTCCAGAAAATCCTGTAAAATCTTTTAACATTAATGATCTTAGAGAAAAGAATATCAATATTATTGAGGATAAGCATAATGAGAATAATTTGAAAGAGCTTAATGAAGATAATATTTTATTAGAAAATAATATTAACCAGATAAACAATAAAAACTTACAATCAGATATTAGTATTCATAATTCTGAAAATACTTTAAAATTAAGTGTTAACGCAGTCAATTCAATAAATAATGATTTAGAAAAAGAAAACTATTTAAAATTGCAAAACAATAATGGTAATATTACTAATAGTCAAAACACTTATTTAAATTCAATTAATAATAATGAAGAAATTAATAATATTTTTAATAAAAATCATTTAGAAAATATTATAATTTATGGTAAAAATAATATTGAAAATAATTATAACTTTCAAAAAAAAAATAAAGAAGAGCACAATGAGAATTTCAATAAAAATATTTTTGATAATATCAATGATGAAGAAAATAACTCTATTAAATATGATGAAAATCTTGAGGAAGAAAATATTAGTGATGATATTCAGCAACAATCAAATAATTATATAGGAACAAACCAATCAATAAAAATAAAAGAAGAATTAATAACAAAAGAACTATATAAAAAACCAAAATATAAAAATAGTTTTCATTTAAAAAATTCATCTTTAATCAAAATTCAGGATAATAAAATGAAAAACACAGAAAATATAGAAAATTGTTTAGATAATCATTCATATTCGGAAACATCAATAGACAAAAAAAGAGAAGAAAAATATTTTAGAGAAAGAAGACCTTTGATAAGACAACAAATAGAAAATATGGAATCTGTCACACATTATGAACAAACTTCACCAAGTAAAGAAAAATATTCTGAAAATGAATTTATAAATTCACAGGAAGATAATATCATTAATTTTCAAAATAATAATAATAGCAGTTATAACTTTATAAGTAGTAATAGTAATGATTATTTTTTTAAAAAAACAAATGAACCAATTTTATCAATAGAAAATTTCATTGTAAATGATAATTTAAATTCTCAAGATGAAAAAATGAATAATCAGTTAATAAAAGAATTAATAGATTTTCTTTCTGATATTATTGAAAAAAGGTCATTTTTAGAGTCATTAAAAGAAAGTTTATGTTTAAAAGAAGATATTACTCTAGAAAATTTATTTTATGATTTTGATATTTCAAAAAATAATGAAATTAAAATTGAAGATTTTTCTCAAATTTGCAAGAATTTTGCTATATATCCAACAAATGATCAAATATTTTTATTATATAAAAAGTATGATTTAGATTTAGATAGAGCTTTAAATATTAAAGAATTTTGTGAAATGATACTTCCTATAAAAAAAGAATATATAATAATAATTTCAAATAGACAAAAAAATACATTAAAATATAATGAAATTTCTTTAGAAACTAAGAAAATGATTAAAGAATTAATTAAATGTTTAATTTATCTGGAAACTTATTTTTATGAAAAAAAAGAGAAATTGAATAAAGAAAATTTTTCTTATATTAATGTATGGAATTTAATAAAGAAATATAGTAAAAATGGAAAAGATTTAAATAAAGAGGAATTTAAATTGTTTTTTGAAGATAATGGTTATTTTTATACAGGATTTGAAATTGAAATTTTATTTAATGAATTAGATTTAGATAAGAATGGTAAGATTAATTATCAAGATTTTTCAAATATGATGCTAAATATATAGTTTTTTTCAATATTCAAATAAAATTAGTTTTTATGTAAATCTATTATAAATTCTTATATTTTTTTTAAATATTTTCTTTTTCATTATTATGTTTTATGGTTTTATTGTTTTTTTGTTTTCTTTTTTTTTTTTTTCATTTTTCTCTTTTTCTTCTTCTTCATTTTCCTCTTTTTCTTCTTCTTCATTTTCCTCTTTTTCTTCTTCTTCATTTTCTTTTATTTCCTCTTTTTGTAATTTAGGATCTTTTTCATTATTTTGTTTTCTCTGTCTTTTAAAATCTCTGCTTAAAGTATATTTTAAATTTTCTAAACTTTTAGTAATTTTATTTTGAGTTCTTAATAATTTTCTCCTTTTCATTTTTAATAATTTAACTCTAGCATTTATACCCTCATCATCATTTAAACATTTTTTTATTTTTCTTATTTTATTAACAATGTATTTTTTATGTTTTTTTAGAGACAATTGTTCATCATTTTTAGATTTTTTGATTGTATTATTTGTTTCAACAATATCTTTTTCAAATTTTTTTAAATTTTTATTTAATTCATCAATTACCATTTTTTTTAAGTCATTGTCTTTGGCTTCAATTAATAATTTATCATCATGAGAAATGTTAAATTTAGATAGTTTCTTTATTTTGTATTTTGTTTTCCATCTACTATATATCTTTTTCTTATTTTTGTTTTTATTCTTCTCATTCATCTTTTCTTAGAAAAGTGAATATATAATTTATTAAAACAAAATTCAAAAATAAAAAAAATTAATTCATAAAATTCCTTTCAATATTTTTTAGAATAAAAACAGAAAGAGGACTTTATAAAAAAATAAAAAATAAAAATTTAACACTCAAATTCGAATTTTAACATTTACTGACTTTTAAAGAAATAAATTATTTTTCCAATTTTTATTTCCTTTTCAATTAAAAAATATACCATGCTTTGTGGTGAGTTGTTTTTAATTAAAATTATTTAAAAAAATATATAAATTATATTTTTTACTTTCAATGGCAAATTTAATTTTTATATAATAATTTCTGTAATTAATTGATTTATAATACAAACATTTTATTATTTTATTTTCTTTTTATTAAAAGAATTACTGTTACAACTCACTTTCATTATAATTTCATTTTTAAAATCTTTTATAGCTACTCGAATATCTTCATAATTTTTATAATAAATTGTTATTAAAATTCTTTTAAGTTCTAATAAAGAATTGTCTTGATTATTTTCATTATAAAAAGGATATATTAAAATCCCATTATCTTCATTTAAATAGAAATTATGTGACATATTATCAACTAATAATATTTTACTCATATCTCTACCTATTCTTGAAATATCTTTTATTAGATTATTATCTCTTATAATTGCATGTTCTCTATAAAATTTATAAGAAAAATATTTTTTATTTTTTTCAATGATATCTAAAATTGGTTCTGCATAAATTTTTGTTGCAGTTGTAAAGGAAATTAATTCATAAAAAGGAAATAAACTATCTAAAAAATTATATAAATAAGGTCGAAAATGAATTATTCCTTTATCATTTTTTTTGACAAATTTTAGAAAAAATAAAGTTTCATCTAAATCAAGTACTAATGTATATTTTTTTTTAGATAATTCATTAATATATGGCACTTGTGTTTCATTATTATTACTAATTGTGTTTAAAGTTAATTTATTTATGATTGATCCTTCTTTATTTGATATATATAATATTTTATCATAGAAAAATTCATTAATTGCTATATTTGGTAATTTTGAGATATTATTAAATACAGTAGTTAACTCAAGACTTTTAATTTTATTTTCATTTTGATATTTTGCTAATATTGATTTTATATTTTCAACTATTTTTTTGCTATTATCAATAATTGATGAAACTATAATTTGTTCAGAATCATCTATTTTTAAATTTTCTTTTAAAATATTATTTATTTTTTGTAAGTAAATACTATTAGATTGCAAATAATCTTCATCTTCATTATTATAAATATCATTTATTATTTTTTTAATCATTAAGAGAAAATTATTTTTAATAAAAGGATAAACCTTGCTCAAAGTTGATTTATATTTTATATAAAATTTTGGATTAAGTGATAAATGATAAGTTAAAATCACACAAAAAAGTTCTAAATTATTTGATGATTTTATAATTACATGATGAACATTACTAAAATAACAAGTATAATGATCTAATAAAGAACTATCAAAATAAAATGACAAATATTCAAAACATTCTTGACTTGCACAATCATCCTTTTCATTTTCATCAAATAAAGTTTTATTATTGATTTTTTGTAAAATTGCTTCTAATCTTTCAGAAATTAATAGTATATCTTCTATTTTAATTATATCATTGATTGAATTTGAAATAGAAAATGGATTTGTCCTATTGAAATAAGTTCTTTCTGTTTCTGTTTTAAAATTACAATATTCTGAAATTTGACTTTTTTTTTCTTCTTTTTTACTAAAAAATTCATTATATTCCTTATCATTCATATAATTAATTGTTCTTATTTTTTTATAAGTTTTTGATGAATTGCTTAAATTTCTTTTAAAATTTGGTGAAGTTTCAATGATATTAAAGTCATTTTTGCTATTTTCTTTTTTATATTTATTAGTTTCTAAATTATTTTCAATGTTTTTATTGTCTTCATATTGAAAAGAATTATTTCTTAATTTATAATTAGTAATTTCTCTTTCTGTTAAACTTTTTCCTAATTTTTTTGGTGTTAATTGAGTTTGAATAACTGTTGGTTTTCCTTTATTTAATTGATTATAAAAATTAAAATTATCCTCATTTTTTATATCTTTTAAAATAAATGGTTTTATTTGGTCATTTTTTTTAAGATATTTTAATGCTTTGAAAAAATTAAAATTTCCAGGTATACTTTTATTCATTTATAAATCAATTAAAATAATCGTAAAAATAATTTTTTAATTCTTTTTTTGTATTTTTTTGAAATTTAATTTAAATTTTATAATATATGACTGACTATAATAAAAGATTTAAAGAATTAAATAAGAAAATTACTGAAGTAGTCAAAGAAAATAAAAACACAAATATAATAATTCAAAAACATAATGATAGATTAAATAAAATCCATGATAAATCAATGCAAAAATTATTAGAGTTAGAAAAATCTTATTCATTACTTAAAGAAGAATTTACAAAAATTTCCTCTATTTATAATAATATGAAAAATTTAGAAAAAAAACCTTTAAATGATAGAGAAATGAATTATTTAATTCAAAATTTAAATATTACTTTAAAAAACCAAAAAAATGAAATGGTTGAATACATTAAATCAATTTTTTCAGAAATTGAAAGATCGATTTCTAAAATTAACGATAATAATTCTTTCCAAAAAAATAAATTTTCAAATGATTGTGAAATTATGAAAGAAAATATTGATAGTATAAATAATAATTTAGAATATGTTCTTCAAAACCAAAATATAAAAATTAATCAAATGTTAGATGATATTAAGCAAGCAACAGATAAAGAATTTGAAAATGTGAATAAACTTTTAGAAGAAGAAATAAATACACAAGAATTTAATTCAAATCAATTAAATAATTTAAATGATTTAAACATGAAAATAGATGAAGAATTTATAAAATTAAAACAAAATACAAATGAATTTGAAGAAAATATTTTTAATTTAATAGAAGACACATGTATGAAAGTAGCAGAACCTTATTAAAAAAGAAATATAATAATAAAATATCAATAAATTAAAATAATTAATATAAAATTCCTTTATTAGTTAATAAAAAAAAATTAATAAATAAAAATATAATCTACTAAAAATTCTTCAGTCATCTAATTGATTTAACAAAGCAACTCCTCTTTTTGTCCAATGATTAGGATCAACTTTAGAAGGTAATTTAGCGGTAAAAATATAATTTGTAGAATGTCCAGTAGTACTTAAAGAACCTTGTCTAGTAGAACATTTATAAACTGGAGCTTCATATATAAAAGTATTAGTATTATTACTTTCATCATCAAAAGGTCTTACACTTAATATTATAGGAGGCATTTCAAAAGAAACATTTTTTCCTTGTAATTCATCAATTGTATGTGAATTTTTATTCCATTGAGCACCTTCAATATAAACACCATAAATATAATATTCTTCTCTATTATTTACTTTATCCATATTATAATTTTCTTGATCTGCAAAATCAAAATCAAATTCTAATCTATCTATTGATTTCTTATATTTTCTAGCATAATTTTGCTTTATTCCAGTTAAAAATGATTGAGTAAAGAAAAATGCACTTAACCAAAATTTTATTGGTGTTCCATTATCTATCCACTCTTGGAAAAATTTTATTCTATTACTTAAGTCATTAATCCATGATTTTAATGGTTTTCTACTTGGATAACTTGCTCTTATCCAATTTTCTGGTGTTTTACCTTGAATCATTTCATTTGACATTGCTTCTATTTCATCAGTTAATGGTAAATGACCCATAAAAGATTTTACTGAATCATCTAATGATTGAAATACTAATGATAATAAATTATTATATCTCATTATTTCTTGTATTAATATTGAATTCATACAATCTTCATATTTTAATGGGAATTTCTTTTTAATTTCATCTATATTAAATTCTTTTATTAATTTTTCTTCAATTAAAGATTTTATTCCTTCTAATATTGTTAATTTCATTTGAATTGTATTACCTTCACTTCCTTTTTCCATTGAACTTAAAGAATTTATTAATTGATTTCCTTCGTCAATTTGCTTTCTTAATAAAGTATTTTTATGTAAACCTAAAATTTCAGGTGTTTCTTCATCAGGTAAATTTTCAAAACGTTCAAAATATGGTTCATAATTTTCATGAAAATCAATAGTAAATTCATCTAAATCATTTATTTTATACTTTTCATTATCTAAAACTTTTTGATTATATAAATCATCTAAAATTGCATATAAAGTTCTTCTATCCCAATCATCAGTAACTCTACCTCCATAAATACAATCTGATGTTAAATATATAATTGCTTTAAATGGTATTTTATCATTTGCTTTAGAATACCTTTCTAAATTACTTTTCAATATATTTTTTGATATTTGGAAATCTGCTTCATTAAAATTATATTTAATATTCCAACCAATTGGACCATAATTTTTCCTTTCTAAAATTATACTATGAAAATGCATCAATGAAATAAATAATTTTGTAAATTCATATTCTTTACCAAAACGTTTTGTTTGTTCATGTTCATATTGCCAACCTTTTTCTTGTGCTTTTAACAATTTTAATAAATTACTTTTCATTCCACTAGGACTTTCAATAGTAATTTTAAGTGAATTAACTAATATACTAGACAAAATATTATTTGAAGGAAGTGAAGATAACCATAATCTAAAACCAACATTGACTTCTCTATCATTATTTTGTAAGTTTGAAATAACTTGTTCTAAATTTTTCATAAATGAAGGAACTAAATGTAAATTTTGTAAGAAAACCCATTGTCCTTTTTTTTGACATTCTTCAATTGAATTTAAAGCTTTTTGACTTTGACCTTGACCTAATGAAACAGATACAATTTCTTTATTATTTTCTTCTGATATTTTTCTTACATCCGCACTTGGATCTAATCCAGGAGTAACAATTAACATTAAAGGAGTATTAAAAGTACTCATTTCATATAATTCATCTATTGTAAATAAGGGAATTTGACCTAGTTCTTTTCCTAAAGTTTCTGATATTACAATTTTCGTATATGGAATCAATGATTCTTGATTAAGAATTTTTAATATCATTAATTTATGAAATAGGGAAATTTCCTCAAAATTAGGAATTTCTAAATGTTTTTCATAATTTGAATTATCTTCTAAAACTTCTGTCACAAAAGGACTCCATTGTGGTTTATTTGCATTAATTGTTTCACATAATGTATGTAAACTTTCTAATTTTTCAGTTAAACATAATTTTTTCCATTTAATTGAATCCATAAAATTTGGCTTATTATTTACCATTTCTGATTTGAGTGATGATATATCACCATTATCTAAAAAAAATGATACATCTTCTTTAGTAATTGTTCCTTTATCTAATAATTTTCTTATCAGTAACATTAAAGAAAAAACTAATTTATCTCTATTTAACAAAGATCTACAAACTGCAGTATAAGCAACTTTTAATAAACTTTCACTTAATAATTTTAATCTTTGTTCAATGAATTCAGGAGTTTTTTGTGTTACTTGAGTTTTATCATATTCATTTTCTTTTATACTACTTATTAAAATATCTTTTATATACCAAGATATTGAAAATTGATATATGTCTTCTAAATTACTTAATTCACTTATTGCAAAGAATATTAAAGTAGCTAAATTTGATAATGGAAGATATAAACTTCTACTATTATCTATTCTTTCTTCTGTAATTTTTGCATTATTAATTTGAATAGTTGCTTCATCTGATAATTTTTTACTTTCTTCTAAACTGAAAATTAATCCATCACTTTCTAATAATTCTTCACTACTAACAGATAATTTATTTAATATATCTTCCTCAGTTTTATGTATTGTTTCATTTAATTGGAATTTTTTTTGTAAAATATTATTCTTTTCACTTTCATCACCTGGAGATTCTTCTTTGACAATGACACTTAATAATTGCTCAGTTAAACCTTCTTTATTCACTGTGAAGTTAATAATTGAAATTTTGCCATATAACTCTGGATTAAATATTGGATTTGTTAGATATGAAATTAAATAATATTTAAATTCACTGTTTAATTGAACTTCATTTGATTCAGTTAACTTTAAATAAACGGAATCACTTCTTTTAACTTTTTCACTATTAAATAATAATTCAGCATCAGGAGGAATATCATAAGAAATATAATCAAAAATTAAAGTTTTTCCATTTTTAATACAAGATTCTAATAAACCTTCTTTGACTTGATCTATTTTTATTTTTTTAGTATCAATTTCTGTTTTTTTATAAATAACAAAATCATTTTTATACATTTTATTAAAAAATTTAAAAGCCTGTTTCTGAGGATCAATAAATAAACAAGGTTTAGTGGATTCAGATAATATAACTGCATTATCAATACTTCCTGAATCAGGAGGTAAACCATTAATAACCCAATTAGAAATTAAATATGGATCACCTATAATTTTATTTATTTCAGAAATTTGACTATATTTAATTTTTTTTTCATCTAGATACTTGAATATAAATTCTCTAACAAATTTTTCTCTGAAAGGAACTAAAAATGGACCTAAGAAAATAATATATATAGAAGCAAGAATAACATCACCAAAAATAAATTGTTTTTTTTCTTCTAATGTATCAGCAGATTCTCCCCATCTTTTTTTTTCTCCTCCTAGTTTAGAAGTTAATTTTTGTGCTCTAGTTAATTTTTTTTGACTTTCACTAATTTCATTTTGTAATTTATCTAATTCAATATTCATTTGATTAAAACTTCTTTGAAGTTCTTCTAATTTCTTTGCAATTTGTTGACTTTTTTCAAAATTTTCTCTGAAATTTTTTTCAGCTGCTTCAGAAGCTTGTGAAGCTTCTTCACTTTCTTTTTTTAAAGGAATTAATTTTTCTTTTAATAAATTATCTAATTTATACATTCCCATTATAAAATGACAAAAACAACCACAAGTAGAAGAAATTTTTTCAGCCATATAAGAAGGTTCTAAATCACTATCGTTAATAAATGGAGTTAATAATTTTAGTACTTTTTCTGATAACTGTACTGTTTCTAATTTTTTGGGAAGTGATTCTAAAGTTTTTAATAATTTAACATCATTTAATTTTTTCTTATAGAAATCCCATTGAGTTGGAACTGTTTCTAAAGGTTTTTTTTCAAAATTAGACATAATTACTACAATTGCTCCCATCATTTTTGTAATTTCTTTTGGTGGAACTCTATATGATCTTAAAGCTGAAAATTCTTTTTTATTTATTGATTGTAATTTTTGGTCTATTTCTGCTTTTGTTTTTTCTGCTGCTTCTCTCATTTCATCAGCAATCATTTTCTTTTTATCTGCTTCTTCTTTTTTTTCTTTTGCAATTCTTCCATTTTCATCACTTATTCTTTGTGCTTCTTCTGAGTCTTTTGTTTGTTGAGTTATTTCTAATAATGTCTTTTCTGTGGCTTTCTTTTTCTCGTCTAATAGTGGTCTTTTTTTTTCTAGTAATTCACTCATATTTTTTATTTGAACTCCTGCTTCTTCTATTCTTTTTATACCTTCTCTATATTTTTTTATATCATTTAATATTAATTTTGAATGCTTTATATTCATATATTTATAAAAGTTAAGGAAGTCTAAGAAACTTTTTGGTAATATAATTACTTTTTTTCTTGTTTCTTGGAAATATATATCATTTTGTTTGTTAATTTCTGTAAATATTTTTGAGAAAATATATGATAAATCATTAGCTTTATCTTTTAATGTTTCATCTTTTGAAATTTCTCTTTTTGCTAAATAAAATAATGCATCTTCTGGCCATTGTTCATACCAATCCATTGCAGTGTTTGTTAAAGCTGGGAAGTTTCTAATTATTTTAGTGAAATTTTGATTTAATGGATTCATACATAAAAATACTCTACATTTCTCTAAAGTTTTTTTGATAAAAGCTTCCCATAAAGTTTGATCATCTGCGTTTGCATAATCATCATATTCTTTTATACTTTTTAAATTTGCTATACATTCCATTTTTTCATCATTTGAAAATAAATTATATACTACACCACTTGAAATAATGCAATTTAAATCAACATACATTTGTTCATCTGCGATATTATTATCATTTAACATAAATATTGTATTTTCTAAACGTGCTCCTGCTTGTAGATATAATTCTTGAATATCTTTTAACCAATCTTTATGACCGTAATCTTCAACTTCATCTTTTCCTCTAGTTTTATATATTTTAAATCTTTTTATATAAGCACATATATTTACTAAACTTTGTCTTCCTGAACCTGTTAAACCTATTAAAACACTATGTTCTCCTTTTCTTGATAAAATTCTATCTATTCTTAATAAATGTCTTAAAGAATAATCAAATAATATTAATTCCAATCTGTCTTTTTGCTTTTTACTACTATTATATTGTGATATTTTATCATATATTGAATGTTTAATATCATCTACATGAATTACTCTTTTATATAGTTCATCTTCATTTATTTCACTAAATAATAATGAATTGTATTGCTCTTCGGCGTCTTTTTCACTTATTCCATGATAAACAAAATCTTGTAATTTCTTTATTATTCCATTTTTAAATTGATTTCTATGTTCATTAGAATATAATCTATCATGGAAAACTCTACAAGTTTCATGTAATAAAGCACTCATAAAATAATCTGTAGTATCTTCACCAGATGCTATAGCTTCTGGCTTTATCATATAAATTCCATTAAAAATTTTAATTAAATCTCTTAAATTAAAATTATATTGAGGTGTAATCGGTAATGGTCTAAAAGTATCCCTTACTCCTTTAAAAGCTGTTATTGCCCCTTCAACAATAGTTTCTCTCAATTTTCTAATTTGATTAGGATATTCAAAGAAATATGCTTCATAATATTCTTTAAATATATCTTTTAAACTTATTTCATCAATTTCAGAGAAACTTATAGGAATAAAATGCCATAATAATCTAAGAGAAACGATAGGTCTTCCTAAAGTCATACAAGTATTTATTAAAATATTTTTGAAATTCAAAAATTCTTTATCTTTTCTATCATACCATCCTCCATAATCGAAAAATTGTCTTATAATTTCTATTGGTGGTTGAGCTCCATATCTTTCTTTTGAAGGCATATTTAAATCTTCAATTAATATTAATGCATTTTTATTACCTTGAGGTGCTAAAGTTCCTTTTTTTAATTTAAAAGAAATTTTTTCTTCAATTAAATCACATATGTTATTTGCAGTTGTTTTACTATTAAAAATAAAAGTATAATTCAACCAATTTTTTCCATTGAAAATTTCAGGATTTGAAGTTATATAATTCATCATTATATTTGATTTTCCTGTTGCTGTTGGACCATATAATAATAAAGGCATTTTATTTATTTGAGCAATTTGGAATAAAACATTTGCTTTATATGATTGAATAGTTGGAATTAGAATTGCGTTTTCTTTAATTATATCATTTCTTATTTTTTTAAATGATTCTTCATGATTTTGCTTTATAATCGAAGTTATGTTTTTAAAAGATTTTTCTTCAAAATCATATAAGAAATGATTAAATTGATGAAGTATTTGTTCATAATTTTTATTAAATTCCATAATTTCTTCGTTTAAAGGATAATTTTGATCTTTTACATTTATCTTATTAATTTCTGCTATTTTTGAAATGATAAGTTGTTGTTCTTTATTTGAATCAAGTAACCAAATAAAACTTATCATTAAACAATATATAAATTTATTAAATAAAACTTGTTTTTCCCTTTCACTTAAATGTCTATTAATATTACCTTTATCTTTCTCAACTTCTTTAACTCCGATTTGATTATCTCCTTCATTATTTTCTTTCATTCTTTCTTTTTCAATTTCATTTTCAATAGTTTCTTCTTTTGAAATAGAATCAAACAGCAAACATTCTAAAACATTAATGAAAATTTTCATAAACCAATTTTTAAATATAGGTAATCCCATTTTAACAATTAAATTATTATATTCATCAAATAAATGATCATCAACAATTTGATGATAATAACTATTAAATAAAGCAATAATACAATCTTTAAAATCAGATTTAATATAAGATTCAGGTAAAGTATCTAACCAACTATAAAAAAAGTCATTGGGTTCAATATTGACTCTATCAGTATAGACCATTCCACATCTTGAAATAGTAGCAAGAGAAGCTTGTGATAAATCATCAATTTCAAATATAATAAAAGTTTTTTCATCTAATCTTATTTGATCAGAATTTTCCAAACATAATTTTTTTGTGTCATCGAGAACTGAATTCATATTTTCTATCCATAATGTATCTACAGGACCATCAAATAATAATAATTTTAAATCTTCACTTACATCAGCAAAATAATCTCTTAAAGCTTTTGAACATATTCCTTCATTAAATTCCATTGTTTTTTTATTTACAAACCCAAATAATTGAGGTGATGTTATTGCTTTTGGGTTTATAAATTGAGCTTTTACTGCTTTATTTTGATTTAATTTTTTAAAGTAATCCGGAAGAGCATTTAAGTATACTTTCATTATTGATGATTTATTTGACATTGGAGCCCCTACTATCATTACTGCATGACGTACTGACATTATATTTATAAAATCTACTACTTTACTTGTTAAGAAATCATTAGATATTAATTTTTCTTCTTTAGATTTTTCTTGAATTGATTCTATTAATTTTTCATCATTTTTATTTATAAATTCACCACTTGGGAATAAATCATTTAAAATACCTTCATAAATCTTATAATCATCAGCAATAAATTTTGGCATATTTGAATCTCTAATAGCTTTTTGTACTAAAAATTCTTCTTGTTCTTCTGTATCTATTTTATTTTCTGTTGAAATAATACCAATATAATTAATAATTCCATTAAGGGCTCTCATCCCATAATCATAATGAAATTGACTTGAAAGTTGTTCACTTGCTAATCTCAATGAAGAAACAATTTTTTTACTTAAATCTCGAGCACCTTTAAATCCATAAGAATATAACATAATTTCAGTGATCATTTCATAATTAGGAATCATCATAGCCAAAGGTCTAAATAATCCTTTTAAATTATCTGGTAATTCACTTCTTCCTGCATAATCTGGATTCATAGTAATAAAAATACCCATATTAAAATTAAAATTAAAAGTTCTTCCATCCATTGTACATTGTGTAGTTCTTCCTTTCAAACAATTTAACAAAATAGAAATTTGATGAGCAATAACACTTAAAACATCCAAAGTAATTCTATTAAATTCATCAAAACATACCCAACAACCACTCATAGCAATTCCTTTAAAGAACTTAGTCATTAAAGTAAAATCAGAATCTTCACTACAATTATAAGTAAAGCATTTCTTACCTAGATTTTTACTTAAATCTTTTATAGTTTCAGTTTTCCCAGTTCCAGCAGGTCCTTCAGGGGCTCCTCCTAAATTATTTGATAAAGCTTCCATCATAGTCCTATAACATCTATCTGTTAAAGGAGTTATAACTAGTCTCTTTTGATTTCCTAAATATTCAAAGTCATATGCTCTTTCTGTGTTTAACATTTTTACATGTACATTTTCTGCTTCTTCTATTGATGATATTTCTTTTCCTTTGTTATTTACAAAGAAATATCTTAATTGACTTACCCATTCAAATGCTGTTACGTTTGTAACGTTATTTTTTATTAAATAATCTATCACATCATTTGCATGTACATCTTGGATTATTAGACTTACTAATGTTTTCTTAAATAATGGAGAGAATTTTTCACTTGATCTAATTGTTTTGATTAAATCTAATAAATTATTATCATCATGTTTTTTAAGGACAATTAAGGAATTTTTATTATTTGGGATATCTAATATTGCAAGTGAAGTTCTTTGAGTCCAATCAAGTTGTGATATTGTTAAAACTGCTTGTTCAATATGTTTAGAAGCCCAAATTTCTCTTTTTGATTCTGGTTTAATTAAATCTAAATAACATTCTTTAAACAATTTCTTTAATGTTAATTTCATTGAAAATTCAATATCAGTTAACCATTTTTCAATTAAAACAGTTCTATAAGATGTTTCTTCTTTACCTTTAATTTCTTCATATGGGTCTATAATATTTACAAAATTTATAGTTTCTCCTTTTTCACTTACAAATTGTTCAAATTTCTTTAAACTATATATTTTTTTCATTGTTTCTCCAGTTTCATAATTAGTTACATCAAAAGTAACTTCACGGGAAGAATAATTCAATTTTTTCATTCCTTCAAATATTTGTTGAATAAATTGGGTTGCAATAATATCAGGATCACCACTTCTTGCAAGCATTAAAGTTAATTCTTCATTACTAACAAAATAAAATCTTGGGAAAATATCTCTTTTTGTATTTAAATATGCATTTAAAGATTGATTAACATCTTCTAAAATACTACTCCATTTCATAAAAGATTCTTTTATTTTTGTCATTTGAACAACTTCTGATAATTGAGGAGCACCTTTCACTTGTTCCATTGTTTGTCTCCATTGTTTTTCTACATTTTGATATTTGGGATATTCTTCGCTTAATTGTTTTTTTAAATCTCCATATGCGAAAATTTGTTGAAGTTGAGTTAATAATTTTTGTGTTTTTAACCAAGCATCAATTATTTCTTGTGCCTTTGATATATTTGACCATATATAGTGTATATCTTTTTGAAGATATTTAGCATATTTTGATGATGACATTGAAACTATTTTAGTTAATATTGCATCTATTTCTTCACTTAATGGTTCTACATCTTTTAATATTACTAAATCAGTATTACCAAAATTAGTACAATCAAATTTCATTAATTTATATTTTTCTTTTAATTTTTCTAATGTAGCATTTAATTTCTTTTGTCCTGTTGCATAAACAGATCTATCTGATATTTCATCTCTTTTTTCTAATATTCCTAAATTAATTAATTCATTCATATTAATTTCTAAATTTTCTGGAATTGGAATTCCAATAGCTTTAGATAAATCTAATATGTGATTTGCTTTAAAATCAGGATTAATTAAATCATATAATACAGGTAAAATTGGTTGAAATTCATTTATTTTTTGTCTTAATAATTGAATGACTCTATGTGGTGCTGGTTTATCTTTTCTAAAAATGGTTCTTTCTAAATTATCTATTGTGTTTACGCATTTTTCATATGTATTTTTTAATTTCTTTCTATCAATTTGTTTTAAATTTTCTTCCATCCATGATTTTTTTCCTGAAAGGAAGTTAAACACACTTTCCCATAAATCATAATAAGGATCAAAATTAACTTTTATGCCTCTGATTTCAGTTAAATCTGAATTTTTCATTCTTAATATTGTTTCATGTTCATTCAAAATTCTACAATTTTTTATCATTTGTTCAATGTCGTATTTTTGACTTGAAAAATTTTTGAAAGTTTCTTCAAAAGTATCAATTTCATTAATAACAGTATTAGTTTCAAAATCTTGTCTTAATTTAGAAATTTCAATAATAGTATCTTTATATTTTTTTTTAATTTGTTTTTTAAAAACTTTCCTGTCTGCTTCTAATCTTGCATCAGTTTCTTCTTTTTTAATTTGTAAATATTTTGGAATACCATAACAAGACCACATTCTAAAGAAATCTTCTCTTTTAATTTCATTAAAATTATCTTCTAATAATTCTGCATTTTCTTGTTGATTATTAATTTTTTCCCAAATTCCCTTCATTTTTTCCCCTAAATTCGCACAATATTTAATATCTTCATTATATTCATCAACAGTTTGAGGTTCATTATCTAATTTCATTTCAATTTCTTTTTTTTCTTCTTCCATTTTTGTACTTAAATATGCATTATTTGACATAACTAATCTAAATAATTTTTCTTTTGTATCATCTAATCTTTTTAACCATGATTGTTTAACTCCTCTAACATTAATTGATAATCCTCCTAAAAAAAATACATCATCTTTAAACATTCTATGAAAGAAGTTTGATTGTGTTTTATTTTCATCTATTAAATGTCTGAAATATTCTATATTTAAAGATTCTTCATTAATGTTTTTATCATTTGCAACTTTCATTAATTCAATTAAAGATGGAATTTTTTCTTTATTTAATATTCTTAGCATTATTTCTCCTGGGGCGAAATATAATTCAAATTGTTTTTTTAGTTTTTTAATTTCTAACTCAATTGAAGGGTCATCAGGATAAAATACATTTAAATAATTAACTTGATGACTCATATACCTAGATTGTTCATCTTTTGTTAAAATATCTAAAATAAAAATTGAATTAATTGCACTTAAATCTCTTATTGAATCTCTTATATGTTTTTCTATACAATTCCAAAAAGTTTTTATATCTGGTTCTAAATTAAAAGATTTTCCTTCAAATTTTAATTCAAAATCAAATTGCATTAAATTAAATTCTGTTTGAAATAAACATTCTAAAGGATAATCATCTCTTATTTCAAATATTTGGTCCATATTAAATTTTGGTATTTGAGATTCTAATTCTTCTAATTCTTTTTGTTCTTCTTGGGTTAATTTCATTTTATCAATATCAATTTCTCTTTCCTTTTTTTTTTTTTTATTTTCATCTTCTTCATCTTTTTCTTCTTCATTTTTTTTTCTTTTTAGATAAAATTCTTCTAATTTTTCTTGATATTTACTATTTGCTTCAGCAAAACTTTTATAATCAAAATCATGTTCTCTTTGAATAGTATCACTAATTTCTTTAAAAACATTCGTTAAGTATTCCATACTTCTATGAAAAGTATCTCTTGTTGAATTTGCTATAACTCTGTTAATTAATCTTTCAAATTTTTTAAATTTATGTTTTAAATGTTCAGGTATTCCTGCTGCTTTATCTACTTTTTCAGCGTCTTTTTTTCTTTCTTCTAAATATTGAGTTAAATCAAAATTTGAATGACTAACTATATAATTTATTTCTTTTATAAATTCTTTTTGGGCTATTTCATTTTTATTTCTAAATAATTCTAATGGAATAGGTTTTGTATAAAAACTTTGGAAAAATAATAATTTATTTCTTGATTTTTCTAAATTTTGCTTTGCTCCTACTAAAATTTTAGATAAATCTAATTCATTTTGATGTAATTTATATTGCATTTTTGTAAACATACTTAAAAAATCATGTTTTCTTTTAATTTGAATTTCTCCCTTTTCTTTTTCTGGCAATAAAAATCTATCAGTCGGTGTTAAAAAATATTTGAGTGGAATAATATCACTTAATAATTTAAAATATTGATAATTTGTAGGTAAAGATTTATAAAATTCATGTATTTGATAACTTCTTTCATTAATACCTTCTAATTCTTTATTAAAATTTATAATATTTTTCTTTATAAATCCAGATAAAATTTTTTGTAATTTTTCTTCATCTTGAGGAATAACTCGTTTAAAAGAATATCTTCTCCAAATACCAAATCTTTCAGAATTATTCATATTTTCAATTTCAATAGGATTAGATTGATGTTTATTTTTTCCTTTATATAAAAAAGCCAAAGATAATAATCTATTCATATATTCATTATTTACAAAATTATATGGATCAGGAATTATTCTTTCACTTATAAAAAAATAAAGAGCCATATACTTTTCTGCATAAAAATACCAATTTTGAGCTAATTTTACTCTTCTATTTAAATTTTCCATACTTTCACCTTCCATTAAACAATTAAATCTAGTTACTTTTTTATAAACTGTCATTGGAACATTTTCATCAGCTGAAGTTAATTGTTCTTTCATAGTAATAATTTTAATTGAAAATAATTTTTCTTCTTCATCATAAGATAAAACTTCACATTCTTTCCAATTTTGATTTCCAACACTATCAAACCATTTTGTTTTTCCTCTAACATAACCATTATTTTTTTTTTTAATTTCTTCTATTTGTTTAGAAATCTCACCTTTTGATTCAGGTTCTTCATCATAATTTTCTAAATGAATATGTCTTTTATAATAATCAAATCCTTTTTCTCTTATTTTTACTTCTTCCTTTTTTTTCACTTCTTCTGGTTGATAAATTAAATAAGGAGAATATGGAATTCCTCTTTTTATATAATCTTGTTCTATAAGATAGTTTTTATCTTTTATATCAGTTGATACAAGTTCTTTGTCTAATTTAATATATTATATAGTATTTTACATTTATAATTAAATGGATTAAAATCTAAATTTAAATGCTTTAAATATTGAGTATTGTCTTTTGCATGAGCAAAAAGAATTTTCATTTGTTTTCTTTGTCTGTCGAAAAATTCTTCTTTTAACTTATAGAAGTTTTCATTTATTTTTTCCATATTTATTGAAATTATTTTATTTAAGTTATATGATTTATAATATAAATTAAAATTAAGAAGAGTTTTCAGTCTTTTTTTAAATTTTAAAAATTAAATTAAAAAAAGAAAAAAATTAAAATTCTTAAAATAATATTCAATATAATGAAAGTTTTTTCTCCCAAATTAAGATTTAAAAGCATTAATTTTTCTAGAACAACTTCAACAAATTTTCTTACGAAATCAACAAAATTTTTTAACACTTCTAGAAATCAAAAATCATTTTCAAATGGATTTGGATCATCTTTTGAATCTATAAAAACTTTTAAAAATTTTTCTCCTTCATATTCAGTTTATAAAGAATCATTAATATTATATCCAGACTTAAAGAAAAATCTTTTACGTTATCAAAGAAATAAATCTTCTGCTTTTATAAAAAAAATAAATAGATATGATAATTTTTATAGAAAAACAATGCATAATAAATTTAAATCCAATATAAATTTATATTCAAATAAACGGTTTATTTCAACAGAAGAAATTCCAATGATAATTTATGATAGAAAAAAAGAACAAAATAAAGAAAGATTTGAAAATGTAAAAGAAAAAGAAAGTTTTACAACTCCAAATTCTTCAAGAGGAAATATTACTAAAATGTATTGTGATAAAAAAAGTATTTCTCCATATCATTTAGTAAGAGGAGAATATGTTAATGATATTGAAAAAGTTCTTAGAGGAAATCTTATTTTATTAACTCAAAGAAATAAATTACAAGATTTTTTGGATATTGAAAAATATAAAATTGATGCTATTAATAATTATTGTTATCATATTGAAAAAAATAAAGAATTGCTTGAAAAATTTTATAAAGATAGAAATAAATATATTAAACATTTACATGGTATTATCTCAAGAGAACAAGATATTTTAAATATACTATATGGGAAAAAAGATATTTTATTAATAGAAATAAAATCAATACATAACAAAATAGAAGAAACTAAAAAAATTCTTAAACAACATGAAGGATATAAACTTTTAATTAATTCAATTTTTAATAATGATAATGTTATTTTATCAGATCCCAATATTCTTTTTGATAAAGTATTGTATTTAGAAAGAAATAATTTAGAGTTAATAAAAAAATATAATAAAAAAAAAGCGGTTATTTTTGAATTACAAAAAGAATTAGGAAAATTGACAGATAGATATAATAAGAATCATAAATCTTTAGATATAAGTATCAAAAATGAAGAAATTGAAGTACAAAGATTAAAAGAAATTTATTTTTCTTTAAAATCATCAAAAGATTTATTAGAAGATGATATTAAAAAACATTCTTTTTGGAATAGATTAATAGCAGAAAAAAAAAGCAAAATTAATGAATTAAGTTCAATTGAAGTTGCTGAGTTAGAAACAATAATTGATGAAGCAAAATTTGACAAATTATTTAAAAAATTTCCATTACATTTTACTTGTGTTTCTTATTATATTAGTAATATATTGAAAATAATAAAAAATAAAGCTCCTGAATTTTTCGCTTTTAAAGATAATTCATTTGTTGATAAGACATTTTTAACTTTAAGAAATTTAGAAAGAATTATGACCATGAATTACAATCAAAATAATTTATTTAATATAAATGATAATATTTTAATTATGCTTTTTATTCTTGAAAAAAGTGTTGAAAAACTTTTAAAACAGATTAATTCTTATCATCAAAATTTGGAGCTTTCAAAATTTATAAAAAAAAAATTAAAAGAAAAGGAATTACATAGAAAGTTAAGAAATATTTCTCATAAAGATAATATTAAACAAGAATTTAGAAATTCAATTTTAAATAAATTAACAGAAAAACAAAATAAATTTGTATTTAGAAATAGAAGAATATTTTCCAATTCTCCTCCATTTATTAAAATTATTCATAAATATGATAAAAAAAAAAATCAAATAAAAAAAGAAGATATCAATTCAAAATATAATACACTTGAAAATTTATAAAGTTTTTATTATTATATATAAATATTATGCTATAAAATAAAAAATTTGGAAATGTATAAATTAAAAATTTTCTTCTTTTTCTTTATGTTCATTGAAATTAAAACAATTAATTATAAATGAAATTGAAATTATCTTTTTCTTTAAATTAGATTTTCTTAATTAAAATAATTCTATAACACTTTATCTTCTCCATATATATTATTGAAAAAGGATAACTAAAATTTTTGAACAGGATTTTTTTTAATTTTTGATTGAAATAATTAATTCTTAAAAATAAAAATATAAAAAAATCATTTATAAAAATTATATCTTATAAAAAAAAATAAATATTCTTTTTTGTTCATCTTATTCTTCAACATTTAAATCAAAAAATTTTTTTCATTTTTGTTAGAGTTTACTAAAAAACTCGTATAGAAGACAAAAAAATAATTAAAAAAAATCTTTTAGAGTTATAGTTTTTTTAATTTTATTCTAATATTAAAATTATTTAAAAAATACCCTTTAAGCAATTAAAATATTCTTCATTACAGTTTTGTATACATCTTCTTCTTGTTGAAGAAATCAAATTAGGGCATCTTTTATAACATTGATTACGGTTGGATTGGCAATGTATTTTATCTTTATCATTTGCTTCATATGAAAATGCTAAAAATGAAAGAAAGATTAATAAAATCAAAGCAAATCTCATTTTTTTATTATTTTTCTTTGAAATGAATTATATATGTTTTATAAAAATAATTATTTAATGAATATGAAATCATAAAAATAAAGAAAAGAAAATATTAATTTTATTTTTTTAATATCAAATTTAGTATTTGAGTACAATAAATATAATTTTATGTTAAATA
>JAEEGI010008292.1_pt1 | contig 22999 bp, 19 predicted proteins | sample 8958751 | NCBI WGS metagenome assembly JAEEGI01 (sample SAMN16246545, study PRJNA631951) | gut metagenome | biome: gut microbiome; feature: rumen; material: KS-attached | host: Bos | place: Iran: Karaj | collected 2018-10 | reverse complement strand
AAGAAAAACCAAACCGCGACCCAATGAAACGGTCGTGGTTTGGAGAGGAGGAGCCGGGGGAATCATACAGGTATTCGCGCTTGCGCGGATACCTGTCATTCCCCCGCGCGACGACGAAGAGCCGCTTCGAGGAAGCCCAGAAACAGGGGATGGGGCCTCTGGGGGCGGCTCTTGAATTCCGGGTGGAACTGCACCCCCAGATAGAAGGGGTGCCCGGAGACCTCCACCGTCTCCACGATGGTCCCGTCGGGGCTGAGGCCGCTGAGGGTGAGACCCGCCGCGGCCAGGGCTTCCCGGAACTCATTGTTGAATTCATAGCGGTGCCGGTGCCGCTCGGAGATGAGGGCTTTCCCGTAGCACTTTTCCATCAGCGTGCCCGGCACGATCTTGCAGGGATAGGCCCCCAGCCGCAGGGTGCCCCCTTTGTCCACCGTGTCGCTCTGGTCCGGCAGGAAGTCGATGACCTTATGCCGGGATTCCGGATTGAACTCCCCGGAATCCGCGTCCGCCCAGCGGCAGACGTGGCGGGCAAATTCGATCACCGCGATCTGCATCCCCAGGCAGAGGCCCAGGTAGGGCACGCCCCGCTCCCTGGCGTACCGGGCGGCCAGGATCATGCCCTCGATGCCCCGGGACCCGAAGCCGCCGGGGACCAGAATGCCGTCGCAGCCTCCCAGGAGGCTTTCCGCCGTCTGAGGCGTCACCTCCGCGCTGTCGATCCAGCGGATCTCCACCTCCGCCCCCCGGGCGTAACCCGCATGGCGCAGGGCCTCCGCCACGGAGAGATAAGCGTCGTGGAGCTGGACGTATTTTCCCACCAGGGCGACGGTGACGCGCCTGTCCGCCGTCTTCAGGCGCTGCACCATGGCCTCCCAGTCCGCCAGCTTCGGCGGCGGCGCTTCCAGCCCCAGCTCCCGGCAGACGATGCCGCTGAAGCCCTGGCTTTCCAGCATCAGGGGCGCTTCGTAGAGGGAGGGCAGGGTCCGGTTTTCAATAACGCAGTCGGGGCGGACGTTGCAGAACATGGCGATCTTCCCCATGAGGGCTTCGTCCAGAGGCTCGTTGCAGCGCAGCACGATGATGTCCGGGTGGATGCCCATGCCCTGGAGCTCCTTTACGGAATGTTGGGTGGGCTTGGACTTGTGCTCGCCGCTGCCGTGGAGATAGGGCACCAGGGTCACGTGGATATAGAGGCTGTTAGTGCGCCCCTGCTCCAGCCCCACCTGGCGGATGGCCTCCAGAAAGGGCTGGCTCTCGATGTCGCCGGTGGTGCCGCCGATCTCCGTGATGACCACGTCGGCCTCCGTCTTTTTTCCCACGGCGTAAATGAATTCTTTGATCTCGTTCGTGATGTGGGGGATCACCTGCACCGTCTCGCCCAGGTATTCCCCCCGCCGCTCCTTGTTCAGCACGTTCCAGTAGACCTTGCCGGTGGTGAGGTTGGAGAATTTGTTCAGGTCCTCGTCGATGAAGCGCTCGTAGTGGCCCAGGTCCAGGTCCGTTTCCGCCCCGTCCTCGGTGACGTAGACCTCTCCGTGCTGATAGGGGCTCATGGTGCCGGGATCCACGTTGATGTAGGGGTCCAGCTTCTGGGCCGCCACCTTCAGCCCCCGGGCCTTCAGCAGCCGCCCCAGGGAAGCGGCGGTGATGCCCTTGCCCAGGCCGGAAACCACGCCGCCGGTCACAAAGATGTATTTCGCCATGGAAAACCACCCTTTCAAAACAAAAAGAGAGACAGGGACGCGCAGGCAAGCTGCGAGACGTCCTTGTCTCTCAATAAAACAAGTTTACCCCTGCCGGGGAAAAAAGTCAATCCGGAAAACGGCAAATCTCCGGAATTCTCTTGCGAAACAGGCCTGGAAAGGTTAAAATACCGAACAATAGTGGCAAAACAGGGAAGGAGCGATCATCCCATGAATTATACGCCGGATGAGGTAATGGAATATATCTCGGAGGAGGACGTGAAGTTCGTGCGCATGGCCTTCTGCGATATTTTCGGCAGACAGCGCAACGTGGCCATCATGGCCGGGGAGCTGCCCCGGGCCTTTGAGCATGGCATCGCCTTCGACGCCTCCGCCGTGGCGGGCTTTGAGATGGATGTGCGTTCGGACCTGTTCCTGCGGCCCGACGCGGCCACCCTGAAGGAACTGCCCTGGCGGCCCCAGCATGGGCGGGTGGCCCATATGTTCTGCGACGTGGTCCATCCGGACGGGACCCCCTGCGCTTCCGACCTGCGGGCGCTCCTGCGGCGGACGGCGGAGGACGCGGCGAAGAAGGGCTATGAATTCCGCTTCGGCACGGAGATGGAATTCTATCTCTTCAAGCTGGACGAGCGGGGGGAGCCCACCAGGGAGCCCTTCGACCGGGCGGGCTACATGGAGGTCGCCCCGGAGGACAAGGGGGAAAATGTCCGCCGGGAGATCTGCCTGACCCTGGAGCGCATGGGCATCTATCCCGAGAGCTCCCACCATGAGAGCGGCCCGGGCCAGAATGAGATCGACTTCCGTTATGCCGAGGGCGTTACGGCGGCGGACAACGCCGTCATGTTCCGCAGCGTGGTCAAGGCCATCGCCGCCCAGAACGGCCTGTGGGCGGATTTCTCCCCCCGGCCCCTGCCGGAGAGCGACGGCAGCGGTATGCACATCAATATCTCCGCCCGATTCAGGGGCGAAGAGCTGTCCCCCCTGAAGCTGGTGCCCGGCCTTCTCCACCGCATCCGGGAAATGACCTTCTTCCTGAATCCCACGGAGGATTCCTATGTCCGCCTGGGTCGGGACAAGGCTCCGGCCTTTGTCTCCTGGTCGGAGCAGAACCGGTCCCAGCTCCTGCGCCTCCCCGCGGCGGCGGGGCAGTATAAGCGCCTGGAGCTGCGCAGCCCCGACAGCGCTGCCAATCCCTATCTGGCCTTCTCCCTAATCATCCGCGCCTGTCTGGAGGGCATCGAAAAGGGCCTGCCCCTGCCGGAAGCCGCCGAGCTGGACCTGCTGCGGGCCTCCCGGGAGGAGCAGAAGAAATACGAGACCCTGCCTGTCTCCCTGGCGGAGGCCGCTGCCCTGGCGGAAAAGAGCGCTTTCATCCGGGAGACGGTGCCCGAGCCGGTCCTGGCGGGCTATCTGGGCAGCGCCGGTCAAGGAGGAGCGCAGCGGTAAACCGCCGGAGGGCGGTGCTTAACGGAAACCGCGGAAACGGAATGAAGTTGACTTCTTACGGCTTTTCGTTCAACCGGAGCGGAGCCCGCCGGAAGGAGGGATCCGCTCCGGAGAGGAAGAAGGAGTCAACGGCTATGGAGTTTTCGCGGCGCTTAACGGAAACCGCGGAAACGGAATGAAGTTGACTTCTTCTGACGATGGAGGTGAGGCGTTACGGTATTTCAGAACGACACATACAGCGTGCTGCTGGTCTCCGCGTCCGAAAAATTCAATACCGCCACCCTTCCCCTCCTGCCGGTGACGGATTTCTGGCCCGTCACCATCGCGTCCAGCGTGGCGGAAGCCCGGCGGCGGATGGTGAGCGCCTCCTTTGACCTGGTGCTGGTCAATTCCCCCCTGCCCGACGACGTGGGGGTGGACTTCGCGGAGGAGGCCTGCACCGGTTCCGACGCGGGGGTGCTGCTCCTCATCCGCACGGAGCTTTACGAGGAAACGTATTACAAGGTGCTGCCCGCCGGGGTGATCGCCCTGCCCAAGCCCACGAACCGGCAGATGCTTTCCCAGAGCCTGCGGGTCCTCTGCGCCATCCGGGAGCGGCTGCGGGGCATGCGCAGGCAGCAGGCCACGGTGGAGGAGAAGATCGAGGAGCTCAGGCTGGTGAACCGGGCCAAGTGGCTGCTCATCGAATGTCTCCATATGACGGAGGCGGACGCCCAGCGCTACATCACCCGCCAGGCCATGGAGCAGCGCACCGGCAAGCGGGAGATCGCGGAGAGCGTCATCCGGACATACCAGTGAACAGCATAAAGCGGGAGCGCCGCAGCCCGAAGGGCGGCGTTCCCGCTGTTTCTTTGGCGTTGCCATATCCGGATTTCTGTGTTACCATTATTTTATTATCAGGAAAATGCGAAGGGTGGATTGCGGCGTGAAAAAATTCCGGAAGCTCACCATCGGCGGGATCGAAAGCAAGGTATTCAACCTGATCCTGCTCACCGGCGTGCTGATCTCTCTGGCCTTCATCGCCGTGATCGGGTATCAGAGCCGGATGCTCGCCGCGCTGAAGGTGGAGACCAGCACCCGCCAGCAGGAATCCATCTCCCAGATCACGGACGCCGTGATGGACCAGGTGGTGCAGGAGAATATCGCCCGCATCACCCAGCTGCAGGCGACGGAGACGGATGAAGTGTTCCAGCGGCTGGAGCTGCGGGTCCGCCTGGTGTCCGCCTATGTGGAAAAGCTCTTTGCCGAGCCGGAGAACTATGCGCCCGCTCCCTATGCGCCGCCCCGGGCGGAGCTGGACGGGACCCTCTCCGTCCAGGCCACCTATGCCGCCGGGGTAGACCCCGACGATCCCGCGGTGAAAGCCCGCATGGGCCTGGTCGCCAACGCTTCGGATCTGATGCTCTCCCTTCTGAATGCCTATGAGACGGACAATATCTGCATCGGCCTGGAGGAAGGGGCCATGCTTTCGGTGAACTCCCTGTCCGGCGGCTGGGTCTGGGAGGACGGGACGCCCGTCCGCTTCGACCCCCGGGGCCGGTACTGGTACAAGGCGGCCCAGGATGCTGGGGAGCTGACCTTCACCGATGTGGAGATCGACCGGGCCACCGGCGACCTCTGCGTCACCTGCACCCAGCCCATCTACGGGCCCGGGGGAGAACTGGCGGCGGTGGTCAGCGGCGACCTTTTCCTGGACCAGATGCAGCAGATCGTCCGGGATTCCGCAGCCGACGGCGGCTTCCTGGCGGTCGTCAACCAGAGCGGGCATGTGATCCTCTCCCCCGAGGAGGAGGGCGTCTTCCAAGTGCAGAACAGCGCCAGGGCTTCAGACCTGCGGGAATCGGAGAACAGCGAGCTGGCCGCCCTGGTGTCCGACGCCCTCCGGGGCAACACGGATGTGCGCCGCTTGACGATAGACGGGCAGAGCTGCTATGCCGTGGGCGCTCCCATGGAGACCGTGGGCTGGACCCTGATCGCCGTTTTCAGCGAGGAAGCGGCCTCCCAGCCGACCCGTATGCTGCGGGAGAGCTATGTGGAGATCGAAGGGGAGGCCACGGCCCTCTACCGGGACAAGAGCGCCGCCGCCAAGCAGACGATCATCCTGATCCTCCTCTGCCTGATGGCCGTTTTCTGCACCGCGGCCCTTATCCTGAGCAAGCGCATCGTCCGGCCCCTGAACGACATCACCCAGCGCATCTCGGAGCTGCGGGAGGGGGACCTGGAATTCCGGATGGACAACGCCTACCGCACCGGGGACGAGATCCAGGTCCTGGCGGAATCCTTCGCCGCCATCTCCCACAAGACGCTGCAATATGTGGACCAGGTGCGCCAGGTCACTGCGGAGAAGGAGCGCATCGGCACGGAGCTGGCCCTTGCCACCCGCATCCAGGCGGACATGCTGCCCAATATCTACCCCGCCTTCCCGGACCGCCGGGATTTCGACATCTATGCCGTCATGGACCCGGCCAAGGAGGTGGGCGGGGACTTCTATGATTTCTTCCTCATCGACGACGACCATCTGTGCATGGTGATCGCGGACGTGTCCGGCAAGGGCGTTCCCGCGGCCCTGTTCATGATGGCCTCCCGCATCATCCTGGCCAACAACGCCAAGAGCGGGAAATCTCCCGCCCAGATCCTCACGGAGACCAACGCCACCATCTGCGCCAACAACCGGGAGGAGATGTTCGTCACCGTCTGGCTGGGCATCCTGGAGCTGTCCACCGGCCTTCTCACGGCGGCCAACGCGGGCCACGAATACCCCGTGCTGAAGACGCCCGAGGGGAAATTCGAGCTGTATAAGGACAAGCACGGTTTTGTCATCGGCGGCATGGACGGCGTGAAGTACCGGGAATACACCCTCACCCTGGAGCCAGGCGCGAAGCTCTTCGTCTATACCGACGGGGTGCCCGAGGCCACGGACGACATGGACGGCCTCTTCGGCACGGACCGCATGCTGGCCGCCCTGAACAGCGCGCCCGCCGCCTCCCCGGAGGGCGTACTGAAAAACATGCGGAAGGCCGTGGACGAATTTGTGGGCGGGGCCGAGCAGTTCGACGATCTCACCATGCTCTGCCTCTACTACATGGGGCCGGACAAGGAAAAGGGGAGCGTCGGCGGTAAGAAATGATGCAGCCCCTTCCGGCTATAAAACAATGCCCCCGGTCCCGTCTCTTTCGGACGGGACCGGGGGCATAACTGACTTTTCAGCGGAATGATGCGATCCGGCGTCCAGCCGGGTGAGCAGGGGGCCGGGGAAGGAGCAAAGGCCCGGTAAAGGAGCTTCCGTCAGCCCTCCATGACGATGCGGCCGCTTTTCAGGAGGCCGAGCATGATGTCCGCCATTTTGGGGTCGAACTGGAGGCCCTTGTTGTTTTCCAGTTCGCTGAGGATGCGCTCCTCTGTGAGCATCTTCCGGTATACCCGGTTGGTGTTCATGGCGTCGAAGGAATCCGCGACGCAGATCATCCGGGCGATCAGGGGGATGTCCTCCCCGGCCCTGCCCTCGGGATAGCCCTTCCCGTCGTAGCGCTCGTGGTGGTAAAGGGCCCCTTCGTCCGCGTCCTCCAGGCTCTTGAAGCTGTTGAGTATCTCGCCGCCCCGGACCGCGTGGGATTTGATGATCTCAAATTCCTCATTGGTGAGCTTGCCGGGCTTGCCCAGAATGCTGTCGGGCACGCCGATCTTCCCGCAGTCGTGGAGCAGCGCCATGTAATAGATGCGGTCCAGCTCCTCGCCCGCGTAGCCGCATTCCTTTGCGATCATCCGGGTGTATTCCGCGACCCGCTTGGAGTGGCCGTTGGTGTAGGGATCCTTGGCGTCGATGAAGCCCGTGAAGGTCTCGATGGACTCCCGGATGATCTTGTGTCCCGCTCGTGCCGCTCGTTGTATTTCCGGATCTGCACGGAGGTGATGATATAGATGATGAGGGCGATCAGCCAGACCGCGAAGCCCCCCAGGGCGATCCAGAACAGAGGCTCGCTGGTCAGCAGCCGGTGGAAGGTGTAGTCCATTTCCAGGGAAGAACCGCCCAGGTCCCCGCCGATGGGCAAATACATGATGATGCCCGGCGTCGTTCCCTCCAGGGGCTTGATGGGCATTTCCAGGGCGTTCATGGTGGCGCTGGGGTGGTAGATGAGATAATCCCCGGGCTTCATGTCGATCAGGGTCTCCCCATCCACGGTAAAGGTCCGGAAATCGTGGTCATCCGGGACGAAGACCCGGAGATCGGGGACGGTGGACACGTATTCCCCGCCGTTCATGAGCTGGTGGACCTCCAGGGCGCCGTTCCAGGCGGAGGACAGGAAGGCCTCCGTGCCGAAGTTCAGCTTGAAGGAGAAGGAGGAGACCTCATCCCTGGTGTTGTTTTTGATGGTGAAATCATAAGTAAAGGCCTGGTAGTTGTGCTCCGTGATGCCCTCGTTGTTGAAATCGAAGGCCTTCGTCCAGGTGCTGCTCCTGGGAACGGCATTCACGGTCACGTCCCTGGCCTGGGAGGATTCCGAGGAAAAGAGGGCCGGTCCGGCAAAGAGCGTATGGTGCTTCGCCCTGTTGTATGCGGTGGTCTTGATCACGCTCAGGATCATACATGCCGCCGCGATCAGCAGCGTGACCAAAAACCGTGTTCTCGCTCTGTTCCCGTTTTCTGTTTTCAAGTTCACCACTCCTGCCATGCCGGGATGCGTGAATGGGGGCGGGGCTCGGCCCGGGCCCGACGAACCATCCAGGTTTTGGGAATATTATATTATGATACCACTTTTGCTTCCTTTTTTCTACCCCGGGAGGAGGAAAATATACAGCGAAGCGTAAAAAACACCCTTGGCGGCTGTCCGCCAAGGGTGTTCTCAGTTGATCCATTTGCCCCGGGTCATGCAGTCGGCGGCGGCCTCGGTGTGCGGGCCGGGCATGACCGCCGGGTCTATACCAAAAATCAGTGGATGGTGACGCTAAGACCGTAGGAGGCCACGATGCTCTTCAGCTCGGCCATCTTTTCGTCGGTGGGCGGCGTGGCCTCCATGGGCTTCCCGTCGCTGATGCGGAGGTACTTCATCACGCCCATGTTGTGGTAGGGCAGCAGCTGCACCACCTCCACCGCGTCCCCCAGCTCTGCGCAGAACGCCGCCGTGGCCCGGATGTTTTCCTCGTCCCAGTTGAACATGGGGATCACCGGGATGCGGACCTGGAGCTTTTTGCCCGCCGCGGCCAGCTTCCGGGCGTTGTCGTGGATGGGCTCGTTGGGCACCCCCACCGTGGCCTTGTGCTTGGCGGAGTCCATGTGCTTCAGGTCATAGAGGTAAAGGTCCACATAGGGGACCGTCCGTTCCAGGGCCTCCCAGGGAGCGAAGCCCGTGGTGTCCAGGGCCGTGTGGATGCCGTTGGCCTTCAGCCCCTTCAGCACCTCTTCCACGAAGTCGATCTGGCTGAGCGGCTCGCCGCCGGAGATGGTCACGCCGCCGCCGGAGGTGTCGAAAAAGTTCTTGTCCTGGAGGAGCCGGTCCACCAGCGCCTGGGAGGTGTAGTCCTTCCCGCAGAGGGTCAGGGCTTCCGCATAGCACTTGTCCGCGCAGGCCCCGCAGTTGTCGCAGAGGTCCCGCTTGACGTGGACGGTCCGCAGCTGCTCCCCGGTCTGCACGTCCGTTTTCAGCGGTCCTTCCTCGATGGCCCCCTTGGGGCAGGCGTTCATGCAGCGATTCCGGCAGGCGTCCAGCCCCAGGCAGCGCATGCTCATCCAGCTCAGCTGCTTGTAGAAGGCCTGGCTCTCCGGGCTGTGGCACCAGGGGCAGCGCAGGGGGCAGCCCTTGAGAAAGGCCGTGGTGCGGATGCCGGGGCCGTCCTGCACGGAAAAGCCCTGGATGTCGTAAAGCCGTCCCGTGGTCATATGCTCATCTCGGTCCGGCGGATCAGGTCGTCCTGGGCTTCCTTGTAGACCTCCACGAAGTAGGCGGAGAAGCCTGCGATGCGCACCACCAGATCTTCATAGTCCTTGGGCTTTTCCTGGGCCTCCCGCAGCATCTTGGCGGAGACCACGTTGATCTGCAGCTCCATGCCGCCGCCCCGGAAATAGGTCTCCATGACGGCCCGCAGCTTCTTGTCGCCCTCCTCGCCCTGAAGGGCGGTGGGATGGAATTTCATGTTGCAGAGGGTGCCGTTGGCGTAGTTGGCCTGGTCGAATTTCAGGATGGAGTTGATGGTGGCGAAGGGGCCGTTCTTGTCCATGCCCTGCACGGGGCTGATGCCGTCGGAGAGGGGAGCGCCCTTCTTGCGCCCGTCGGGGGTGGCCTCGCAGAACATGCCCATCACCACGTTCAGGGTCACGGGCCAGCAGCCCGCCGTCCAGTGGCAGCCGCGGGGGCTGATGCCCCGGGTGATGCCCTCGGAGTAGGTGTCCGCCACGAACTTCAGGTACTTGTCCGCCTCGGGATCGTTGTTGCCGAAATGGCTGCACTTTCCCAGGATATACTGATGCAGGTCCTCATAGCCCTCCCAGTTGGCCATGAGGGCGTCGTAAAGCTCCCTGGTGGTGGCGATCTTGTCCCGGAAGCAGACCTGGTCGATGATGTTGAGGCTGTCCGCCACGGTGCCGTGGCCGATAGAGGAGTTGCCCGCGCCGTTGTACTTCGCGCCGCCCCACATCACGTCCTTGCCGCTCTCGATGCAGCCGGTCATGGTGGCGGAGAGGAGGGGCAGGGGGTTATTCATGGCATAGAGGTATTCGTAGCAGTTGACCATGCTCACCTGCCACTTGGTATAGTAGTCGATCTGCGCCTTATAGGCGGCCAGCACCTCGTCCATGCTCTTCATCTCATAGAGATAGCCGCACTGGGGGCCGGTGGCCTTCGTGTTCTTCACCGGGCCGAAGGAGAAGGGATTCGCGCCGTTGTTGATGGCACACCACAGCGCTGCGGGCAGGATGGTATAGGCGTTGTTGCCGTCGCCGCCGGAGTTGGCAAAGTCGCAGCCGCAGACGCAGGGCTCCACGCAGCCGATCAGGCAATAGTTTCTCGCGTCCTCCAGGGGGATGCCCCGGCGCATGAGGGCCTCTATGGCCGTCTTGTCCCATTCGAAGCAAGGCACGCCGCCCACCTGCTTGGTGGTCTCGATGCCCGCCTCCCACAGCTCGTCGGGGGTGCCCTCGTGGACGCGCAGGGCCAGGGGCGGGTTGTGCAGCTTCAGCCGGGCGGAGGCCTGCATGACCATGTAGGTCACCACGTTGGTGGCGTCCTTGCCGTCCTTATCCACACCGCCCAGAGTGATGAGCTGGCCGGAGGTATAGCCGGGGCCGGTGCGGGTGGCGCCCTCGCTCCAGAGCTTGTTGATCTCTGCCACCTTCAGGATGAACATGTCCGTGAGCTCCTGGGCCTGCTCCCTGGTGAGCCTGCCGGAGGCGATGTCCGCCTCGGCATACTTGCCGCAGTACTGGTCCAGGCGGCCATAGCTGATGCCGTGGGGCTGGGAATCCATCAGCAGGCCCAGCTGATAGAGGAAGCAGGCCTGCAAAGCGTCGTGATAGCTCTGGCAGGGCTTGTCGATGACCCGGTTCATGCGGTCGGCGATGTCCAAAAGCTCCGCCTTGCGTTTGGCATCGGTGCAGGTTTCCGCCTGACGCAGGGCCTCGGCTGCGTAGCGCTTGGCGTAGAGGATGATGCCCTCCACCACGGTCTCCTCCGCCCGATAGAACTGGAGGGTCTGCCCCTCGTCTCCCTGGAGACCTTTTTCCAGCATGGCGGCTTTCTTGGCCCGGATCTCCTCCAACACGCTGCCCAGCCCCCGGTCCACCACGGTCCAGTAATTGCCGCAGTAGTGGCCGATGGGAGAGCCGCTGTTGTTCTTCGCGGTGAAGTTCAGGACGCCGTTGCCCAGGAGATCCCGGTAGTATTCATCGGGGAACACCTCGTCGATGGCGGCGCAGGTGGCGTTTTTGATCCAGAAGTCCCCGGTCTTGAGGATATATTCCCTGTCCTCCGGGTTCAGGTCATAGGGGTCTACGCCCCGCGTGGGGAAGACGTCCAGCTCGTCCAGGACCCACTGGAAGGAATGTTCGGGATAGACGGCGCTGGCGCGGAATTCCTCCCCCAGGTGGCCCACGATCAGCTCGTGGTCCCGCACGGGGGTGGGCATTTTCTCGAAGAGATTGCGCAGGTTCTTCGCCCGCTTGAGGACGCCGGGCAGCTGGGGGTTATTCATGTAGAACTCCGTCACCAGCTTGTAGCGGGCCAGGTCGATCCTGGGCTTCTTGGCGCGGTACATGGCGCGGATCTCCGCGACCCGCGGGGAAATAGGTGCGTTCTGGTACATGTCTGTTCCTCCTTATGCAGTTCCATGGGGTGCCGGTGAACGGCTCTTTTTTATGAGTATACCACAGTCTTCCGTATTTGTGGACTTTTTTCCCAAGGCAAAACCGCATAATTCTGGTGCGCAGATTGCGCAGTCAGAATTGCCGTCAGATTGGCCAAAAACCGCAGGCAATACTTTGTGTATTGTCGAGGATTTTTGGGCGATATGGCGGAATATTATGCAAGCAAGATGCGTGCCGTGAATTATGCGGTTTTGCCTTAGCTTTCCCGAATGCTGAAAGCGCCTGAATGCCGAAAGCGGCGGGGGCCGCGCATCTGCTGCATGACCTCCCGCCGAATCCCGGTTTGACTCCTTTGGACGCTGTTGAGATACTTCCTCCGTTCAGCCCATGTTGGCGAAGCGCTCGATGGTCTTGGTGAATTTCGCCAGGGTCTCGTCCACGTCCCCGTTCTGCAGACCTTCCAGAACGCAGTGGCGGATGTGCCCCTCCAGCACCATCTGGCCGGCCTTGTGGAGGGCGCTCTTGGCGGCGTTGATGAGCGCCAGCACGTCCTCACAGGGAACGTCCTCGTCGATCATGCGGTCGATGGCGTTGACCTGCCCGACGATCTTCTTCAGCCGGGCGTGGAGCTTGTCGCTGTCCATGCACTGTACCATGTTCAGACCTCCTTGTTCAGTCGCATAAGTGGTTCCTCCTATGGGATTATACCGCGAATCGGGAGGATTTGCAGCATTTTTCTGCACTTTTGCTCAATCGGAGGTCACGTAGCGGGTCTCTTCCGGGATCATTTCCGTCATGTTGCGCAGGCACAGGGCGATGGTGGAGGTGTTGTGCAGCAGGGCGGCGGTGCCGGGGGTGACGAAGCCCAGGATGCCCGCCAGGAGAATGGCCCCGTTCGCCGCGATGCCCAGGCCGCCGGTGGACTTCATCCGCAGCATGAGCTTGTCGCTGAGCTCCTTGAGGGCGATGAGCTGCTCCAGGTCCGAGCCGGACAGGGTGATGTCCGCGATCTCGCGGGCGATGTCCGCCCCTTCCTTCATGGCGATGCCCACGTCCGCTGCCGAGAGGGCTGGGGAATCGTTGATGCCGTCACCGATCATGATGACCCGGTGGCCGGCCGCCTTCTCCTGTTCCACGAAATGGGCCTTGTCCTCCGGCAGCACCTCGCTGTACCAGCGGTCGATGCCCGCCTCGGCGGCGATGGCGGCAGCGGTGCGCTCGCTGTCCCCGGTCATCATGACGATGTTGGTGAGCCCCGCGGCCTTCAGACGCCGGACTACGCGCCTGGTTTCCGGCTTGATGGGGTCGTCGATGCCGATGATGGCCGCCAGCACGCCGTCGATGGCCATGTAGAGCTGGCTGTACTGCAGGGGCAGAGCATGGAGCTTTGCTTCGTCCTCCGGCTTCACCAGGGTCTTTTCATCGTCGAAGACGAAGTGATGGCTGCCGATGACCACCCGCTGCCCCGCGGCGATGGAGACGATGCCGTGGGCCACGATGTACTCCGGCTTGGAATGGGGCACGCCGTAATCCAGGCCCCGGTCCCTGGCCGCCTGGACCACGGCGGACGCCAGGGAATGGGGGAAGTGGGCCTCCAGGTCGGCGGCCAGGGCCAGCATGTCGTTCTCATCCCGCCCGGACATGGGCACCACGGCCTCCACCGTGGGCACGCTGCGGGTGAGGGTGCCGGTCTTGTCGAAGACCACCGTGTCCGCCGCGGCGATGTGCTCCAGGAACTTGCCGCCCTTGACGGTGATGTGGTGGGCGCCCGCCTCCCGCATGGCGGAGAGGACGGAAATGGGCATGGCCACCTCGATGGCGCAGGAGAAGTCCACCATGAGGACGCTGGCAGCCTTGGTGACGCTGCCGGTCAGCAGCCAGGTGAGGGCCGCCGTGCCGAAGGTATAGGGGATGAGCCGGCTCACCAGCTTTTCCGCCTGGCTCTGGGTCACGGCTACCATGCTCTCCGACTGCTCGATGAACTTCACGATGTTGTCGTACCGGGTCTGCCCGGAGGTCTCCTTCACCTCGATGACCAGGTCGCCCTCGTCGATGACGGTGCCGGCGTAGACGGTGATGCCCGGCTCCTTGTGGACGGGGACGCTCTCGCCGGTGAGGGCCGACTGGTTCACCATGGCCTCCCCTTCGGCAACGATGCCGTCCAGGGGGATGACGCTGCCCATGTAGACGTGGATGCGGTCCCCCACCTTGACCTGGCTGAGGTTAGTAAGCTCCGTGGTCTCCCCTTCCACCTTCCAGACGTTGGACACATTCAGGGCCAGGCTCCTCGCCAGGTCCTCCACAGACTTCTTATAGGTCCACTCCTCCAAGATCTCGCCCAGCTTCGTGAGGAAGATGATGCTGCCCGCCGTGGGGAAATCCCCCGTCAGCAGGGAGGCCAGGATGGCGGAGGCGTGGACGATCTCAGCGCTGAATTTCTTTTGGACCAGATCCTTCAGCCCCGCCCGGATGAAAGGCAGACCATTCCATATCGTCCAGGCATAGCGGATGGGCGCGGGGAGAAAGAAGCGCTTGGCCAGGCGGGCCATGACGAGGGTGCCGATCTCCTCCTTGTACTGCTCGCTGGTGGCCCTGGCCGAGACGGCGGGCACCAGCTTCCTCAGCTCCGGGTCGGCCAGGTCGGCGCCCCGGAGAAACGCCAGGACTTCTTCCGGCGCTTCGGGCACGCAGGGGTCGAAGCGCAGCAGGAGCTGCGCGGTGCGGGGCAGGACATTGACGCTGCGGACGCCGCTGCGCTCCGTCAGAGCATAGTAGAGGGTGTCCGCCTCCTCCGGCTTCAGCCGCCGACGGCCCAGGCCCAGCTGCATCTGCCCCCTGGCCCTATGTAATACGGTGATCTTCAAGCTCGGCAGCCTCCTTTTCAGGCTTCCGCGCCTTTGGTTTCCTCTTTGGCGGCCTCCGCCTCATACTCCTTGTCCAGCTTCTGATAATACTGCTCGGTGATCTCCTTGGCCTCGGCGGTGATGTTGCTGACGGCAGCCTGGACCTTCTCGCTGTCGGCCATGACCCGGTCGCGGGCGATCATCGCGCCGGCGAACACATACTTATACCCCTTCATCACCAGCTTGCTGGTCAGCACATTGAGGCCCAGGGACCCCACCAGGACGCCGGTCAAAAAAGTCCAACCCTTTTTCATGTCTCTATCCTCCAAAATTATATAGTAGTTTCTTCCGGATACCCCACCGGGTATCTCTTACGCCTTCAATATACCATAAGGGGTATAGGTTTTCAAGTGTTTTTTGAGATTTTTCCGAAAATAATACAGCCTGCCGCAAAAGCAGCAGGCTGTTCCGTTTTATCATTGTCGTATTTTGCAGCACGCCCGGACTGTCGGGATCGTATTCTAAAGCAGCCCTTCACGAGTTGGCGGCGATCGCGCCGGGAAGGTCCTCCGCCGCCTCGAAGCCCCGCTCAAAGTCCACGAGGTCCACCATACAGGAGCTCCCATCCTGCTTCCGCAGGATGATCCAGTTTTCCACCAGCTCCTCCACGGTGCAGAGCTCGTCCTTTTCCAGCTTTTTGCCGGGGTCTGTCTTGTCCAGCTTGATCTCCCGGATCGCCTTCACTTTCCTTGCCATGATACGCTCCTTTCTCCTGTGCACATATAAGCCGAAATCGGTGTTTTCGCAGTGTTTACGGTTAGGCCAAAACGCATGGCCCCATGTTTCAGGAGTAAGCCATGCGTCTTGGCATGCCGGGCCGGGCCCGGCTATCTAAGGAGAATCCTTGTGATCATTGATCAGGTACGGGGTCGGCAGGCTGCGCAGCGCAGCGCAGGACCAGCTTTGCCAGGGCCGACACGTCCTTAGCGGCCACGGTCTCGGCGGCGGGCAGCACGATCCGGAGCTCCCGCTCCATGGCCTGGAACAGCAGGGCCTTCTTCACCGTGGCGGAGGTGGCCCCGGCGCAGCTCCGGGCGGTGTCCAGCTGGGCAGCCAGCTCCGGGGTCACCCGCATCATCCGGGCGAGACTTGCTTCCGTCAGGTCCGCGATAGCGTCGCTGCGGCATTCATTCTCCGGCATCATGTACTTGCTGAGGATATAGCCCCGGAGATGGGCCCGGAGGTATCCGTAGTCCGGCGGGTCGTTTTCCCGGATGCATTTGGCTTCCCAGGCCGCCGCCTTCGTATATTTCTGTATCGCTTCCCGTACCTTTTTCCGGTCCGCGGCGCTCAAATGGAGACCAGGGGCTCCACGCCCAGGACCTCGGCCAGCTGAAGGAGCTGCTCGGTGTAATCGCCGTAGACCAGGGCCACGTGGTTGCCCACCAGGCACTGCTTCTTGTAGGCGTCCTTCTGGTCCCGCACCCGGAAGATCACCAGGTTGTTGCAGTTGTTGGCGTTGTAGCCGTCGCCGCAGACGATGTCGCCGCGGGAGATGAAGAGCTTGCTTCCGTCGGGGCTGAAGCGGCACATGGTCACGGTCTGGCCGGCGTCCTGGTCGAAGTCGTAGCGCAGGACGGCGCCGAAGGCCTGGTCGTGGGCGAAGTGGCGCAGGCCGTACTTGCCCTTGACCTTGGGATCCCGGTAGCAGCGGTTGGCGACAGAATGCTCCATGACGTAGAGGTTGTGGGGATCGTCGGCGATGAGGCGGGCCTTCACCTCGTCGGAGGGCCAGCGGGCCAGGGACATGAATTCGCCGGTGGAATCCTCGAAGGGCAGCGGGGTGGTGTTGCCCATGTAGGGGCGCATGCCGGAGACGGCCATCAGCGCCTGCTGGCTCAGGACGGAGTCGGCGTCATACTCGCAGGAGGAGGGGATGCCTTCCTCCATGTTGAGGGAATGGGTCAGACAGAAGGTGAACTTCATCTCGTTGATCCTGCGGGTGGAGCAGATATCGGGACAGGGGGCGGTAAAGCCGTTGCACTCCAGGATATCCATGTTCTTCCGCACGGTGAGGTAGGCCACCAGGGAATTGATGAGGTATTGGCGGCTGATGTCCGCCACCTCGGCCCCGCCGATGAGCTCGTCGGCCATCTTTCCGGCTTCCTCCAGCTCCTCCGGGGTGATGTTGGGGGTCACGCGGCCGGGGGTGGTGTGGTTGCCGCCCTCCGGCAGGGGGGACATCATATCCAGCAGTTCGTGGGCGTTGACATAGCGGAAGCGGGCGCCCAGGCGCTTGGTGATGAGCTCATGGTTGGTGAAGGTGTCCGCGCTGCTGAAGGACACGTTGGAATTGAAGCGGGTGACCAGCATGATGCGGGTGTTGCGGATGACCTTCTTGGCCCGCAGGGCGCTCAGCAGCTTGGTGGTCTCGGACCAGCAGAGGGGCGCGTAGAATTCCTTGGCGGGGTCCTTCGCCTTGACGGCGGCGCAGTCGGTGATGGGGGAAAAGGCGCTCTCCGGGTCCACGATGACGGGGGTATCGAAGCGCATAGCGAAGTCCACCACGATGTCGTCCAGGCCGATGTTGGTGAAGAAGAAGGCTACGTCCGCGTCCACCATACCCAGGCGCATGCTTTCCCACATCTCCAGGGTGTTCTCCCAGTCGTCGGTCCGGCCCACGCGGATAGGCTCCAGCACGTCCACGCCCTCCGGCTTCCACTTATCCAGCTGGTTCAGGAACATGGTGTAGAGGTCCTCGTTGGCGAACTTGTCAAAGCCGGGCTGCAGGGCTTCCCCCTGGCCGAAGCGGCAGGGTCCCTCGTAGAAATACTTGTGCTCCAGCCCCAGAAGCACGGGCCGGACCTTCAGCCGGATATCCTCTGCTTTGATGATGCTCATGATGTGCCCTCCTAAATGATATTTATTCCGCCAGGCTTCCGCCTGCCGGGTCATTTTTGAGCAGCTCCCCGGCGCTTTTCCGCAGGGCCGCGGCTACATAGCCGACGCCCTTCTGCCGTTGGTCGTCGAAGGAGCCCAGGAGCATGGGGTCCTTCCAGAAATACAGCTCCGCCTTCGCGGCAGCCTCCAGGGGCCGGCCGTCCAGCACGTTCATCAGGAGATAGAGGAGCCCCTTCAGGATATAGGTGTCGCTGTCGGCCTGAAAGCGGAAGCGCCCGTCCTCCGCCCAGGAGCGGAGCCACACGTGGGACTGGCAGCCCTTCACGGCGTTTTCCGGCGTCTTCATCTCCTCCGGGCAGGGCGGCAGCAGCCCCGCCAGGGCCAGCAGGTAGCTGTAGCAGCCGAAGGAATCCCCCATTTCCCGGAATTCCTCCAGGATGGCTTCCTGCTCGGAAAGGATCTCATCCATTCGCCCCGTCCTTCAGGAGCCCGCCCTTCCTGGCGCTGTCCAGCGTCCTTAAAAGGGCTTCGATCAGGACGTCGATCTCCTCCGCCGCATTGTAAAAGGCGGGTGAGACCCGGACGGAGCCGGAGACGCCCAGGCGGGCATGGAGGGGGATGGCGCAGTGGCTGCCGGAGCGCACCGCGATGCCCTGGCTGTCCAGCATCAGGGCAACATCCAGGGGCTGCAGGGGCTCCAGCGTGAAGCTGACGCAGCCCGCCCGGCGCTGGGGAGAGCCCAGCACCCGCAGTCCCGGTATCTCCCGAAGCCGCTTTTCGGCATAGCGCAGCAGCGCCTGCTCCCTGGCGGCGATGCGTCGGCGGCCCACGGCGTGCAGATACTCCAGAGCCGCGCCCAGTCCGGCGATCCCCGCCAGGTCCAGGGTCCCGGCTTCGAACTTCAGAGGCGCGTCCTCATATTCCGGCTCCCCGCCCGAAAAGGCGCGGACCATGCCGCCCCCGGTGCGGGGCGGGACCAGCTTCTCCAGCCAGGCCCTTTTCCCGTAGAGGACGCCTACGCCCGTGGGCCCCATGAGCTTGTGGGCGGAGAAGAAGAGGAAGTCGCAGTCCAGCCTGTCCACCCCCGGCAGGGCGCAGCGCATGGCCTGGGCAGCGTCCACCGCCACGGCGCAGCCAAAGCGGTGGCAGCGTGAAACGATCTCCTCCAGGGGGTTCACCGTGCCCAGCACATTGGACACGGCAGTGACGGCCAGAAGCTTCGGTCTCAGCTCCAAAAGCGCTTCCAGGTCCGCCATATCCAGCTCCCCCGTCTCCGTCAGCTTCACCAGGGCCAGCTCCGCGCCCGACCTGCGGCAGGCCTCCCGCCAGGGAAGAAGGTTGGAATGATGCTCCATCTCCGTCGCCAGCACCAGGTCCCCCGGATGCAGCTCCGTGAGGGCGAAGGCGTCTGCCAGGAGGTTGGCGGCGGCCGTCGCCCCGCCGGTGAACACGATCTCGTTCCGGGAGGAAGCCCCCAGGAACTCCGCGCAGACCTGCCTCGTCTCCTCCAGGGCCTCCCCCGCCCTCCGGCTCAGGCAGTAAGCCCCCCGGTAGACGTTGGCGTGCTGCCCCTGCCAATAGTTTTCCAGCGCCCACTGCACGGGGCGGGCGCATTGGGTCGTAGCGGCGTTGTCCAGATAGACTACGGCTTTCCCGCCGCATTCCGCCTGCTCCAGCATGGGAAAGTCCCTTTCCCGGATCGTCGTATGCCAATCAGCCATGGACCGTTCCTCCAATTCCTGTGTGGGTCTCTCTGTTTTCAGCTTAAAAAGAAAGCGCCGCGTTTGTCAACACGGCGCCTTTTCTCTTTGCGAAAGGGGGATTGTCCTTTGAGTTTACAACATTTTATATCCGCGTGGTATTCTCCAGGAATACCCGGACCAGGGGATTGCCGCTGGTCTCGTTCCACACCAGCACGAAATCCTCCGGCGGGAACTCCCGCAGCTTCGCACTGGCGACGGCCTGGCCGTTGGCCATGACGTGGTTGGAGTTGGCGATGGCCAGCCCCTTGTTCAGCTCCACCCAGAAGATCTGGGTATCCAGATTGGGGGCGTAGAGGATCTCCGGGTCAAAGCCGGCGGAGAGGCAGGTGCTGCGCACCATGCGGTCCGAATAGAGGCTCTCCGTGTCCGCCAGCAGGATGAAGGGATCATCCCGGAAATCCGCCAGGGTGAGGCCGGTTTTCCCTGCACAGGGATGGGACTTGGGCATCACCAGCAGGGTATCCTGCTTGACGACGGGCATATAGCGGACCTTGGGATTGCGCTTCACCGCGGATTCCATGAGCTCTGCGAAATCCAGCCGGTTCTCCGCCACAGCCTCGTTCAGCCAGCGGTAGTCCTCCCAGACGACCTTGATCTCCGCGCGGGGATAGTTTTTTTCAAATTCCAGGATCAGGCTGCGGATCCTGTCGTCCAGCATCTGGCCCTTGAGGAAGCCGAAGGACAGGGTCCCGCTCACGTCCTTGCTCAGGGCCTTGGCCTCCTCCAGGGCATAGGAGAAGCTGAGGCGGCTGCGCTTCATGCTTTCCAGCAGCAGCGCGCCCGCAGGGGTCAGGGACAAGGCCTGCCTCCCCCGCCAGAACAGGGTCACGTCCAGCTCCCGTTCCAGGGCCTGGATGTTCTTGCTCACCGCAGCGGTGGTCATATAGAGATGCTGGGCCGCCTTGGTAAAGCTTTTGTATTCCGCAGCTGCGAAAAAGCATTCGACCTGTGAGCTGGTCATCCCGTCGTCTCCCCCCTCGATCCAGGGAGCTTGCTCCCGCCCCCGGCGGGACGCAGGCGGGCGCTGGCTCCTGCGCCGCGCCCTCCCCCCGGAGGGTGTCTCTTTCCCGGTGTTTTCTGCTATCAGAATGACGTAACATTCCCGCGGTGTCAATGGCGCGGGTATTTCCATTGCGTTAAAGGCGGGTGGAAAAATCGTTTACTTCGCCAGCTTCCTGGAGCGAATGGCGAACAGCCCCGTGAAGGCGACGCCCGCCGCGATCCAGGAGGCGATATAGATCCAGACGATGCATTCCATGGATCCGTAATGGGGCAGGATGAACCAGATGGAAAGCACCCGGAGCAGGCAGATGGTGGTCAGCGTCGTGATCATGGGAACGAGGGTATTGCCCATGCCGCAGCAGGCGCCCGAAAAGCCCTCCGCAAAGGAATAGAAGAAATAGAAGGGGCACATGAGGGACATGTAGCGCACCACCAGGGGCAGGATTTCTCCGGCGTCCTTGGAGGAGATGAACCAGCCGCCGAAAAAGCCGGAGCCGAAATAGAGGATCAGACTGATGAAGGCCACCGTAACGGCGCTCATCAGCGTGCCGGTGACGGCGCCCTTCCGGACGCGGTCAAACTTGCCCGCGCCGATATTCTGGGCGATATAGGTCGTCAGCGCCGGGGACATGGAATCCGCTACCAGCCAGATCAGGAGGTCCAGCTTTCCGCAGATGCCCCAGGCGGCGATGGCGTCGGTCCCCATGTTGTTCACGCTGGCCTGGATGATAGAGTTGGCGATGGGAAACAGGATGGACTGGATCGCCAGGGGCAGTCCCTTCCGCAGCATGTCGGCGAAGCTCTGCTTCCGAAGATGGCGATTTTCCTTCTTGAACAGGCTGCCGCCCAGGGAGCGGTTCAGCAGGATGAACACCGCGACGACGCTGACGATCTGAGCCGCGACGGTGGCCGCGGCGGCGCCGCCGACCCCCATATGGAACACGCCCACCAGCAGCAGGTCCCCCAGGATGTTCACGATGCAGCAGAGGATCAGCACATAAAGCGGGCGGCGGGAATCCCCCAGGGCCCGGAGGATGCCGGCCAGCATATTGTAGAGCACCATGGCCCAAAGGCCGCTGAAATAGACGCTGCAGTACACCCGCGTCGGCTCCCAGATATCCTCCGGGATGGACATGGCGCGCATGAGCCAGGGCGTGGCGATCACGCCGCCCACCGTGAAGACGACGCCCAGCAGCACGCTCACGGCCAGGGCCGCGTGGATGCTCTGGTGCAGGTCCTCCTTGTCGTCGGCGCCGAAGGCCCTGGAGATCAGGATCGTGGCGCCGGCGGCGAGCCCGTTCATGAAGTTCAGCGGGAACTTGAACAGCGTCGCCACGGAGTTGATGGCGGCAAGGCCGACCTTGCCGGTGAACTGTCCCACGATGACGGAGTCCGTCATGGTGTATAGCTGCTGGATCAGGCTGCCCAGCATCATGGGAATAATAAAGAAAAGGATGGCTTTCGTGATATTCCCGGAAGTGAGGCTTCTTTTTTCTGCCAAGGCGATCACGGATCCCCTTCCGTTCGTATTTTTAAAGGTATAGGCTGCGTCAGTGGGTGCCCCGCAGGATGCGGACGCCCCGTGCTTCCAGATACCGCGCCGCCTCGGTGATGGTGGGGCACTCCTCTTTGGGCTCCCCGCGGCGCGTGCAGTGCCCCAGGTGACAGACCTCCGCCTCCACCTGCACGATGCGGTCCAGCTTCTTCCGGAAGCCGTCGTTAAGGCCGTTCCCGCAGCCGTTGCAGCGGGCCATGGCCACCAGCTCCAGGGGAGTGTCCCCGTATCCGCTGAAGTGGGCAGTCCGGGTGTTGAAGGCCCGGAGGCAGGCGGAGCCGGTGCAGACCTCATTGGCTCTGAGGCAGTTGAGTATGGCGATTTTCATGGCGGCACCTCTCAGTCGGGTATTCGACGCTGCCGCTTCCATCACGTCGGCGGCAGCGCCCGTTGTTTACAGCTTTGATACGAAGAGGCAGCGGATGGCGTTCAGCACCGCCAGGATCATGACGCCCACGTCGGCGATGATGGCCACCCACATGTTGGCGATGCCCAGGGCCGCCAGCAGCAGGCAGACAAGCTTCACCCCCAGGGCAAAGACGATGTTCTGCTTCACGATGCCCAGGCACTTGCGGGAGATACGGATGGCCTTGGAGATCTTCATGGGATCGTCGTCCATCAGCACCACGTCCGCCGCCTCGATGGCCGCGTCGGAGCCCAGGGCGCCCATGGCGATGCCGATGTCGGCGCGGGAGAGGACCGGGGCGTCGTTGATGCCGTCGCCCACAAAGGCCAGGCGCTTATTGCCGGAGCATTCCTTCAGCAGCTCCTCCACGCAGGAGACCTTGTCCGCGGGGAGCAGCTGGGCCCGGTAGTCCGTGAGACCCACCTCGGAAGCCACCTTGGCGGCCACCTTCTCCGCGTCGCCGGTGAGCATGACGGTCTTCTCCACCCCCGCCTTCCGCAGGGCTTCCATGGCCGCCTTGCTGCTCTCCTTGATCTCGTCGGCGATGACGATATGGCCGCAGTAGGCCCCGTCCACGGCCACGTGGAGCACGGTGCCCACATGCTCGTCGCAGGGCTCGTATTCGATGCCCAGCTTTGTCATGAGCTTGTCGTTGCCCACGGCGACGGTGGTGCCGTCCATCTTGGCGCTGATGCCGTGGCCGCTCACTTCCTCCAGGTCCGTGACCCGGCTGCGGTCGATGTACTTGCCGTAGGCCTCCCGGATGCTGGCGGCGATGGGATGGGAGGAGAAGGCCTCCACGTGGGCCGCGTATTCCAGGAGCTTCCGTTCGTCGATGGGGCTCTTGTGCACGGCGGTAACGGCGAAATTGCCCTTGGTGATGGTGCCCGTCTTGTCGAAGGCCACCACCCGCACCTGGCTCAGGGTCTCCAGATAGTTAGAGCCCTTCACAAGGACGCCCTGCTTGCTGGCCCCGCCCAGGCCCGCAAAGAAGCTGAGGGGGATGCTGATGACCACGGCGCAGGGGCAGCTGATGACCAGGAAGGTGCAGGCCCGGAGGACCCAGTCCTTCCAGAGCTGGCCCACG
>JAEEGI010008290.1_pt1 | contig 23004 bp, 19 predicted proteins | sample 8958751 | NCBI WGS metagenome assembly JAEEGI01 (sample SAMN16246545, study PRJNA631951) | gut metagenome | biome: gut microbiome; feature: rumen; material: KS-attached | host: Bos | place: Iran: Karaj | collected 2018-10 | reverse complement strand
AAGGCCGATTTCGACGATCCGGAGGTGATGAAGGATGCGCTGTACCATTGTGGAGTCGCCGGGCCTGTGGTGATGAGGCTCCGTTCCGGCAGTTATGGGGCGTTGCGCCTCTCCGACACCATTCCGGGCACAAGTGTCACAAACAATGTCACCCTACAGGCGGAGGAGGGGGCGCAGGTAGTTTTTGAACCGTTGAAGGATGGGGCCGCGCTACTCTGCATAAATCTTCCTTTCATCACATTCCAGAGCCTCTCTTTCGGGGACAGTGTTAGCGGAACCATCGGTGTGAAACTGGAGAAAAACTGTTCACATCTCACTTTCCGCCACTGTAACATGTACGCCTGCTCCACCTCAACCGACAGGAACTGCAGGTGTTTCACCTACGGCGACGAATATGCCAACAGCAACAGCAGAATATACAGTCTGGAAAATATCTGTTTGATAGGAAATAACCTGTCAGGAGGCTACTATAACATTTATATGGCCTACGCGGCATGCAGTGACAGCAACGACATCCCCTCCGCCATTATTGACAGCAATCGCCTTGCCTATGCCTATTATGGCGGAATCTACTCCCGTTATTATGGAAACTACCCAAGCATCAGCCATAACACCATCGTCAGCCGTTACGGGCTGACCGGCATTCCCGGATACAGTTCCAACAGCTATACATATTACGGATTGTATACCAATTACTACAGAGGGATTGACACCATTGACGGCAACAGGCTGTATGTCTGCAGCCGCAACAACGGGTGGGGGTTGTACCTGCATTGCATCAAATACAGTTTGAATACCGGAGATGACTATGACACCGTCCCCACCATAGTCACCAACAACGAGGTGCGCGTGAATGACGGAAATGGCAGCGGCAAGAAATACGGGATTTACCTCTCCGGCGGCCATACCCGCGTGGAGCTGCATCACAATAGCGTCCTGGTCTCGACCTTCAGCAATGCCTATGCCATGTACTTGTCCACGAACAGTACCGGAACCAGAAGCAATATGAGCCGGAACCTCTTTTGTGCGGATGGTAAAGGCAGCAGCTATGCGCTTTATATCCAAGACAGCGCCTACGGGCCCGCACTTGGTTTGCGCTCCTGGAACAATCTGGTCTCCTCCAAGTATGCGGCCAACGTGTGCGGTAAGAATTTCGCTCTGGAGGAGTTCGTCCGTTTCACACGGCAGGACAGCCACAGCCTCTCTGTCACGCCGCAGTTTGTCGATACCGCAGTAGGGCTGGAAATCGGCAATCATGAGGAGCTGGTCTGCCCATCCCTCCTTTTGGTGCCGAGGGACATCAACGGTTTTTACAGGCCTTCCGCCACGACTATCGGATGCCATACGGTCATAGATTCCTCACAACTGGATGTTGTTGTGCCGGAACAGGATCCGTTACAGTCCGAAGGCATAAATGTATATGGCTACGGACGTGAAATATTTATTATAGGTGCGGCGGGCCGCACCACATGGGTGTTCAACACGGCCGGACAAATTGTCTGCAGGGTGGAATGCGGTGACAGCCAGCGGCTGGCAATGCCGGTGCAGGGCGTATATTTTGTCCGTGTGGGCCGTTTCGCACCGAAAAAGGTGCTGGTTTATTGATTGTAGGGATGCAATGTAGAGACGCAAAATTTTGCGTCTCTACAGGACGGCGTGATTTCTGAAAAAATGTTGAAAACATTCTTCCTGCAGAGGGGATTTGTATTGGTTTTTTGTGGATATTTGCAAATTATTTTCAGGTAAAATTATTCATAAACCAAAACCATACAAGATGAAAATATACGTCATAGGAACAGGAACGATGGCCAAGGGCATTGTGAAGGCGTTTGCCGCCAAGATGCCGGTGGTCATGAAGAGCCGCACGCAGGCCAGCCTTGACAAGGCGATGGCCTCCATTTCAAAAGGATATGCCAAACTGGTGGAGAAGGGCAAGATGACCCAGGAGGCCGTCGATGCGCTGTTGGCGAACATCACCACCACCACCGACTACGCCACATTCGCCGACGCCGACCTTGTGATCGAGGCCGCTGTGGAGGAGATGCAGCTGAAGAAGGATGTCTTCATGGAGCTTGACAAAATCTGCAAGCCGGAGGCCATTTTCGCCACCAACTCATCCTCGCTGTCGATTACGGAGATTGCAGCCTGCACCAGCCGTCCCACACAGTTCATCGGCATGCACTTCTTCAACCCCGCCGACCGCATGGCATTGGTCGAGGTCATCAAAGGGCAGCTCACCAGCGACGAGGTGACCAAATGCATAGTTGAGTTAGCCACTTCCATCGGCAAGCAGCCTGTGGAGGTGAAGGAGGCTCCGGGTTTCGTGGTCAACCGTATCCTCATTCCGATGATTAACGAGGCGGTCGGTATCCTGGCCGACGGCATCGCCTCTGCCGAGGACATTGACAAGTGCATGATGTTGGGCGCCAACCATCCGATGGGTCCGCTGGCGTTGGCCGACCTGATTGGCAACGATGTGAACCTTGCCATCATGGAGGTGCTGTACAAGGAGTTCGGCGACCCGAAATACCGTCCGCATCCGCTGCTGCGCAAAATGGTACGTGCCGGACTGCTCGGACGCAAAACTGGCGAAGGATTTTATAAGTATTAATTGGTAGAAGACAGAAGTCAGAAGATAGAAGACAGAATGGTTACCAATTCTAGCTTCTAACTTCTATATTCTGTATTCTTAAAAAAAACTACAAAATGGATTTCAGCAATTCAAAGACAGAAGAGCTTTTTCTGCAGATGATCCGTTCGTTTGCGGAAAATGAGGTAAAGCCTTTGGCAGCCGAAGTGGATGAGCAGGAACGCTTCCCGATGGAGACCGTCCAAAAGATGGCGAAACTGGGGCTGATGGGCATTCCCGTCCCGAAGGAATACGGCGGAGCCGGAGGTAACGTCCAGATGTACATCCGTGCGGTGGAGGAGATTTCGCGCGTGTGCGCCACGACCGGAGTGATCCTCTCCGCCCACACTTCGCTCTGCATGGCTCCGATTCTGGAGAACGGCACCGAGGAGCAGAAACAGAAATATCTTCCCAAACTGGCTTCGGGCGAATGGATTGGGGCTTTCGGCCTTACCGAACCCAATGCCGGAACCGATGCCGCAATGCAGCAGACGGTGGCGGAGGATGCCGGTGACCACTGGGTGCTGAACGGCACCAAGATTTTCATCACCAACGCCGCCTACGCCGACGTTTTCATCGTGATGGCCATGACCGACAAGTCAAAGGGGACGAAGGGAATCTCCGCCTTCATCGTGGAGCGCGGCTTCCCCGGCTTCTCAATCGGCAAGAAGGAGGCCAAGATGGGTATCCGCGGTTCTGCCACCTGCGAGCTGGTTTTCGAGAACTGCATTGTTCCGAAGGAAAACCTGCTTGGGGTGATGGGCAAGGGTTTCAACTTGGCCATGAAGACGCTTGACGGCGGACGCATCGGCATCGCCGCGCAGGCTCTTGGCATCGCGCAGGGGGCAATGGACGAGACAGTGAAATATACCAAGGAGCGCAAGCAGTTCGGCGCGAGCATCGCCTCGTTCCAGAACACGCAGTTCCAGTTGGCCGACCTGGAGACAAAAATCCAGGCCGCCCGTTTCCTGGTGCGCAGCGCGGCATGGAAAAAGGACATGAAGCTGCCCTACACCAAGGATGCGGCCATGGCCAAGCTGTTTGCAGCCGAGACCGCGATGGAGATGACCACCAAGGCGGTGCAGTTCCACGGCGGTTACGGCTACACGCGCGAATATCCGGTGGAGCGGATGATGCGCGACGCGAAAATCACGGAGATTTACGAAGGCACTTCCGAGGTACAGCGGATGGTGATAGCCGGTCATTTGTTAAAATAGGAGGGGAGCATGAAGATTATAGTTTGCATTAAACAGGTTCCGGACACCACTGAGATCAAAATCGATCCCGTAAAGGGGACGCTGATCCGCGAGGGTGTTCCAAGTATAATGAATCCCGATGACAAGGGCGGGTTGGAGCTCGCGCTGCGCATGAAGGAACAGTATGGCGCGGAGGTTACGGTCATCACCATGGGGCCGCCGCAGGCCGATCTGATTCTGCGCGAGGCCTTCGCCATGGGCGCGGACCGTGCCATCCTGCTCACCGACCGCAAGTTCGCAGGTGCCGACACGTTGGCAACATCCTATGCGCTTGCAGGTGCCATCCGTACAATGGAGTACGACCTTATCATTGCTGGCCGTCAGGCCATTGACGGCGACACCGCCCAGGTCGGGCCTGAAATGGCCGAGCATCTTGGGCTGCCTCAGGTCTCGTATGTGACGGATGCCCGCAAGGAGGGCGACAAACTCATTGTCCGCAAGGAGAGTGAGGAGAGCGTCCAGACGCTGGAGGTCGAAGGACCGTGCGTGCTCACGGTGCTTGCCTCCGCATTCCCCGCACGCTACATGAGTGTTGCTGGCATCATGGAGGCATATGGACGCGAGGTTGAGCTGTGGAGCGCCGACCGCATCGATGTTGACGAGGAACGGCTCGGCCTGAAGGGTTCGCCCACCAAGGTGTTCCAGTCCTTCCCCAAGGCCCTGAAGGCTCCTGGCGAGCAGTTCGAGGGCAGCGCGGAGGAGGCTGTTGAGCTTATTGTCCGTAAACTAAAGGAAAAACACATCATTTAAACAGGTCAGACAATTATGGATAGCAAGGATTATAAGAACGTATTTGTTTTTGCGGAACAGCGTGAAGGTAAGATTCAGCCTGTCGCGTTTGAACTGTTGGGCAAGGCAAGGGATCTGGCCGACGCCTCCGGGGAGAAGGTTGTCGCAATGCTGCTTGGCTGTGGTATCAGCGGGCAGGCGCAGCGTCTGGTTGAGATGGGCGCTGACGAGGTTATTGTGGCCGATTGCCCCGAGTTGGAAAACTACCTGACTGAGGAATACACCCAGGTGGTTTACAAAATGATTGTTGATAACAAACCGAACATCGTGCTGTACGGAGCCACGACCATCGGGCGCGACCTGGCGCCGCGTCTGGCCGCACGGCTCAAGACCGGCCTGACAGCAGACTGCACCAAACTGGAGATTGCCGAAAAGGAGGATGGCTCCAAGGAGTTCCGGATGACCCGTCCTGCTTTCGGAGGCAACCTGATGGCCACCATCATCTGCCCGAACAACCGTCCGCAGATGTCAACGGTGCGTCCCGGCGTGATGCGGAAACTCACTCCCGAACCGGGCAGGAAGGGTGAAATCCGTACCTTCGTCCCGGAGTTCGACAGGGCGAAAATTAAGGTGAAACTTCTGGAGACCGAGCGCAAGGGCTGCGGCTGCAAGGATATTTCTGAGGCCAAGGTGCTGGTTTCCGGCGGTCGCGGCGTGCACGACAAGGCGGGCTTCGACAAGCTGCAGTGCCTTGCCGATGTGCTGGGCGGACAGGTCTCCTCATCCCGCGCCATGGTTGACAGCGGCATTATGCCGCAGGCCTGCCAGGTAGGACAGACCGGCAAGACGGTGCGCCCCGACCTCTATGTTGCCTGCGGTATCTCAGGTGCAATCCAGCATCTGGCCGGCATGGAGGAGTCCGGATACATTGTCGCCATCAACAAGGACAAGTTCGCGCCGATTTTCAGCGTGGCCGACCTCGGCATCGTGGGCGATCTGCACAAGATTGTGCCGCTGCTTGCCGAGCGGCTCAAAAAGGAGATGGCTGAATAGCATCAAGGCCGCCAGAAAATGGCGGCCTTTTTTTTCTCTCCATTTCAATCCATATTATTTTTTTATTTATATTTGCAACTGTGATTTTATTGTTATGGTTGAAAATATTTTATTGATTTTTAGTTATATATAAATTATAGTAATGTAAATTACAGTAATGGTCATTACCAAAATATGAAATTTTACGATAGGGAGAACGAGATTGAGGCCCTGAAACAGATGCGGCAGCAGAGTCTCAGGGAGGCACGCATGACTGTGGTGATGGGGCGACGGCGTGTCGGAAAGACCGAACTGCTGCTCCATTGCGGAGATGAAAACGCGCTATATTTTTTTGTGGCAAGAAAGACCGAAGCCATGCTTTGCCAGGATTTTGTCAGGGAGGTGGAGGCAAAACTCGGCCAGCCTGCAGGATGGCCATCCAACCTTGGCGAACTGTTCCGCTTCCTGCTCATACAGTCGGAGCAACGGCCAATCACACTGATTATTGATGAGTTTCAGGATTTTCAGAAGGTCAATCCAACCATTTTCAGTGAAATGCAGCGGGAGTGGGACCTCCATAAGGCTGCCAGCCACATGCATCTGATTATAAGCGGCTCCGTATTCTCCATGATGAAAAGGATATTCGAAGATGCTGGAGAACCTCTTTTCGGGAGGGCGAACCAGACCATCCGTCTTAACGCTTTTACAACAGATGTTCTGAAGGAAATTCTCCATGACCACAATCCGCATTATACTCCGGATGACCTTTTGGCACTTTTTGCCACGACAGGCGGTGTCGCCTGGTATGTTTCGCTGATGATGGACGGCGGAAAGAATTCTCGTCGGAAAATGCTTGACTATCTCACTGAACCCAATTCCCCGTTCATTCATGAAGGACGCAATCTTCTGGTGGAGGAGTTCGGCTCGGAGCATAGTGTCTATTTCTCCATCCTTGCCTGCATTGCAGGAGGACAGGTCTCGCGCGGGGAAATAGAGGGGATGATAGGAACTTCGAATATCGGCCCCTATCTGGTACGGCTTGAAAATTATTTCCATGTCATTGAAAAAACATTGCCCCTCTTTTCAAGGCCTGACGCGAAAAAAGTCCGGTACAAGCTGTGCGACAATTTTCTGATAATTTGGTTCCGCTTTTTTTTCAAGTATCAGGCATACATTGAAAATGGTGCGCTCGGACAATTGTCCCGTATCATAGCGCGTGACTATGACACCTTTTCAGGTTTGGCGCTGGAACGCTACTTTGAAACCAAATTCCGCGAAAGCGGAAGATACACACATATTGGAAAGTTTTGGGACCGGAAGGGTGGAAACGAGATTGACCTTGTGGCTGTGAACGAGATTGACGGTGTGGCGGAAATCTACGAGGTGAAAAGGGATATCTCACGATATAGTGAGGAGACTCTCCGGAAGAAAACGGAGTATCTGCTTGCCAACTGCAGGCCTCTTTCCGGAATGGAGATAAGGATTGCGCCGCTTACGCTGGCGGACATGTGAAGTTACTGACGAAATGGCTTTATATTCAGATGTTTCCTGCAAAATATGCGTAAATAAGCAAAATTTTTTTCATGAAAAATGCGTAAATACGCAAAATGTTTTTTGAGAAAAATGCGGAGATACGCAAAATGTTTGGGATATTTAGGACATTTCCTGCAGCTTCACCCAGTGGTGGTAGAGCCCTTCGCGGGCGTAGAGTTCGCTGTGTGTGCCGCGTTCGGCGATGCGTCCCTTGTCCAGCACGATAATCTCATCCGCCTTCTGCACCGTTGAGAGCCTGTGGGCGATAATCAGGGCGGTGCGTCCGGCTAACATGCGGTCCAAAGCCTGCTGCACCAGATGCTCGGACTGGCTGTCCAATGAGGCGGTGGCCTCGTCCAAAAGCAGAATCTGCGGGTCGCGCAGCAGTGCGCGTGCGATGCTCAGCCGCTGCCTCTGCCCGCCGGAGAGTGTCATGCCGCGGTCGCCGATAACGGTGTCGTAGCCCTGCGGCAGCGCCTGCACAAATTCGTCCGCATTGGCCATCCGGGCCGCCTCGCGCACCTGTTCCAACGTAAATTTCCGTCCGAAACAGAGGTTGTTATAAACGGTGTCATGGAACAGCACCACCTCCTGGCTCACCAATCCCATCAGTCCGCGCACATCCGAAATCACATAGTCGCGGATGTCATGCCCGTCGATGAGCACGGTGCCCTCCTGCACATCGTAAAAGCGGAGCAGCAGGTTGGTGATGGTTGTCTTTCCCGAACCGGAGGCGCCAACCACTGCGATGACTTTACCTTTCGTAAGGGTCATGGAGAAATGCTCCAGCACCCTGTTACCGGCCTCGTAACCGAAGGTGATGTCCCTGCATTCGATCTCATGGCAGAAGTCCTTCAGCGGCAGAGCGTCCGGTTTTTCCACAATAACCTCCTCCGAGTCGATCACCTCGAATATGCGGCGCACCGATACCATGAATTTCTCAATATAATTTATGTTCTTGATTAGCGTCTGGACAGGAGCAATCAGTTTTGCAAACAGAATCACAAACAGAATCAGGGTGTTCGGTGTGAGATGGCCGCTCCCGCGCAGCAGCAGGTACCCGCCGGTGAAAATGACGATGCAGAGGCTTGCGATTGAGATTATCTCGGAAAGGATGCCGGACAGCTCTATGCGCAGCAGCACCTTGTTGGTTATGCGGTTGAACTGCAGCCCCATCTGGTGGAACCGTCTGATGAAGAATCCGGTGGCGCCGTATCCGCGGATGACCCGCAGACCGGAAATCCCCTCCTCGTATGTGGCGTTGATGAGACTGAGCTGCTCCTGTCCCTTCTTGCTGTTGCGGCGCACGCTCTCGCTGATTTTTGCCGTAAGCATGGCTGTGAGCGGGAATGCGATGCAGGAGACAAGTGTGAGCATCGGGCTTATCATCAGCAGTGCGACAAAGAAGACAATTATCTGGAAAGGCTCCCTTGAAAATACTAACAGACTGTTCTTGATAGCATTGTTCACCTCCTGCATGTCGGCGTTGAGCCGTGTTATAAGGTCGCCGGTTCGGTGTGTGGTATAGTAGGAGAGCGGAAGTGTCAGCAGTTTGTTGTATAGTTCGTTCCGCAAATCCCTTGTGGCGTTCAGGCTTACGGGGTTCAGAAAATAGAGCCCCATGAAGCGGAAAAAGTTCGACAGCAGCGCACAGGTCAGGAAAACCAATGAGACAAACAGTATTGCGATGCCGAGGCTGTAATGCTGCTGAAGCCATGTTATGCCGTAGGAGAGCATATCCATCAGGCTGTCAGCGCTCAAATGCAGTTCCGGCCTGACAGTGACCGCCTCCGTAAGTCCGAACAGTATGGAGGCGAAGGGAACTATAAGTCCGAAAGTGAAGAGCGAGAAAAAGGCATAGAGCAGATGGCAGCCGACGGAAAGCAGCATTTGGCCGGTGTACGGCAGGCTGTATTTCAGTATGCGTGGGTAGGCTTTCATCTGGCGGGTCAGCGTACAGGAATGTGTATCAGTTTTTTCTCGCGGAAGAACTCCTCCGAAAACCAGCAGGAGAGCGGATACTCATAATAGGCCTTGACCGGCAGGGCGTCCAGCTCCTTCTGAAGGTCGCCGCCCTTGAGGTACAGTATCCCGTTGGCCAACGTGTTGCGTGAGCTCCTGCTGATTTTTTTGCGCACCCACTGGTAGCAGGTGGGCAGGTCGGTCACGGCGCGGCTCACCACAAAATCGTATTTCTCGGGCATCTCCTCCACGCGGCATTGGATCCCGTGCGCGTTTTTCAGCTGCAGGGCCTCGCACACCGCGTTCACCACCTTAATTTTCTTGCCGATTGAATCAACCAAGTCGAAGGTGACATCGGGGAAGAGGATGGCTAACGGGATTCCCGGGAACCCGCCGCCGGTGCCAAGGTCCATAACGCGGCTGCCCGGCTCGAACTGTATCAGCTTGGCGATTGCAAGCGAATGCAGCACATGGTTAGGGTACAGGTTTTCAATGTCCTTTCTGGAAATGACATTGATTTTGCTGTTCCATTCCTCGTACAGCGGCCGCAGCATCTCCAGCCGCCCCCATTGTGTGTCGTCCAGACCGGTGAAATATTTGCGTATTATTTCCATTACCAATACGTATACAAAAACGCAAAAATATACAAAATACCAATACGAAACGTCGTGCCGAAAAAAAAACCGTGCTGGGGCAAATCATAATGGAATATGTGTTACCTTTGCAGTTCCTTGTATTGAAAATATAACGTGTTGTCTGACAAATACATATTATTAAACCAAATCGATTCTCCGGACGATTTGAAGCGGCTGCCGCCGGAAAAGCTTCCGGAGCTGTGCCGCGAAATCCGGCAGTACATCATCGAAGTGGTGTCGAAGCATCCGGGTCATCTGGGCGCAAGCCTCGGCGTGGTCGAACTGACGGTCGCGCTGCATTATGTGTTCGATTTCAAGGACGACAAGCTTATATGGGACGTTGGTCATCAGGCATACGCCCATAAAATCATCACCGGCAGGCGCGATGCCTTTGCCGGCAACCGGCAGTACCACGGCATCAGCGGTTTCCCGAAAATGTCCGAAAGCCGCTACGATTCGTTCGGCGCGGGGCATGCCTCCATCTCCATTTCCGCAGCATTGGGCATGGCAACCGCCTCCTATCTGGAGGGGAATAACAGCCGCCAGCATGTGGCGGTTATCGGCGACGGCTCCATGACCGGAGGGGAGGCCTTCGAGGGGCTGAACAATACGGGTATAGCCCAGGCCAACATGTTAGTGATACTGAACGACAACGGCATGGCTATCGACCAGAGCGTGGGTGCGCTGAGCCGATACCTGCTGCGCATCACCACTTCAAGAACCTACAACCGCGTTAAGAACAAGGCTTGGAATTTCTTCACCGGCAAGCTTCGCCGCGTGTTCCAGAATTTGAGCGGCGTCATCAAGAGCAGCATCCTCAAGCAGAGCAACCTGTTCGAGTCGCTGGGGATGCGCTATTTCGGCCCTGTGGACGGTCATGACGTACTGCAGTTGGTCAAGGTGCTGCAGAGTGTTCGGAACATAAAGGGTCCGCGTCTGCTGCACTGCATCACCACCAAGGGCAAGGGGCTGCAGATGGCCGAGACGCATCAGGCACAGTACCATGCGCCGGGCTGTTTTGACCCTGTTTCCGGGGAGATTCTGAAACTGAACAAGGAGCCGGACCGTATCGAAAAATATCAGGTTGTTTTCGGCAAGACAGCCTGTGAGATGGCTAAGGAGAATCCGCGTATTGTCGGCATCACGCCGGCCATGCTCAGCGGCTGTTCGCTCGACATCATGCAGAAGGAGTTTCCGGACAGGGTGTTCGACACCGGCATCACGGAGCAGCACGCCGTCACCTTTTCGGCAGGTCTGGCAGCAAGCGGGTATATACCGTTCTGCACCATATATTCCACCTTTTTGCAGCGTGCCTACGACCAGATTATCCACGATGTCGCGCTGCAGCGGCTTCCGGTCATCTTCTGCATCGACCGTGCCGGTCTGGTGGGGGAGGACGGGGCGACGCACCACGGCCTTTTCGATCTGGCATACCTGCGCTGCATACCGAACATGGTGGTCTGTTCCCCGCTGAACGAGACCGAGCTGCGCAACCTGATGGTTACCGCTGTCGGGTCGGGGCAGCCGTTTGCCATCCGCTATCCGCGCGGCAAGGGGGTGCAGTCCGACTGGATGCACCATAGGCCGGAGCCGGTGGAGATAGGCCGCGGACGCTGTGTGCGCGAGGGCGGTGACGTTGCCGTGCTTTCAATCGGGCCGATTGGCAACCATGCGATAGAGGCCGCGGAGCGGCTGGCGGCGGAGGGTATTTCGGTGGCTGTATATGACATGCGCTTCCTCAAACCGTTGGACGAGGAACTGCTGCACACGGTCTGCCAGAAGTTCCCCTGCCTGCTGACGGTCGAGAACGGGACCCGCATCGGCGGGCTTGGCAGCGCGGTCAGCGAATTCATGACGCGGAACCGCTACACGAAGCCGCTTTCGGTGGTCGGCGTTGACGACTATTTTGTGGAACAGGGCAGCGTGGCCGAGCTTGAGGCCGAGTGCGGCATGGATGTGTCCGGAATCATGGCCGCCATCCGCAGCCTGTGCGGAAGGCATGAATAAAATGGAGGCAGGCGGGCGCGACGGCATCGGAGCCATGTTCGACAGCATCTCCGGAACATACGACCTGCTTAATCATGGGTTATCATTCAATATTGACAAAAGATGGCGCCGCAAGGCGGTGCGGATGCTTGCGCCCTGTGGGGAGCTGCTGGATGTCGCCGTCGGGACGGGCGACCTTGCCTTTGAGATTATACGCCAGGGGAAGGCGGAGCATGTCACCGGCGCGGACCTCTCCGTGGAGATGATGCGCATTGGGCGTGAAAAGGCGCGTGCGCGGAACATGTCGGAGTGTGTCTCGTTCGAGGAGGCCAGCGCGTTGTCGCTGCCCTATGCTGACGGCCGCTTCGACGCCGTAACCTGCGCCTTTGGGGTCCGCAACTTTTCCGACCGTGAGGCCGGATTGAAGGAGATGTGGCGGGTGCTGCGTCTGGGCGGAGAGCTGCTGGTGCTGGAGTTCTCGCATCCCTCCGTTCCGGTTTTTCGGGGGTTATATAATATGTATTTCAATCATCTGCTGCCGTTTGTCGGAGGCTTGGTCAGCGGCAACCGCGAGGCCTACCGCTATCTGAACCGCAGCGTCAGGGATTTTCCGGAAGGGGAGGAGTTTATGGGGCTGCTGCGGAGGTCGGGCTTCGTGCGGACGGAACAGCGGCGGCTTTCATTCGGAATAGTGACAATATATTTGGCTACAAAATGAAAAATATTATCCTTTGGTTCAAGATTATACGTCCCCACACACTGTTCGCCTCCTTCTGCCCGGTGCTGGTCGGCCTGATGGCGGAGGGCGTCTCCTCGTGGGGCGTGGCGGCGGTGACGCTGCTCTGCGCACTTTCGCTCCAGATACTTTCAAACCTTATCAACGACTACTATGATTTCCGGCGCGGCAGCGACAAGGCCGGACGCGTGGGGCCGTCGCGCGCGCTGGCCGAGGGTAAGGTCACCGAGGCGCAGATGCTGCGCGCGCTCCTGATCACGTTGGCCTTCTGCATTGTTTCCGGATTCTTTCTGGTGTTGCGCGGCGGTTGGCCCATCCTGCTGATAGGGGTGGCGTCGCTGCTCTTCGCCTGGCTCTACACCGCAACCCGCTTCGCGTTGTCGTATTTGGGCATTGCGGATGTCTTCGTATTCCTGTTCTATGGTGTGGTTGCAAGTGCCGGAACCGCCTACCTGCAGATGCGCGGCTTTTCGTGGACGGCATTCCATGCCGGCGCGGTGTGCGGCCTCATTTCAATGTGCCTGTTGATCATCAACAATCTTCGCGATATTGATGACGACCGTGCGGCAGGCAAGCGCACCTTCCCCGTCCGTTTTGGAAAACGTGCCGGAGAGATTGGCATGCTGGTCGTGGTGCTGCTGATGCCAATCTTCGCATGGTTGGCCTTCGGCCTTGACTGGCCGATGCTGGTGGTTTTTCCCGCGCTCGCGCTGTTCGTGGCGGTCCTTCGTGCGGAGGGCAGCCAATACAACCGCCTGATGTTGGGCGCGGGTTTTGTGAATCTGGTCTACACCGCGTTGTGCGCGTTGGTCTAACGTTTTTCCGATGGCGGATTTTTATATCCCAATTTTTTTTCCAACGCGGTTTTGATTTTGCGGTATTTTTTGATGGCCGCCTCATCCTTCGTGGCGAACGGGTCCGCCAGCATCTCCAGCTTCATGTTGACAGCCCGGTAATAGATGTCTATGATATCCTCAAGGGAAACCGCCTTTTCGCAGAGGGTCAGGCATTGCTCCAGATGCTTCTTGGCCTCCTTTTCATCCCGCTCCTCCAGCATGTAATAATTGACAACCGCCGAAATGTAGTGGCTGCGGATGAGCTCTTCCTCATTTTCCGCATGGTCACCGCCATCGTACATGGGCTGTGCAATGGCAATGCTGCTATCCAACTGGCTGATAGCCATCTGATACCACTCCATGTCCGCATATATGACACCCAGTTGCCGGTGATGGTAGGCGAGGTTGCGTCGCAGCGCGGGCGTAGTGTCCATAGTGCCAAGTCTGGCGACAATCTCCTTCTGCAGTGCGATGGCCTCATCCCGCTGCAGGCTGCTTTTGATGGAATCCGGAATGTCGTTGATGCATTTTACAATCTGGCTTTTAAGATCCAAGTCGTTGATGTTGCACTGTCCGGGGTCGCTTTGGGAAAACAGCCGATGGTTCAGCTCAATCCCCTGATACAGATAGTCCATGGCTGTTTCAAGAGAATCAATCAGCCAGTATTGTTTCCCGAGGGCGGCAAGCAGAAGCAGGTACTGAAGGTCCTTTTCGCCGCCATATGGGATCAGGGAATCCTTGCCTTCCTTGGCCAGTTTGTAATGCTGCACCGCCAGATACGGGTATCCCGCTTTATTGAACACATCACCAATCAGAATGGCGGTTTTGACACACTCATCCTCATAGTAGGCGTAGTCGTTGTCTTTCACCGTGTCACAATAGACCAGATATTTGTACAGACAGGCAATGTATTTCAGTCCGTTGTTTGACTCCTTGTAATAATCGCTCAGGATTTCTTTCAGTTGCTCATATTGCTGGCTCACTTCGGTCAGCGGATAGGTGTCATAAAGCTGTTCGGCCCTTTGCAGCTCCTCCATGCACTGCTTTTCCTGTCCGGCATTATAATGGGCAAATGCCTTGGAATAGTGCATCAGGCCCCAGCGGTCGTAGAAGGTGGTGTCGCCCGCCTTTTCAACCTGCTTGAATGCCTTTTCGGAGAGGTTGTAGTATTTCATGGCTTTCTTGTAGTCCTGCTGCATGGTGAAAAGGTCGGCCTGGAAATAAAGTGCTATGGCCTTGTTGAGGGTGTATGGCACCTTAAGGTGTGCCGGCATCTGTTTCTCATAGTCCAGCACCTGCTGGTAGCAGTTGAAGGCCTCAGGCAGCTGCTCCATCTGCATATAGGCGTCACCCTTCTGCATCAGTATGTTCTGGATGGTCAGGAGGGTTGAGTCGTTCGCCGGCATGGTCTGGCGATGGTAGCTGATGGCCTGGTCATAGACCGGCAGTGCCTGTTCGTACATTCCGTCACGGTAGAACTGTTCGGCCAGATCCCCATAGTGTTCCGCTTTGACTGAGACAATATCCTTTTGGAGGTGGCGTGCCTTTTTCTCAAGCAACTCTTCGGTGTAGCTGTCTATCAGTGGGATAAGGGAGGTGATGCCGTTGCGGAGGCAGATTTTCTTGCAGTCGTAGTTGTTGCCGATACCATAGGCGTAGGCGTATGGGAACAGCCGCTCGCTCGGCGGCAGGGCCGCCTTGTAATTGTTGAAATAGCTGATGTTGCTGTCAGGCTGCGCCTTAATGATGAGGTTGGTCTCCATAAGCAGGTCCTTGATGTAAATCCGGGTTGGATACATGATTCCCGGCATCTCCTCCAGCAGTTCCGGCAGCATCCTGTCCATATCCTTGAGGTTTGCGAATGCGGTGCTGTCGTATCTTATCACATTGTTATCAAGTGCATAAAAATAAAACAGGCGGTTGTGGAACGAATTGTCCGCCTGGTATAGTTCACGGGTCAGGCGGAGGTGCGTCTCCCTGATTTCCCGTCCGATCGGATAGGCGGAGTCAAGTTCTGAGGGCAGTATGAACAGTTCGGTAATCAGTTCGTTAATGTTATGCTTGTGTGCAAGTTCCGAAGAAAACTCGTTCGGATCCGTTCCTATCAGTCTGGAAAAGGCTGTGTCCAGCTGCCGTACGGCACCAAGTGTGTCTTTGGCTACGAGGAGACGTGCTGCACAACGGGCGCGGTAATGGAATATCGCTGATTTGAGTGAGGGGGTGTGCATCTCCATCAGCCGGATTGTCTCCAACTCCTCTGCAATGGCTGCCGCAGGATTATCCATGGAGGGAATTTTTCTGTAGACAATGAGGTTCATATAGGGGTCATTGAAACTGTCTTTGGCATATTTCCGTATGGTCTCCACCTGCCCGTCATCCTCTTCGTCCTCCAGACAGTTAATGTAGTCGATCACGAAATTGGTCTTTTTGCTGAATCCATTATCGAACAGTATTTTGTAATAGTTGCTGGCAGGTGTGGTGTCATTGGCAGCCTTTCGGATTTTAAGATAGTAGTATATCCTTTTCAGGTTTTTTTCGCTCAGGTCGTTGTCGGCAATCTGCGCACGTGCGAGCTCCATGCAGCCCTTAAGGTCACCGTTCAGTAGCGCCTTTTCGCAGGCATTGCGGATGTCGCTGTCAATATAGCTCATATCCAGAGGATTGATCATGTCGGCAACATCGTACAGGAGGTATTTGGCTTCATTGTAAAGGTTCACATTGGCAAAGTGATGGAACCATTGGAAGGCCGAAGCCGGTTCTTCCCGCACCTCAGCGGCCGCCTCTTCCCAACGGGCATTATATGTTTCGCGGTAGTGGTGCATGAAAAGAGAGTCGAACAATCTGTCGCGTTCCGCATAATAACGTTTTGAATCCACCATATAGAAGGTGATGGTCTCTTTCGACAGGATGTCGGTCGCCAGGCGGAAGCTGTTCCAGTCCATGCCGAGACTGACGTATCCCGGGTGTTTGATAAGGAAATCCATATCAACGAAATCCCCGTAGGCTTTGCCGGGGAATGTGAAGACCGCCAGCCCCTTGGCGTTGGTTGTCTGGGTCTGTCCGGCACACCGGACCTGCACGCCTGCCATCGGCTGGCCGTTCCCATAATCCATAATTTTGATGTTCTGCCGCACCTGCGCGGTTGATACGCCGCTGCAAAAGAGGGCTATGAGCAGTAGGGGAAACAGTTGTTTTCTCATGTTATCCAAGTTTATGTTAAAGATGAAGATTTTTTCTGATAAAGTCGTAACGCAAAAAATGGAGAAATATTGTTGTTATCCATAAAATATAATTCCCGCCACGGCGGAGAGCGCAAGCAGCAGAATGGGGTTGCGCCTGAACCATAGCCCCACCATGCAGCCTGCAAAGATCAGGTAGCTCCAAAAGCCGCTGAAGCAGCCTTCGCCTCCGTTCTTGGGGAAGACAAGCAGCAGCGTGGCGGCTGCGATCATCCCTATCACCACCGGCCTTATGCCTGCAATCGCCCCTTTCAGGTAGGGGTTCTCCTTCAGCCTGAGCACGAAGCGTGTTATCAGGATCATCAGCAGCAGGCAGGGGAGGCAGACGGCCGAGGTCGCGGCAACCGCGCCCGGAAAGCCTGCCACGGTGTAGCCGATGTAGGTGGCGGAGTTGATGGCGATGGGGCCCGGGGTCATCTGGGAGAGCGCAAGTATGTCCGAAAACTCCGCGCCGGTGATCCAGGCGTGCCGCACAACGGTCTCGTTCTGGATGAGCGAAAGCATGGCGTAGCCGCCTCCGAAGCCGAAAAAGCCGATTTTCAGGTAGGTGAGGAACAGTTGCAGGTAAATCATCCTTCGCCCTCCCTCCTTTTAATGATAAGATGTGTGTGCAGCAGCCCGACAGCGGCGCCTGCGGCAAGGAACCATATTGGTGAAAGCGACAGGAACCAGATGCCTGCCGCCACAGCAAGGACGGCGGCGATAAGGGCGGGATGGATTTGCCGTGCAAGCGAAATCACAGGCCATAGCATCAGGGCGAGTACGGCAGGACGCATTCCGGTGAATGCCGCCTCAACAACCGGATGGTGCTGTATGCGCGGAAAGAATATTGCAATCAGCAGTATGATGACAAACGGCGGGAGCACAAGCCCTGCCAGAGCCGCCAACGCACCGCTCAGGCCGCGTGTCTTGTAGCCGACAAATATTGCCGTGTTCAGGGAAATGGGGCCTGGCGATGTCTGTGCGATGGCAAGCAGGTCCAGAAAGTCAGCCTTGGCAATCCAGCCGTTCCTTTCCGTCACCTCGCGCTCCATCAGGGGGATCATGGCGTAGCCGCCCCCGAAGGTGAATGCGCTGATGCGGAAGAATGTCCGGAAAAGTTTCCAGTGCATTACGACTCTTTGAACATCGCCTTGATGCCGCCCAACGAGCTCAGCACGCCTGTGGCCTCGTAAGGCAGATAGACGGTCTTGGTCTCCTGACCGCCGGCAATGTCGCGCAGGCTTTCAATGTATTTCACCGCCAGCAGGTAGTTGACCGGGTCGGCACCGCTGCCGGACACGGCCTCCGACACGTTGCGGATGGCGGTCGCCTCGGCTTCGGCTTGCAGGATCTTGGCCCTTGCCTCACCTTCGGCCTTGAGTATGTTGGCCTGCTTCTCGGCCTCGGCGGCGTTGATCTCCGCCTGCTTCTCACCCTCGGAGTTCAGGATCTGCGCCTGCTTCTCACCCTCGGCCTTCAGAATTTCGGCACGACGGTTACGCTCTGCCTGCATCTGCAGTTCCATGGTGCGGCGGATGCTTTCGGGCGGGGTGATGTCCTGCAGCTCAACACGGTTGACCTTCACGCCCCATTTGTTGGTGGCGTCGTCAAGCACGTTGCGCAGTTTGGAGTTGATGGTGTCGCGGGAGGTGAGGGTCTCGTCCAGCTCCATTTCGCCGACCACGTTACGCAGGGTGGTCTGGGTCAGCTTTTCGATGGCGACCGGCAGGTTCTGGATCTCATACACCGCCTTCATCGGGTCCACCACCTGGAAGTAGAGCAGGGCGTTGATTTCGGTCATGACATTGTCCTTGGTGATGACGCTCTGCTTGTCAAAGTCATACACCTGCTCGCGCATGTCGATGCGGCTGTTGCGCGAAAGGGAGCCGTTCTGACGTCGGACAATGGTGTCCTTGGCCTTTTCAATCACCGGCAGTATTATGTTGATGCCGGCGTTGAGGGTGCGGTTGTATTTTCCAAGCCGCTCGATAATCATGGTTTCGGACTGGGAGACAATCTTTATGCCGCTGAGGACATAGATAACAACAAGTACAATCAGTACAATTAATACGGTTTGTGCCATAATGTGTGGATTTTAAATGTAAACAATCGTTTATTCTGTTTTCTCTTTCACTGTGACGATGATGCTGTCGCGGGCAATGATGGTCACTTCCGTCCCGGCGGCGATGCTGTGCCCGTCCTCCGTTATGGCCTTCCATTCGTCCCCGTCCACCTTGACGCGGCCGAGCTGTCTTGTGTGGTCGATCTCCTCCGTGACCATGCCGCTTTTGCCTATGAGGGCGTCGGCGTTGGTCTTGACCTCGCCGTTCTTTTTCTCCAGAAAACGCAAGGCGAAAGGCCGCACGAATATGAAGGCGAGGAGGGAGACGACGGCGAAAATGGCAAGCTGCCATGTGAAGGAGAGGCCCATGTATCCGGCCAGTGCGGAGGCGAGGGCGCCGAACGCGAAGCAGAGCGCGCCGAATCCGGCGGTCGCAATTTCAATGACCACCAGTATGATGGCGGCGATTAGCCAATAGTATTGCAGTTCCATGTCAAAAATGTTTTATGGTTCAGACTGCAAAATTACTAAAAATAGAGATAGCGCGCGTGCTTTCCAAATATTTTTTTTCACAGCCCCTCTCCCTTGAAGCTGCAATGGTCTCCACGGTCCACAACTGTCTCGTAGCCAATGTTCCGGATGCGGAATTCGGTGCAGGCGCGGCATTCGGCGGCCTCTTCGCCGGTGCAGATTTTGTGGTCGTAGATGGCGTAGTCCTTCCGGTGCTCAAGGGGCGACAGGTTCGGCATCACCACGTTGGCCCCGAATTGTATTCCAAGTTCGCGTCCCTGCGGGTGCAGCGTGCCTAATGCGGTGGTGGCCGGCAGCAGCACCTCCGGCAGCAGCAGCCGGATTATTGCCAGCAGGCGGAGAGTGGTCTCCACACTGCCGTTCGGCATTCCGGCGAAGGGGGTGTCATGTGCTGGTATGAAGGGGCCTATGCCCACCATCTGCGGCGCGAAGCGGCGTATGAACTGCAGGTCGGCGTGGAGCGTGTCAAATGTCTGGTACGGCGAGCCCACCATGAAGCCGCATCCCACCTGGTAGCCTGTCTCCTTGAGTTCCTGGAGGCAGTCCATGCGGTGCTGCCAGGACATCTCCGCCGGATGCAGCATGGCGTAGTGCTCCGGCGATGCGGTCTCATGCCGCAGCAGGTAGCGGTTCGCGCCCGCTTCGTAGAGCGCACGGTAGCTTTCGCGGCTCCGTTCGCCCAATGACAGCGTGATGGCGCAGTCGGGATAGCGTTCGCGGATGGTGGAGACGATGCGGCACATCCTTTCGTCGTCGAAATGGCCGTCCTCGCCGCCCTGAAGCACGAAGGTGCGGAATCCGAGCCTGTGGCCGTTTTCGCAGCAGGAAAATATGTCATCGTCGCTCAGGCGGTAGCGCACAGCCGTGCGGTTGCTGCGGCGCAGGCCGCAGTAGAGGCAGTCGTTTTTGCAGTAGCTTGAAATCTCGATAAGGCCGCGCATGAAGATTTTTTTGCCGTAGGCCTTGTCGGCGGTCTCCCGCGCAGCCTTCCGCAGCTGCCTCACAGTCTCCTCCTCTTTTGTGGCGAGCAGAGTTTCAAGTTCCTCGCGGGTGATGTCCCGTCTCTCCCTTATGTGTCCGATTATATCCATCATGGGAGATTAACGCGGAACATGTGTGGTTATTGCCCTACATCTTCACAAATTTCCCATGCAGGCTGCCGATGCGCAGGAAATAGATGCCGCGTGACAGTGCGGAGACATCCGCGCCCGCAGGCGTGTAGTCCTGGCGCAGCACTTCGCGGCCGGTGGCGTCGTACACCACAAGCTCCGCACCCTGCAGCGCCTCCGGCAGGTTGTCGATGAAGATGCGTCCGGTGGCTGGGTTGGGACGCACCGTTGCCGTTCCGGCGGAAACGGCAGGCTCCCCGATGCCGTCGTCGAAGACCATGGTGTAGCAGTTGGTGCCGCTCCATTCCCCCTCGCAGCCGTAGGCGTTGATGGGGACGAAGTTGTAGCAGTACTGCACGCCCGGCATGATGTCCGTGTCGCGGTAGTAGGGCTCCGTCACCACGGCGATCTTCTGCTCCTCGCGGTAGACGTCGTATTCCACGCCGGTGCCCTCCCATGTCCATACGACGCTGGTGTCCTCACGGTTTGGCTCCACGTTGATGCTGCTGTCGTTGACGGTCGCGTCCGGCAGCAGCGATCGCACGATGTAGATGTTCAGCGAGTCGCAGTTGCAGTTGGGGCTCTTTTTCTTCACAATCCACACGCCCACGCTGTCCGGCCGGAAGCCGTATGCCCTGTAGCATTTCGCCGGGCATACCGAATCCAATTTTTTGTAGCCGTTCTCAAGGAAGAGGCTCGGCTTCAGCTTGTACTTGTTTATCCATGAATGCTGGTATGCGGTGTCCGCCCCGCAGGGATAGTAAACTATGGTATTGAACACTTTCATGAATGCATGTTGGCCTCCAAATGTCTTTGGCGGTGTCTGGGAAAGGAACACAAAAGGCACTGCTGTGTCTCCGGTTTCCGACAATGAGGGATAGACGGTGGCCAGCACGCTGTATTCCAAATCCACCACGTTTTCCGGGAAAAGCACAAACCGCAGGCCTGGAAGACTTTTGAATAGGAACGCGCCGCTTGATTTCCGCAATGTCTTGGGCGGCAAAATCCATTGCAATTTCTTTGACCCCCAAAACTCAAACCTGCAGGTGTCAAATTGCGCCTTTGAACAGTCCACCCATTTCAGACGGGGACAATTCTCAAAAACACACTCTCCGAATCGCACGCACGATGAAGGGATGGTCACCTCCAGCAGGGAATCATTGTAGCAAAATGCATGATTATATATTTCCCGGATGGTTTCAGGTATCACAACATGTGAGAAAATATGATGCATGCTAAAATATGGTCCCGGAAAATTTATTGCATCGAAAGCTCCTTGAATTTTTGTAACAGTATGCCTGCGACCGTTGTGTTCCACTTTTCCTGGAATATAGAGCGTGTCGGTGACAATCGGTTTCGGAGGCGGAACCACAAATATTTCACTGGAATCATATTTGTTGAAAACGTAATATAGGGTGTCTCCCTTCTGGTTTGGTTCGCAGAAATCATAATGGATTTCCTGCGCCGTGGCTGACAGTGCGGTGAACAGCAGCAAAAGCAGAAAAGAAAAGTGTCGTTTCATGTTATTTATGTTTTTAATTTAAAATACAGTTTCTATTTTACAGATGATTTTACCGGCCATTTTGTTGCATCGTTACGAAAAAAAAAATCACGCTGCAAAAATAGACAAAAATACGATTCGGCAGAGAAGTCTAGAAAAAAACGCTGTCATAAAAATGAGCATGGAAGTGGAAAACATAACGATATTTCCACTATCTTTGCATTTTCAAAAAAATACACGACATGAACAGAAAGTTGCAATTATTCGCATTGGTAGTCTGTGCATTAGCAATTAGCACCAATCTTTCCGCCCAATCGAAGGCGAAGTATGCACACCTCAATTCCTCCGACCTGATGCAGGTGATGCCGGGCCGTGACAGTGCGCAGAAGGTGCTTGAAACCCTCAACGCGCAGCTCGAGGACGAACTGAAATCAATGTATGCCGAATACCAGAACAAGGCCGACCAGTTCCAGAAGGAGCAGGCCACCATGTCGCAGGCCATGCAGCAGACCAAGCTGCAGGATCTGCAGGATCTGAAAAAGCGCATCGAAACCTTCCAGGAGCAGGCGCAGGGCGAACTGCAGGAGAAGCAGGAGGAGCTTTTGAAACCGCTGGTTGACAAGGCAAAGGCCGCCATTGCAAAGGTGGCGAAGGATAACGGCTACACCTATGTGTTCGATTCGGCTGTCGGGGCGCTGCTCTATTACGACGGCGGTGACGACATCATCGAACTGGTGAAAAAGGAATTGAAAATCAAATAAGTCTTTTTTATAAAAAAATTGAGCTATGGTAGAAAAAATCACATCCAGCCGTCAGGCTATGGAATTGGAGGAGAAATACGGCGCGCATAACTATCATCCGCTGCCGGTTGTGCTGGCCAAGGGCAAGGGCCCCTTTGTGTGGGATTGCGAAGGCAAGCGCTATTTTGATTTCCTGTCGGCCTATTCGGCTGTCAACCAGGGTCACTGCCACCCGAAAATTATCAAGGCATTGTGCGACCAGGCACAGGAACTGACGCTTAGTTCCCGCGCCTTCTACAACAACTGCCTCGGTTCGTGGGAAAAATATGTGACCGAATATTTCGGCTATGAGAAGGTGCTCCCGATGAACAGCGGCGCCGAGGCGGACGAGACCGCCCTGAAGCTGGCCCGCCGCTGGGGTGTTGTGAAAAAATGCATTCCCAACGACGAAGTGATGATTGTCTGCTGCTAGGGCAACTTCCACGGACGCACCATCACCATCATCA
>JAEEGI010008289.1_pt1 | contig 23006 bp, 19 predicted proteins | sample 8958751 | NCBI WGS metagenome assembly JAEEGI01 (sample SAMN16246545, study PRJNA631951) | gut metagenome | biome: gut microbiome; feature: rumen; material: KS-attached | host: Bos | place: Iran: Karaj | collected 2018-10 | reverse complement strand
CCGATGATTTGGAACCGGATGCAAAAATCTGTCCGATTGCAAGAATGGCTGCCCAAAGGTAAGCCTTGAACTTGCGATTTATGATGAGCTGATACATAAGTGGTATCAGCAGGATAAGCAAAAGATTTCCTGTATCAACACATGTGCCTGCTGGAGTTGCGCCAACTCGGTAAGCATTGCCCATGAAAAGCTGCTTCCAAACTGGATCAAAGAGCAAGCTTGTAACAAGTGTAAGTGGAATGACGATGCAGCCTGCGTTCGAAATCACATCAAGCATATCATCCTTATGATGAAAGAGAATCACCATTATTAGGATGGCCGGAACCACTGTGAGGATGTGGTACTGACGGCTGTACATGTCAGTGTAAACTCCCAATTTAAAATGTCCGTAAATGAACACTAAAACCGAAAAGGCAAGTGCCCATGCCATGGCCGGATTGAGCAGTGCCTTTTTGGTGGTGGCTTTGTCCTTTACAAAAAGAGCAAGGCACCATGCTACTCCAAGGGCATTTGCAAATACATTGGCCAGCACGTACTGCATTCCAAGGGCGATACCAAGGTCGCATCTGGCGTACACGATGGCTGCCACAATTATTATGGATATAAGTCGTTTATGTTTGTAAATCTTATCCATCGAAATCTCCAATAGTTAATCAAAAACAAATGTGTTTGGCGCAGATTTGAACCAAACCAAGCGCACGCCGGCTTCGCTTAAGTAAGCTGCCAAAGCGCCTGCTGTATAGTTAGGGCTGGTCATGATTGCATCGGTTGTGTCGAAGATAGCAACCTCTGGGTCGACCAACTCATAAAAGCCTGTTTCGGTAGGCATGCTGTTGTTGCCGTGATGTCCGCACTGAAGGATATCTGCCTTCAATTCATCGCCGTAAGTCTCCACCAAATAGTTGGCCATGTACTCACTATGACAATCCCCACAGATAAGTATACTGCGGTTTGGTGTAGCCATTTTAAACACTAATGAATCGTTATTTGGAATATCCTCGGCACAATCTACAACAACATCATCGAAAGCGTTGTAAAAAGTAATAGTCAAATCGTCGCTGAAGGTCAAAACATCGTCTCTTTGCACATAGTTGATGTTGTCCGCCTCAGCTGTGATTTCCTGGAACTTGTTGAAGGAATCAACATCGTCCCATTCCTGAGCCACGCTGTAGAACAAATCAGCATCGAGGGGTGTAATGTAAACCTGGTCGATGGTGATGCCCTGTGGGTCCTCGTAAATTGCATTGAAGGCGTCGATGTGGTCCATGTGATAATGAGTGATTATCCAGGCATCAACCTCTCCGCCCAAAGCTTTGATGTTCTCGCGAAGTGTGTCGTCGTTTTCACCATGACCGCCATCGATAACGATGAGTGTGCCATCGTTTTTGTTGTACATGGTGTAGCACATGCACTGCAAATCTGAACCATCATCATATTCTGTCAAAACCCAATCGCCGTAGATTGGAGTGAGAACTGCATAATAAGTGGTGCGGCCGTAGAGCTTGAAGCCGTAGTTGAGATATGTGTTAAGGATATCTTCAACGGCTGAAACAACCACGTAATCAACATTGTTTTCAGCACAATAATCTGCAACAATTTCTGGATTTGGTGTTGGGTTTGTAAGCTCGTAAGCCTCATCCGGAATATCGCGGCCGTATGGCATTGAAAATCTGCTGTCGATTTGGCGCAGATAAATGGCCACATCCTGAGGTGCCATGATGCGGATGGTGTCGCCTTCGTAGTCAGCGAAAATATCGCTGATGGTGATTACATCCTGTGGAACCTTGTTGCGATTTTCTGCCTTTGTGAACCAATCCTGGGTGTAAAGGCAGCTGCCGCAAATGCATACAACTGCAAGGCTTGCAACAAGTGCAATGAGCTTTTTCCTGCCCTCAAATCTCATCACGAAAAGTGTGAGGCCGTATGCCACAATAATCAGCACCGGAAGGGCACTGTAAAGGCGCAGATAGTACTGCTCGAATGTGCCATCGTTTAAAATCCATTTTCCTATGATAAGGGTAAGTGGATTGTATATGAAAACTAGCACCAGGCCTGTGTACCACAGGAAGGTGTATCGTTTTATTTTTTCTTTTTCAAAGTGCATTATCAGCCCCAGAGCAACCACAAAAAGCAATGCAAATGCAAGCTTGCCCCAGAAGGTGGCTGAAATGCCGGTTATGATATTAATCCATTCCATAAATTTATAAAGAATTTAGGCTCCCATTGTCTCTGAAGTAACAGTGCAACGCAGATGTAGACAATCGACTGGACAAATGGTCCGAAGAGGCCTGCCAGAAGATATCGCACTCCATATATTTTGCGGTGATAAATGGACATGGAAATGAAGATTCCAAGAACTGTCATCACCATTACAAACACTGTAGAAACTGTAAGTGAGCATGCGCCAAGAGATATAAGTGCAATGGTGCAAGCCACTTTATTATCCAACTCGCTGGCAAAAACTCGCGAGAGAAAACAAATCAAAAATGGGACAACCAGGGCAGTAAGGACTGCCTTGCCCTGCCACAATGTACATAGCAGGCGGAAGGTTGGGGAATAGTGTGAAAACATTCCCATGATGTATGCCGCAGATAGGATGACCATGAATATCATTCTATCTTCTAGCTTGGCAAACAAAAACTTGGCCATGTAATAATAAATGCCGTATGCCACCAAAAGCAGGATGACTGGCAAAATTGTATGGCAAACTGTTGTGACATCAAATGACGAAACAACAGAAAGGTACGAAATGTATGTGGTCCATGACTGGGCTGCGCGCTTTGGTGATGTGTATGGCGCCTCGCCAGTGATGAAGTTTACATTTGTAATCATATCGCTATCGATATCATCAACAGATGTAACCACGTAATCGTAATCATCGTAAGACCATTCATTGACTTCGTATCGATATGCTGCATAAAGCTGAAGCACAACAAGGATTGTAAAGATTATCGCATATACGGTAGTCAGCTTGTTGTATTTCACTTCGTGAAGCATGGTGTTGATGCGAATTCTGTAGCTAAGTAAATCTTTTTTGAATGTCTTGAAATCCAGGACAAACCACAAGATTACCAAAGCTGCCACAATCACTGAATATGTGATAGTCAGTCTGTGGAAGCCGCCTACAATCAGCTGGGTGGTCATGGTTTTGTTTTGGTACCAGAGGAAGCCAAAATTCAGCAAAAAGAAAATGGCCTGGGCACCGAAGAAACCAGTGACATATCTAACTGTAGGTGATTTTAAAATATGGTTTTGCGATCTGTATGTAATTAGTCTGCCCACTGCTACCGGCACCAGAGTGAAGTGTAGCAGGAAGGCTAAAGCTCTAATTAAAATCATTATTTATTCTCATCTAATCTTTTTTGTAAAAGGCATTTTGCGAATTCAAAGTCGATTGGATAATCGATGTCGATTGAATCCTCGCGCTTCATGATGTATGCAACTGTGTTGTCGCAGTAGTATGTGCGCTTTTCCTTAAGGAGCTTGTAATCCAAAATGTAGATGGCTCCGTTTGGCACGATGTATGTTTCGTTGTTCTGGCGGTTTGTCATAGTGATGCCCTGGCCAAAACCTGCGTTTTCAACACGGCCCTGCTCGTTGAGCTTGTGATACCAGCTGGCTGGAACCTCTGCCTCTGCAAAGGAAATAAGTGTAGTGGCACCATCATTTTTGAACTGCTCCAATGCCTCATCGATGTGCTTCTCTGTACGGAGAGGCACTGTTGGAAGAAGCACCATGAACTTTTCAATCTGCTCTCCTGTTTCGTTCATGACAAACTCTGTTGCATGAAGATAAACATCGATAGCAGATGCTGTATCGCTTGAGAGCTCTGCTGGACGCATGAATGGAACCTCGGCTCCGTACTCACGTGCAACTGCAGCGATTGCCTCATCATCTGTGGTAACGATGACGCGATCTACGCCCTTAGCTTTCTTGGCTGCTTCTATCGTATATGCGATAAGAGGCTTGCCACAAATCTCTTTTATATTTTTTCCTGGGACTCCCTTAGAACCCCCTCTTGCTGGAATAAATGCAATCATCCTAAAAATCTCCCCACTGGAATAATTCGTCGGCTTCGATGTCACGCTTGAGTTCTTTGCCGATGAGCATCTCGTAGAACTTAGGTGAGATGGCTGTGCCTGGGCGCTTATAATCGAGGTCTTCCTCTGTGAGGATGTGGCCCTTCTTGAGGTCGCAAGCTGCTACGATTGAGCGCTTGTACTCCTCACGCTGGTGCTTGCTTTCGTTAACAACCTTGCGGAAGCTTCCCATCATCTTGTAGCCCTGCTCTGCAGCGTCGCAGATAATCTTCATTTCCTCTGGGTTGGCTGAGATCTTGTGATCCCATCCCTTCATGTTCTTGTCCATTGTGAAGTGCTTCTCAATGATGCAAACATTCTTTGCAATAGACATGATAGGTGCAACCACACCAAATGTATGATCAGAGTATCCTGTTGGATATCCAAATGCCATGCGGTACATATCGATGTTGTTGAGGTTAACCTGCTCGTCTGCTGGTGGGTAAATTGATACGCAGTGAAGTACGCAGATTTCCTTGCATCCGCCTGCCTCGATTGCTGCGATAGCGTTAACAACATCATCCATGCCTGTAAGACCTGTTGAGATAACTACTGGCACGCCCTTGCTTCCGATGTACTTGAGGAATGGTACGTTTTCAACGTCCATAGAAGCAACCTTGATGAATGGAACGTGAAGCTCATCAACAAGAAGATCAACGCCGGCCTTGTCGAAAGGTGTTGATGTGAAGTCGATGTCGAGCTCGTCGCAGTATGCCTTAAGCTCGTGATGCTGCTCCTTTGAAAGAGCGTAAGCTTCTACGATTGACTCAAGTGTATAGTCTGTTCTGTTGCGATAGTCATCGCCTAAGAAATAGTTGTCGTCGTAATTCTTCTTTGAGAATACATTGCTCTTTGTGAAAGACTGAAGCTTGATGCAGTCAGCACCGCACTCCTTTGCTGTCTTAATCATTGTCTTTGCAAGCTCCATATCACCGTTGTGATTTGCTCCAAGCTCTGCAATTACGTATGGCTTTTTGCCACCTGTTACCATATCCTGATAATTAAATCTCATAGGAATCCTCCATTAAAATATTGCTCCACCAATAACCGTTGCGGTCATGGCTTGTATCTATTGAATCAATATCCAGCTTCTGCAAATCCTGATACAGGTGCTCGAAGTATGGATATCTCTTTGCCAAGTTTTTATAGTGTGTCAGCTTTACCTGATATTCCTGCTCCACATTGTGAGATGTGCCAACCTGATTGTTATCGTGAATACGATAGATGGTGTCGGCATTTTCAACAAGCTTGCCTGGGCCAATGTCCATGAGAAGCCTTGTGAAGAAATACCAGTCAAACACCGGACAATCTCCCTCTGAAAGTGTGGCGATGAAATCGTCGGTCAGCATGTGAATATTGATTGCTGTGGTGCCCATTCCGATGAAGTTGGACTGGGAAATAAGCCTTGCACTATCAACTGTTTTAGGCATGTTTTCAAGGACGTTTTTACCGTCCTCTGTAACTAATCCATTATAGTAGAAAGCATATGATTTGTCTAATTGATAGGCCTCCTTGAAAGCCTTGATTCTAGTTGGCACAAATGTGTCATCTGCATCGCAAACTACCAGCAAATCATAGCCAAGTGCCTTGGCTTTCTTTATCATCTCTATGCGGGTCTGGGCGATTGTGCAGCCCAGCGGATGCAGGTTGAGGAAATTGACTTTGCCATTAAGCTGGACCAAGTTTTGATTTGCATCCTGCTGGTCATTAATCACATTAAGCCTAATCAAATCCTCATCTGTGTAATTGTCGTTAGTTATCAACAAGTCGAAGTCTTTATCCTGCTGGTTATCCACGGATGTGAGTAAATCCTGGAGGAAAACTTCCGCCTGCTTGTATATAACTGTCCCTAAAACAGCTTTCATACTGCTTACCTCTTGTTATTTTTAGCCTACAAATGCATCCATCTCGTCCATGAGAGTCTTCTTGTCGAAGTGGGCTTTGTTGTAGTTGCGAGAGTTCTCACCAAGCTGCGCAAGGCGCTCTGGTGAAAGTTTGCTCATGGCGATAATACTTACCGCAAGCTCCTCGGCGTCACCGATATCTGAGCACATACCGCAATCAGCCTCGTTGATGATGCGAGCTGTTTCGCCGCGGGCTGAGGCAATGATTGGCATTGCGCAGGCCATGTAGGACTGGAGCTTTGCTGGGATTGTCTTTGCAAAAAGCTCATCATCTGCAAATGATATGAATGCTGCATCGCCTGTTGCAAGAAGTGCTGGCACTTCCTCTGGCTTTACTCTGCCTGCAAATTCAAACATATCCCACACACCATGCTGAGTGATGGAATGCTCAAATGACTTTCTAGCTCTACCATCGCCAACGATAGTGAATCTGATATTTTTGATTCCCTCGTCGCGAATCTTTTTAGCTGCAAATGGAAGGATTTCCAAGCCCTGCGCCTGGCCAATGTTGCCTGTGAAGATTACATTGAAGCCTTTGTGTTCCTTCTTTGGCTGAGGCTGATAAAATTCCTCGGCATACTGTGGCCAGAAGGAAACCTTATCCTGCTCGTCCTCATCTACAAGCTTGCGAATCTCTGTGACAAAGCTTGGGCTAGTGCCCCAGATGTGGGTGCAACCTTTATAGATTTTTCTAACCATTCGCTCAATTGGCTTAAGCACAAGTGGGGAATGGATTCCAGTAATCATTTCAACGTTGTCAGGCCACAAATCCTGAACATACAAATAACATGGGATGTGATGCATTCTTGCATATCTCACTCCCACCTTACATTGATTCATAGGAGATGTTTCAAACATGAACACCTCGTCAGCCTTTATCTTTGTGAACAAGCTCCACCAAAAGCCAAAGAATGGAAAACTGAAGTAATTCATTACCAATCCAAACTTGCCTTTTCCTCTGGCGATGAGAGGAATGCGGTGGACTTCCACGCCATTTATTGTTTCTTTTGTATTTTTGAACCAGCCATAGCCTGGGTAGAATTTACCCTCTGGGTAATTTGGAATGCCTGTGACTACAGTTACTTTGTAGCCGCGCTTCACCCACTCGAAGGCCATGTCGTTTATCCTAAATTGCTCAGGATAAAAATACTGGCAAATTATCAATATATGTTTTTTCAAATTTATCTCTCGCTAGTCGAAACGGCGTACGGTTTTGGCTGGGACGCCGACGACTTCGCATCTTCCCTTCGTGTTTTTGATGACGCAAGAGCCGGCCCAGATGTGGGTCTCGTCTCCGATGGTCTTGCCCTGTACGATTTGGGCGCCGGTGCCAACTTCGATGAGGTTGCCAAGTGTGCAAGCTCCGGAAATGTTGGCATTAGGGTTGAGGGTGTTGAAATCACCAAGTGTGCTGTCGTGGGCTACGGTACAGTTGAAGTTGATAAGGTTCTGGTTGCCGATTTTTACATCAACTGTAAGGATAGCGCCTGCGCAGATAACATTGCCCTCTCCCATTTCAACACTATCTGACAAAGTTGCAGATGGGTCGATAAGGTTAGGAAAGTGCACATGCGGATTCTTTTTATAAAGCTCATACAAAAACTTTCTGCGCTCCATTGAGCCCATGGCGATGACTACGTCTAAATCCTCGGTAGCTTCAGTAACGAAGCTATCGTCGCCAACTACGCCTTCGCCTGGTTCAATATCTATATAACCTAATATGTTCCATGTTGGATTTACTGCATTAATGCGCTCTGCCAGCCATTTTGTCTCTTTGCCGGCACCGCCTGTTCCTGCAATAACTAAGTTTCTCATATTTTCTCCAATTCAAATCTCTACTAAAGTTAATTAGTGCTTGCTGTCTGTGATAGCAATGTTCTGGCCGCTGATCATATCTGCGCCGTCAGAAAGAAGGAATGCAAGTGTAGGCACAACCTGGTCTACTGTGAGGTTCTTGCCCATTGGCATATCTGCTGCATTCATTTCCTTGATAAGGTCTGGAAGGTTGTCAAGGAAGCGTGTCTCTATCATCTCTGGGCTGACACCGTTAACTGTGATTCCCTTGTCTGCGTACTCAACAGCAAGTGACTTCATAAGGCCAAGAAGGGCGTATTTTGTAGTAGTGTAGACGCTCTTGTACTTTGGTGGCATGCCTACTGTGCATGATGTGAGCATGAAGATAACCTTGCCATATTTTTGCTTTGTCATAAAGGGCAAAAAATCGCCCAGTATATCAACTATTGGACGAAGGTCAGTCTCGGTTGCTGCTGCAAAATCACACCAGCCGAGCTTTTTGAATTTTTCATTTTCCATTGGTGCTGCTGCAAGATGTACCACGTGATCAGGCTTGAGTTCTCTTTCAGCCATAAAATCAAGCATCTTTCTCACCGACATTGCATCAGCGAAATCAGCCTGTACCATAACAAGCTTTTCCCCAAGCTTCTCCTCCAATGGAAGAAGACGTGAAGCGCTGCTGCGATAGTGAGCCACGATGGTATCGTAATTGTCAGCCACCAATTCAATAAGTGCAGTTCCTAGTTCAGAGGACGCACCGGTCACGAATAATGTCTTGTTTTCTCTCATCTAATCTCCCTCTATACCACGAGGATACCCATGGTTCCTCGGAGTACCTTTTTTCCATCCTGATTTGTGATGGTTACTTTTAATTCAAGACGCTGGACGCTTTCCACAAGCTCTGTGATTTCGCCTGTGACTGTAAGCTCGTCGCCGATGTAGACTGGCTTTGCGAACTTTGTCTCCACCTGCTGGATGAGGCTGCGCTCACCAGGGATGTAGACACCAGCTAATGTAGAGAGGAAGCTTGCTGTGAGCATGCCATATGCCACGCGGCCTGGATGGCCCTTTGCCTTTGCAAACTCCTCGTCATTATGTAGTGGGTTGACGTCTCCTGTGATGCCCTTGAATGCATCAAGCATCTCCTCAGTTATCAAAACCTTGAAGCTTTCTGTCATACCCACAGTTAATTCATCAAATTTATAGTTATTCATTTACCTTTAATCCAGCTTGTTTCTCGCTAGTTACGCTTACAAGCCTTAGTGTTTCTCCATTCGACAATACGTCTCATTTGAGAAACCTAAGAGCTTGTTAGCTACTAGCTATTAGCTACAAGCTTCATCTAAATTTAATATGTATCTAATTACTTCAACCTTATATTACGAAAGCTTACCTACGATTGTGTCCACCATTTCGCCTACGTTCTTGAGGGCCTGAATTTCTTTCATGTCGAACTTAACGTTGAACTTCTTTTCGCAAGCTACAACGAGGTTGATCTGCTCAAGTGAATCCCAATCCTCGATGTCGTCAGCTGTTGTTGCATCTGTGAGTTCGATATCATCATCGTCAAATACATCTCTAAAAATATCTGTTAATGTTGCGAATACTTCTTCTCTTGTCATTATTAATTCCTCCAAAATCAGTTAATTAGTATATTCCAATTGCGTTCAAAATCTCTGGTGCTGCCATGCCATCTCTCAAGTGAAGTAAGAAGTAGATGGTGCCGCACAGGCCAACCATAAGGGCTACGTTTTGAATCAAAATCAAAGCTAGTGCTTTTTTGTCTTCCTTTGCATCTGTTCCAAGGGCGATGCACATGCACATGTAGACTGGAATCAGATAGCGGTAAGAAATCTGGATACGCTCACTGCCCTCTGCAGGTGTGAAACGAACCAGGCAGCCTGCGAAGATTGCAACTACGCAAATCAAAAGGCCTATGCCGATGATTACGTACTGCCATTTCTTGAGGCGTTTTCCTTTATTTATTATCAATCCCAAAATGAGAACGATAAGCATTGTAACTACGCAAGCCATTGGTACTGTTGCGTTGAGCTTGATGTGGCCAAGCTCGGAGCCGATTACGTGATGGATGTTGTACCAGAAATCGACTTTAATTCCCTCCCAGGCAAACTGAAGTGTGCCAAGTGGGTCATCCAAAACATCGTACATGCTATATGCTGCACGGCTGGCGTCCTGCTCGATGGTTGCGTGATTGTGAGCAAGCACGAACATATCGTAAAGGATGTACATGTATTTGCCGGCGAATTTCTTTACCACAAGAAGTGCTCCTGCGATAAATGCGCCTGCCAATGTGTACTCGTACCATTTCTTGCTCTTACCAACATCGGTCCACCATTTCTTAAGTGGGATGGCGAAGAACCATACAGCAAACAGGGTGTAAACCATTTTGTTTGGTATGAGAATCACCACGATAATGGCTATCAAATATATATGCCAAGCATGAAGCTTCACATTTTCCTGGCTGAGATAAAGGCATGTAGTCAGCAAAATGAATGAAAACAGGATGCTCATGTTGTCGTATGAATATGATGAGCAAAGCTGCAAGGTGGTTGGGAAGAGTGAGAACATCAGCAGCTGCAGCTTTCCAACAGGAAGCAACTTGATGCAAATCCAACCAGCCAGCACAAGGGTCAAGCTGTTCATGATTCGACCCATGAAAACTACACCGGAGAAACCGAATCCAAGGAGACGGGCGATTGCAATTCCAAGGCCGGAAAGCAAATAGCGCCTTGCCTGGGTAGGCTTAGTGTAGCACTGAACCAATTCCTTCATATCGTCATCTGTGTGGAACCAATTGCCATCGGCCAAAATCTGATACTGATATGGGAATGTGACATCGATGTAAGGCAGCTTGTAGTAGTCTTCTGCACGCATGTAGAAGTAAGATGTGCCTTCAATCCAGTTGCCGTAGCTGCCTGGAGTAGTGTCGAAGTCGTGGTCTTTTATTCCTAGATAAATGTTGGAGCAATGGTATGCGCTATAGAAGTGCTGAACCTCATCTGCTCCGGAAATAGGAGGCATAACGAACTGCATGCAAATGCTCCAGCCGATTGCCAAAACCAAATAGATTTTTGAGTAACTCCACTCTTTATCTAGAAGCAAAAATCTTGCAAGGTAGATAGTGAGAGCTATCATCACAATCAATATAAGGGCGAAATAACCGTTGTAAAATTTTGTCTTTGTAGTGTCGAATGCGTTGAGGCAGAAGAACACAATTGAAAAGATGATTCCAAATGCGCTGATTAAAACTGTCCCAAGTTTAAACGCCTTATCCATTGTCATTGGATAAAAGAAACTCTTTAATTTTTCCAAGGATAATCCTCTCTATCTATTATTTGTTAATTCCACGTAAGCGATTTTCCATCTTGCCAAGCTCATCAAGCTGGCCCATGTCCATCCAAGTGTTTTCGTTGATTGGGTAGACACCAACCTTCTTACCATCGTCCTTCAAGCGGTTGATGATATCTGGGAAGCCGATGAATTCGTCATCGTTGATATAGTCCAAAACCTCTGGCTCTACGATGTAGATGCCTGTGTTTGTGAAGAAGCTGAACTCTGGCTTTTCCTTCATATCAAGGATGTTGCCGTGCTCGCCAAATTCAACGACACCATAGGCAACCTGGAAGTTGCGGAGTGAACAAACCATGGTAATCATGTTGCCCTCAGCCTTGTGGTGAGCGTAAATCTTGGAATAGTCTTCCTCGATAAGAATGTCGCAATTTGTAAGGATGAAAGTCTCATTAACCTTGCCACGGAGAAGTGAAAGGCCGCCGCCTGTACCAAGTGGCTTATCCTCATCAACGTACTCGATAGTGTATGGCTTTTCAACCTCACCGAAGTATGACTTGATCATATTTTTCTTGTGATTTACTACAAGAATCATTCTGCCAATGCCGTACTCTGCGAAGCTATCCATGATGAGCTCTGCAATAGGCTTCTCACCAACTGGGATAAGTGGCTTTGGCAAAATGCGTGTGTATGGGTAAAGACGAGTGCCCTTGCCGCCTGCCATCATGACAACTGGGCAAGATAACTCGCTCTGCTTTTTATAATGATTTTCACTCCAGAAGACTGTGTCGATAACAACGCCATTTTCATCTACGATTGGTAAGCCTTCGATGTTGTGGCGGCGCAAGAAATCTCTTGCCTCCTCCTTTTCATCGGCCTTGAGACTACGAGGCTTGTAGTTTGCGATTGTGCGCACTTCATCATTTAAATCTCCGCCTGAGAGAATGAATCTTCTTACATCTCCTTCGGATAGTGCGGCTATTAGCTTATTGTTTTCATCGACAATGAAGGCTGTTCTTCTGCCGCTGGCATCGAATGTCCTCATGGCCTGAAGAACAGAATCTTCCTCATGTATAAATACATTTTCCATAGAATTTACTCCGCAAAAGTCTTTACCACGTCGAGTACACGGCGTACGCCGGCCTCATCGAGGTTTGTTGAGCATGGTACGTTTACAACGCGTTTCCAGTACCATGGTGCTTTTTCAAGTTCGAATGTGCGAGCTCCCTGATATGGAAGCTGATCTGAGATAAGTCCCCAGATTGGACGAGACTGGATGTGTGCTTCCTTTAATGCTTCGATAAGCTGGTCGCGGCCATTCTCGTCATTTTCAAATACTACTGAGTAGAACCAGTAGTTGCTGCGGATGCCTTCTCTGAAGTCCTGAACGTGAAGTCCTGACATTTTGTCGATTGCATCCTTGTATAAATGATAGTTTGTTGTCTTTGTCTTGATGAAATCTTCAAGCTGCTCTAACTGAGCCATTCCCAGGGCTGCCTGAAGGTTTGTCATTCTGTAGTTGAAGCCGATTTCATCGTGGATGAAGTTGGCCTGGTCTGCTTTGGCCTGAGTTGTCAAATGCTTTGCATGAGCAAGAAGCTTTTCATCATTTGAAACAATCATTCCGCCACCGCCTGTGGTGATGATTTTATTTCCGTTGAATGAATAGCAACCCATATCACCGATTGTGCCGGCAAACTTTCCAGCGTACTTGCCCTCAGTGTAGTATGTTCCAAGAGCCTCTGTTGCATCTTCTACAACCTTGATGTTATACTTTTCAGCGATTGGCATGATGGCTTCCATGTCTGCCATGTTTCCGAAGACATGTACTACTACCATAGCCTTGATGTGGCGGCCTGTCTGCTTGTCGATAAGCTTGCCATCTGTGAAGTCGCACTCTGTCTCGCAGAACTTCTGAAGCTTCACTGGGTCCATGCAAAGGCTATCGTCGCAATCCATGAATACTGGCTCGGCGCCGATGTACTTTGTAGGGTTTACTGCTGCAATGAATGTAAGAGTTGGAACGATGACTGCATCTTCACGAGTAACTCCGCTTAAAAGCAAGCTGATGTGAAGGGCTGATGTACCATTCTGTGTGCTGACTGCACCTGGAGCCTTTACATACTCTGCAATCTTCTTCTCAAAATCTGAAACATATGGGCCCGCTGTAGATACCCACTCAGTCTCAACTGCATCTGTGACATACTTTAGCTCGTTACCTTTCAAATTTGGAACAGATAACGCTATAAATTCATCTGACATTTCTATTACCTCTAAATGTTATATATATCTACCTTATACTTATCCATGTTGCCACGGAGGAATTCGATGGTCTCCGCGAGACCCTGCTCGAATGTGTACTGTGGCTTCCAGTCTGTGAGCTCAAGAATCTTCTTGTTGCTTCCAAGGAGACGGTTTACCTCAGACTTCTCTGGGCGAAGGCGATCTTCGTCGCAAATGATTTTTGCATTAGGATTAATCTGGCGGATGAGCTCCTCAGCGAGCTGTCCGATAGAGATTTCCTTCTGTGTTGCGATGTTGATTTCCTGGCCGATTGTCTTGTCGCTCTCGTACATAGCGATGAAGCCGTGAGCTGTATCCTTTACGTAGTTGAAATCACGTGTAGGAGTGAGTGAGCCAAGCTTGATTTCCTCCTTGCCAGCAAGAAGCTGTGTGATGATTGTAGGGATAACGGCACGTGCTGACTGACGTGGTCCGAATGTGTTGAATGGACGCACGATTGTAACAGGCAAATCGAATGAACGGTAGAATGACTCTGCAAGTCTATCTGCACCGATTTTTGTAGCTGAGTATGGTGACTGGCCCTGGTATGGGTGCTTCTCGTCGATTGGAACATACTGTGCTGTTCCGTAAACTTCTGATGTAGAAGTTACTAATACTCTGGCTGTGCCAAGGTCTCTGGCTGCCTGTAAAATATTAAGAGTTCCCTTGATGTTTGTGTCAACGTAAGCATCAGGGCTGTGATAACTAAATGGAATTGCAATAAGGGCTGCAAGGTGAAATACTGCATCGCATCCCTTCATAGCTTCACGAACACCATTAGGGTCGCGAACATCACCAGCGAATACCTCAACGTGATCCATAATATCCTTTGGAAGTGTGTCGAGCCATCCCCAATTGTTGAATGAATTGTAGTAAACGAATGCACGAACTTCGTAGCCCTTCTTTACTAACTCTTCTACTAAGTGTGAACCGATGAATCCATCTGAACCTGTAACTAAAACTTTACTCATTTTCTTTTACCTCTAAAAAATAATCATACATAGACTTTGCTATAAGTGAAATGTTGTCTGGCTTTAAACGGTCGGCGCTGAGCACGTATGTGTTGCCGACGCGGGCGCAGCTCATGTAGGCTGCCAAATATTTGATAACATCCTCACGAGATGGCTGCTTCCAGTTTGCCATGGCCTCAAGATAATTGTCATAAATATCTTCCATGCGCATGATGCCTGGTGCATTCTTGTAGAGAATGTCGCCACCCATGATAACTGGTCTGCGAAGAAGCATGGCTTCCTGACCAGCTGTGCCAGTAAGTGTTGCAACGCACTGGCAGTTTTTGATGAGTGCGAAGGAATCCTCCCATGGGTCGATAAGGACGATGTTTGGATATTTCTTCAGCTCCTCGTAGAAGCTATTGTCCCTGCTACCAAGGAATGAATAGTGCTCCTTTGCGTAAATCAATGTGTCAGCTGGAACTGACTTTGCCAAATTGTCCAGGAAGAAAAGCTGCTTCTCATATTTCTGAGCGCAGACAATTGTGGATGCCTCTGGCTGAAGATGCAAAGGATAGTAAACAAACTTCTTTGATAAATCTGCCTTGTTGTAATACTTCTTGCTCTTTTTATATCTTCTATAAAATTTCCATGGATCAAAGGCTGTCTCGTAGTCCTTGTAGTACATGTAGTTGCCCTTGTCCAATGTGTGCGGATTGAAAAATCTCTGACGAATCCAAAACAGTGGCAAAATCAAAAAGCTTGGCTTGAACTTTGGCACCTTGCCAGAGAAGTTCATGAATGCTGGCTTTGAATGCTTTTCCTCGAAGGAGTTGAGATAATCCTCAGCCTGCTTTAGCTGCTCGTCAGTGTACTGTCTGTCCAGATAATCTTCTGGCATGTTGTAAATCATCTCGAATGGGTCGTTCAAGATGTAGTGATGAGTTAAATCCATTCCAACGGAGCGCATCAAAAGCAGTGAATAGAACTTCGCTCCTGTCTTCTTTCCAACTAAGTATGCTGCATAGGTGAAAAGTGTGGCGATAACTTCATCGAAATAAAAATCTATTTTGTATGTGGTGAACACATACTCCCAAAATGCAAACAAGCCGGCGGCTGTGTGCACGCAATAATCGTAATCACGGTTGATTAAGAATCTATCTGTGTAGATGTATTTCCACATTGGGGCTGCATCGTACTTTTTCTCGTACTCGCAAAGCTTTTCCAAAGTGAATTCGTCCCAATGGGCGTTCATGAATTCTGAAAGAACAACAACGGTAACGTCATCGCCGTATTTGCTTTCAACGTACTGCTTCTCCTTGGAATCCAGCACAACAATTACGCCATTGGCCTCGCTATCGTGTTTTTCTTTTATATCCTTAAATATCAATGGGGTGTAATCGAGGAAGGCCTCGCGCCCCATAAAACATAAGTTAAGCATTTTTATCTCCTAAAGAAAATTAACTTAGTAAGTATACCACACACAATAAGTATGGTAAACAAAGCCAAAGCTGCGGCAACATAGATGTTTTCTATGAGCATGTAGTAAAGCACGCCAGGAATGACGATGGCTAAAAGTGGTAGCCAGCTGTTGGCGAATAATTTCAAGAATGAGTAGTTGAACTTTCTTGAAAGCTTAATCATCAAAAGCAGTGAGTAAAGGGCGTAGCTCATGCCGGTGCCGATGGCTACCATGTTGATGCTTCGCTCTACAAAAACAACCAAACCGGTTGAGAAAATCACATTGAAAATGCAAAGTGCAACTGAGTTTGCAATCAGTGATTTGTTCAGCTTCAGCACGCTGAAAATGTTTCCGAAAAGCATGGTTGTGGAATAGATTGCAACGCCGATGATAAGGATCTGAGTTGCAGGAGTTCCATCTGTGTACATTGGCATAAACATCTGCACGAAGATTGGCATGATGAAGAATACGCAAACACATGCTGCTCCGGAAATAACTGATGTGATGTTGGTGAAGTAGCTGGCCTTTTCAAGGAGCTGCTTTTCATCTTTGTTGGCCCCATACAAATGTGAGACCTTTATATAAAACACCTGGGAAATTGTCTGTGGGACAAGCACCATAGTGGTGAAGCCCATCAATGGAACTGAGTAAACTCCCAAGTCGTCAGTAGTCAAAAATCCAAGGATAACAAATTTATCCACGCTTTGAACCAAAGTCCAAATCAAGCTGTTGATTAAAAGTGGAAGGCCGCCGATAATCATGACTTTCATATATGAAAAGTCAAAGCTGAGGCGCACTCCCTTAAGTGCATTCTTGCGGAACAGGATAATTCCAAGTAACGCTGATGACATTGTCATGGCATAAAGGCCGTAGTAGCCTACCAGGTTAAGTGCAGCAACGCCGATTCCAAAGGCAATGATTGTACGAAGAAATCCGATAGCTGCGGAATAATTGTATTTACCATTCATTCTGACTGTGGCGTTTGACATGTCGTCGAAGCTTTTCAGCAGAATCATGATTGGGCACATGGCGTAACCAAAGGCATAATATGCCTGATACTGGTCCATACCGATGCGGCCGCGATAGTAAAAGAAAACCCAGGCTTCAAATACCACAAAAATGATGAGGTATACCATCAGCATGAATGTGGCTGCTGTGTTTTTCAGTTTATTTGCTGTTTCATAATCCTTGCGGCCGAGAGCCTGAGGATAATCCCTGTTGTAGGCGTTGAGCACACCGAACTGGGCATAGTTCATATAGGTCTGGGCCAACAGACAAGTGCTGTAAATACCCAGTGGTGTTACAGGAACAAGAGACTTTGAGTATACGCTGAAAATAAATGATATTCCCGAGCAGATAACTGTGGACATAGTCACTAATATAAAATCTGCGCTTTTAATTTTTTCTAGCAGTTTGGTAAGCATCCTCATAAATCTTCTTTACTTCTTCCATGTATGTTTCAAAATTATTTAAGTCTTTGGCATGTCTTCTGGCGCCATCTGACTTCATTCTGTATATCTCCTGGTTATCCAGAAGTTCGTTGATGTTGGAAACAAATGCCTCTCTATCCACAGGCTTCTTGTCTGTGCCGCATAGTTTTCCACAATCATCATTGACGGTGGTGATAAGTCCACCAACTCTGCTGGCAAGCACAGGCTTGCCAAAGGCCATAGCTTCCACAGCTGCCATACCGAAGCCTTCGAATTTGGAAGGGGCCACAAGAATCTTCGTCTGATTCATGTAGATGTATGGATTGTGCTGCAAGCCGACCATTGTTATATTCTCGGAAAGATTGTATTTTCCAATTAATTCAAGGCACTCGCTGCCCAAATCGCCACCACCAACAATGATGGCCTTGATATCAGGATGAGTTTCCTTGACCTCTTTAACAATTCTTACGAACTCGTAAGGGTTCTTGTCATCTGTGAGATATCCTACGAAAAGCAAGTCAGACTTGTACTTTTCCAGCTTTTCTTTTGACATCTCTGTACCTGGTAAATATCCCTTTTCAAAAATCTTTACAGCGTTGAAAGGTGTGCCAAGGACCACAGTTTTACCTGCCATTTTGTCCTTGAACCATGCCTTCTCTTCCACGATTTTGTTTGGAATAATTATCTTTGTAAAGTTTTTACATGCTCCGCCGTAGATTACGGATTTAGGGCCAATTTTCTGAACCCATTTTGGCACAGAATAAATGTGGCTGATGATTGGAATGGTGTCCGTCACCTTTGTACACATGAGGCTGCAGTCATACTCATAAGCATGAATAATATCTGGCTGTACCTCATCAATTGCCTCTTTAATAGCGTTTTCATCAACCTTTTCAACACCGATGTATTCGATGTCATGCTCCAATAGCTTTGTTTCTACCGAGCCTGTAGCTGTGAGATACACGCTGTGAATATCTTCTGGCATGGCGTTGATAATATTAATCGCCACATTTTCCATGCCGCTGTAAGTTGATGACTTAGATACATGTAAAACTTTCATAGTACTTCTACCCCCGCAAAAAGTTACGTTTATAGGTTACTATATATTTCTTTCATTCTTGCATTCACGTGAGCCTTGTCGAAATTTTCCATCACGGCAACGTTATGTGAACCCATTGCTCGGCGGTCGATTTCAGCTTTGGCCATCATGCGGTCAAGGGCTGTCACAAGTGTGGAGGCATCCTTGGAATCGAAAAGATATCCACCTACGCCTTCCTCAATCAAATCCACATTGCCGCGGATACGGCTGCAGACAACTGGCATGCCAACTGACATAGCCTCCATCAATGCAACTGGAAGGCCTTCCTGATGAGATGGGAACACGTAAATATCGCTGGCTGCAAATACATCCGCTACGTCACTTCTGAAGCCTAGCATCTGAACCTGATCCTGAAGACCAAGTTCGTTAATCTTGTTCTGAAGCTCCTCAGCGATTTTGCCTCTTCCGGCGATAAGATATTTGATTTTGTAGTCCTTGCCGGCATCCTTCATCTGTTTCAAGGCTTCAAAAACTTCCATGTGATTCTTACGAGGAATCAGCTCGCCCACTGACAATAAAACTGTTGTCTCATCGTCAATGCCAAGCTCTTTTCTGATTCTTTCGCGACCGTCTGCGCTAGCTACAAATTTGTTTGTATCAACGCCAGCACCTGGTACGTAAACCACTTCCTTGGCCTTGAACTTCTGCGCATTTTTGTAATCTTCCTGATTGATGGTTATCAACAGGTCGGTAAATTTACTGCAGTACTTTTCCACATTGTAGAACACCAACCAGTTCTTAAGTGGTGCTCCCTTGAAGAAGTGGAAGCCAGGGGCTGCGTAAATAACCTTTGTGCCGTAAAGCTTTCTGGCCTTTCTGCAGGCTAAGCGACAGATAACTCCGCCGATTGGCGACTGGGTGTGGACAATTTCGTATTGATTTGTCTCCACCTCGTGCTTCAGTTGTTTGTAAGCCTTTGAAAGCTCGGAAATGTTGAAAATCTTTCTGAGGCTGGCTGTCTCAATCACGCGACAGCCAAGGTCATCAAGCATCTTTCTGCGAGCCTTCATAGCCTCCGGTGAAAGAGCGCTATCATCATCTGCCCAACAGCAAGCCACATCTACTGTGTAGCCAAGGTCCTGAAGAATCTTGATATTGTCTATATTAAACTGTGTCACCATGTACGCTGTATGCGCATGCATCAAAGCTTTTTTACTTGCGGACATTTGCATTAACCTCGCCTTCAGCAACACCTTCTGTGGCATCCTTTGTAAAGATAACACGAAGGGTCATAAGGATTAGCTGGATGTCCAAGAATACTGAACATTTTTCAACGTAAATCATATCCAGCTTGAGCTTGTCATAAGATGTGGTGTTGTATTTGCCGTAAACCTGGGCGTAGCCTGTAAGGCCGGCCTTTACATGAGTACGGAATGCAAACTCTGGCACATCCTTTATGTATTCAGCAATGATTTCTGGACGCTCAGGACGAGGGCCAACAACTGACATCTCACCTTTGAGGATGTTGAAGAACTGTGGAAGCTCATCAATACGAGTAGCTCTGATAAAATGTCCAATTGGAGTGATTCTATCGTCGTTTTCGCTGGCAAGACGTGCCTTTCCATCCTTCTCCGCATCTGTAATCATTGAACGGAACTTCATGATTTTGTATTCTTTTCCACCGATAGTGCAGCGAGTCTGTTTATAAAAGACTGGGCCGCCATCGTAATTGTGGATAAGTATAGCTGTCACAAGCATGACTGGTGAAGAAAGGATGATTCCGATAAGTGAAATCACGATATCACCAAGACGCTTCAGTGTAGCTGAAATGCCATCCATTCCAACATTCTTGCAAAGGTAAAGAGGTGTATCGAAAAGGTTAACCTCCTCAGCGCCCTTGATAAGGATGTCTGAAATCTTTGGTGTGAAATATACACGCTTATCTGTTGCGAAGCAGGCCTTTACAATGTCGTTTCGGATTTCCGATGGAACGTCATTTACAAGAACTGCGTCGTAGTTTTCAAGCTCACGAATAATCTTATCGAGTGGCTCCATGCAGCTCATTTCGCCAGTGATGCGATATTTGTCTGCACGACGATTCATCTTGCGAACAAGGTCGTTTTCGTATTCTCCGTAGATATTTAAAATTGTGAAAGGTGGGAACACTGCGCGATAAAGCTTTGTGCTGACATATGTAATCACAAGCACTGCAATAGCGTCTGCAATAGTAAGCACAATGATGTAAGCCAATGTCATCCACATCAACTGCTTGATACGTGTCATCAAAATTACGATTACAAATTCAAGCATGTTTACAAGTCCCATGGCAATGGCCTGAGACATTGTGAGGATTGATATTCTTCCACTTCCGATGTTGAAGCCTTTGAATGTGTTGATCATAAGAACTGTAAGTACCACATAAAGGCCGATCATTAAATAGTTACCGATACTCAAGAATCGCTGTGACATAAGCATCTGTAAACGCATATACCACATAACGCCAAAGAGCGTGGCTAGTACTGCGACTAAAACCACGCTACTTACGAAGCGAAACATTCTTTTGCCAGTTTCTATATTTCTTACGTTTTGATTCATAATACTCCTACTAGAAACTCTTATTCATGTCTACATATCCCTTGATTCCTGGAACTGAACCCTTGCTAGAGTACTGCCACATGTTCTTTCTTCCTGGATATGTACATGATGTATTGTATTGTGCAATCCATACGCTACATGAGCTTGGTACTGAATTTGCATCCATCAAGCTTGTCATCCAGTTCTTGCTGCAGTAAACACCTGCCTTATAGCCAGATGATTGAACTGTTGAAACGAATGCATTAAGGATTGCCATTCGCTGAGCTGTTGAAAGTGAGCCCTGTCCACGTACCTTATCTTCCATATCGATGAAGATTGGGTATGAACATCCGCCTGCTTTCTGAGCCATAGCTACTGCCATTGATGCTTCCTGAACAGCCTCTGCCTCGTTGAGGGCAGTTGAGTAAATGTAAACACCTACGCTTACTCCGTTGGCCTTGGCTCCGGACATATTCTTGTAGAAATATGGATCCTCGTGGAGCTGTCCATCATACATACCTCTGTAACCGCAACGAACGATTGCAAATGAAACTGCTGACTTAGCCTGTGACCAGTCGATGTTTGCCTGATACTTAGAAACATCGATACCTGTTCCCTTGTTTGCTAAAACGCCATCTGTTCCGAAATCGTAGCTAACACCCTGGATTACCTGAGTGCCTGTTACCTTGTTGCCGTTCTTATCGAAGTAGTATGTATTGCCATCAATTGACTGCCAACCATAGTATGTATAGCTAGCTTCTTTGTAATAATACTTTTTGCCTTTTTCATAATCAGCAGCAGTTGCTTCCTTTGTGCACTGCTCATCAAGATAAAGCTGGTTGCCAGCTGCATCCTTAAGCTTTTCTGTTGAATCGCCTGAGCCGTATCCTGATACTGTATATGTAACAGCAAGTGTGTTATCTGTTGCCTTGTCTGAGAATGTTGCTACACCCTTAAGTGTGTAATCTCCATCCTTTGTAACCTTGAAAGTACCGCTACCGTTTGACATTGTAACAGCTGTACCATTTACTGTGACGCTGCCTACATTTGTAGAAGCCTTGATTGTGAATGTGCCAGCTGAGTAGCTCATGTCGAGGGTAGCTTCTTCTGTTACTGTATCTGTATTTGCTGCTGTCTTAATAATTCGAGCTGCAAGAGCAGTTGTTCTTACACCAAAATTATTAGCAGCTACAACAGCATTGGCTTTTCCATTTCTTCTAGATTCTTTTGCAGGCTCTTCTTGCTTTTTTGTATATGTAAATGTTACTTCGGTTGTATTTTCTGTAACAGTTACTTCAGAATCCGAACATGTATAACCATCTATTTCCTTTGGAGAAATTTTTTCTCCAACTTTCTTTGTAACTGTTTCAGCATCTACATTTGTGCCTGAATAATGAATAGTTACTGATACAGTCTTAGGTTCTTCCTGCTTTTTTGTATATGTAAATGAGTACTCTGTCTGACCTGCAACCACAGTAGCTGACTCAGGACTAACTGTGTAGCCTTCTACTGACTCAGGAGTGATGGTATCGCCAACCTTTACACCCGTTTTTGTCTCAGATGGTTTACTTGGATGTCCTGTATACTTTAATGTAACATCAAATGTCTTTTCTTCTACAGGATTTGCCTTGTACACAAATGTAATAACAATGTCAGCATCTGCCACTGTGCCCTTTTTATTTGTAGCATCAGTCTTTAATGTATATCCTTGGATTGATGGAGCGCTTTCTTCGTAAGCTTCTCCAACATTCTTTGTATAAGTCTTTGCTGCTTGGATTTCTTTGTTGCTCTCATCCACATATTTAACTGTGATTGAGTGTGATGTAGCCTTCTTTGTAACATTATGTGTTACTTTTACTTTGCCCTCACCCTTTTTTGTAGCCTTGCTAGCTTTTGCATTTGACTTTGGAGCAACTGCCTCTGCCTGCTTAACCTCACCTGAGCCGTTTTCAACCTTCTTAGATTCAACGTACTCAACTGTATCTGTAAGCTTGTTCTCTACTGGAACCTCTGCAGCGGCAGCCTTCTGTCCATCCTCGGAAGCCACATCCTTCTTAATCTGCTTTGTGATTTCCTTCTGAACCTTGAACTCTACCTTGTCCTTTACATTGGCTGCAGTAGTGTATGTTACAGGCTCGTAGCTAACTTCTGTGTCTAAGTCGTTTACTAAGCAAAGTACATA
>JAEEGI010008285.1_pt1 | contig 23007 bp, 16 predicted proteins | sample 8958751 | NCBI WGS metagenome assembly JAEEGI01 (sample SAMN16246545, study PRJNA631951) | gut metagenome | biome: gut microbiome; feature: rumen; material: KS-attached | host: Bos | place: Iran: Karaj | collected 2018-10 | reverse complement strand
GCGCAACACCCCCATGGGCAACCTCGACATCACCGTCGAAGGCGAGATCGAAGGCACCGGCATCCGTTTCTCGAAAGATGTGAGACTCCTCCGGAAGGAGAAGCAGGAAATCGTCTTCACGCCGGAGGACTTCCCGCAGCTCGTGATCCGCAATCCCAAACTCTGGTGGCCGGTCAACAAGGGGGCCCAGAACCTCTATGACCTGAAGGTGCGCGCCCTCATCCGCGGCACCGTCGTGGATGAGATGTCGCTGCGTTTCGGCATCCGCGAAGTCCGCGCCGACCGCAACACACCCGACCAGTCCAAGACCTTCTATGTCAACGGGAAGCAGGTCTTCATCCAGGGTACAAACTGGATCCCGGAGGCCATGTGCCGCAGCAACGACCGCCGCATGTACGCCGAGTTGCGCTACACCGCCCAGACCGGCATCAACATGCTGCGCCTCTGGGGCGGCGGCATCACCGAGTCCGACTACTTCTATTCGCTCTGCGACGAGCTGGGCATCCTCGTATGGGAGGAGTTCTGGATGACCGGCGACACCCAGCACCCCGTCGACCAGGGCATGTACCTGAAGAACGTCGTCTCCGCCGTCAAGCGGACGCGCACGCATCCCTGCCTGGCATTCTACGTCTGTTCCAACGAATCCACCTACACCCAGGGCGTCCCGGAGATCATCCAGGCCCTGGACGGCACGCTCCCCTACCAGATGCAGAGCGAGTGCGACGGCATCCACGACGGCAGTCCTTACAAGCAGGTCAACCCGATGACCTATTATGAGAACACCGCATCCGAGCGCGGCAGCCGCATCGACGGCTTCAATCCCGAATACGGTGCGCCCTGCCTGCCGACGGCCGAGTGCCTGAAGGAAATGATGGATGAGAAGGACCTCTGGCCCATCAACAAGGAGGTCTGGGATTACATGGACGGCAACGGCTTCGACAAGATGGCCACGCTCTACAAGGAGCTTACCGACCAGTACGGCCGTTCCAACAACATAGACGAGTACGCCGAGCGCGGCCAGATGGTCGGCGCCGTCAACTACAAGGGCATCGCCGAGGTCTGGCGCTACAACAAGCTGGGCTGGGGCGACCGGTTCACTTCCGGCTACCTCTTCTGGTACCACAACAGCCCGAACCCGCAGGTCCAGGGACGTATGTGGGACTGGACGCTGGAGCCGACCGCGGCGCTGTTCGCCATGGCCAACGCCACCGAGCCCGTGCATCCCCAGTTCGATTTCATCAAGAACACGGTCTCCGTCTCCAACGAGACCTTCCGCGCCTATTCCGGCTGCCGCCTCACGGTCGAGGTCATCGACGTGCCCGGACGCAAGATCTGGTCGGGCGAGCAGCGGGTCGACGTCCCGGAGGACGGGACGGCCTGCGACGTCCTGAAGGTCCCGTTCCCGAGAGACATTTTCCCGGTCCATTTCATCAAACTGCGCCTTTTCGATGCCGCCGGCAAGCAGATCGGCAGCAACTTCTACTGGAGGTCCACCGACCAGTACCGCGGCCGCGAGACGGTCAGCGGTCCCTGCGCCGCCAGTTTCATCGCCATCAACAAACTGCCCTGGATCAAACTCGGCGCCAAGGTCTCCTCGGGCCTCGATGTCAACGGCGAGCACGTGGTCCGCGTCCATCTCCAGAACAAGACGAAGGGCGTCGCCTTCTTCACCCGGCTGCAGTGGCTGGGACCGGACGGCAAGCCCGTGCGCCCTTCCTTCTACAGCGACAACTTCTTCAGCCTGATGCCCGGCGAGAGCCGGACGGTCGACATCAACAACGACTTCTCCGACCTGCCGTCCGGAACCTACACCCTCGTGGTCGGCGGATTCCACCAGACGGAGCAGCGCTTCACGGTGAAGATTTAGGCCGAAGTCTTTGTAATTCCGATAATTATCTCTATATTTGCAGCCCTTTGCGGAAAGTCCGCGGAGGGCTTAATTATTAATTTATTATCAATCAAAATGTTAAAGCAGTACGAAACCGTTTTCATTGCTACTCCCGTTTTGTCTGATTCCCAGATGAAGGAAGCGGTTGCCAAGTACACGCAGCTGATCAAAGACAACGGCGGCGAAGTCGTGTACGAAGAGGATTGGGGGCTCAAGCAGCTCGCGTACCCGATCCAGCACAAGACCTCAGGTTTTTATTACCTGATCGAATTCAAGGCGGACCCTCAGTTCGTGGGTACCCTCGAGACCCAGTATCACCGTGACGAGCGGATCATCCGTTTCCTCACCGTGGCCCTGGACAAGAACGCCGCGGCTTATGCCGAGAAGAGAAGGGCCGGCAAGACCGCCAAGGCCGAAGAAACCGTAGAAAACAAGGAGGACTAAACCATGGCAGACAATCAGAACAGCGAGATCCGTTATCTCAACCCTCCGACCGTCGAAGTCCGGAAGAAGAAATACTGCCGCTTCAAGAAAGCGGGCATCAAGTATGTCGATTACAAGGACCCTGAGTTCCTGAAGAAGTTCCTCAACGAGCAGGGCAAGATCCTTCCCCGCCGCATCACCGGTACTTCCCTGAAGTTCCAGCGCAAGGTTGCGCAGGCCATCAAGCGCGCCCGCAGCCTCGCTCTCCTTCCCTATGTTACTGACCTTCTTAAATAATTGAGCGTTATGAAAATCATCCTGAAGAAAGATGTCGCCAACCTCGGCGACGCCGGAGACATCGTAGAGGTCAAGACCGGTTACGCACTCAATTATCTGGTCCCCCAGGGATTCGCCGCCATCGGCACCCCTTCCGCCATCAAGCAGCACGAAGAGACCATCCGCCAGCGCGCCCACAAGGAGGCCCGCAACATCGCGGAGGCCGAGGCCCGCGCCGCCAAGATCGCCGCGACTCCGGTCGAGGTCAAGGTCAAGGTGAGCGAGAGCGGCAAGCTGTATGGTTCTGTGACCGCCATCCAGGTGGCCGAGGCCCTGCAGGCTGCCGGCATCGAGGCTGAGAAGAAGGACATCACCGTTCCCGAAATCAAGGAGTGCGGTGAGTATGAGGCCAAGGTGAAGTGCTACAAGGGCGTTTTCGCCGACGTCAAGATCAACGTCGTCGCCGAGTAATCCCTTACTTATCCGAAAAAGAAAACCGACCCTTCCAAGGGCCGGTTTTTTTCATCTCCAGTCCCGGGAACGAAGGGAGACGGAGAAAGGATGGGAATAATCTCCGGCCGGGCAGATAGTGGCGGTGCGGCGGGTGAGGTTATAAACGACGGACCACTGGGTTCGGACGTCTCCTTTGCGTTTGGCTTTCTGGCTGACAGCCTGCAGCAGGTCCATGGCCTCCTTCTCGGTCATCACTGCCTGTTTCCCGGCGAGTGTCTGCAGCATCACCTCATAACGGTCATCGGGACGGATGACGCTCCGCCAGCCCTCTGCGAGGTAGAAGTTGGTCACGCAGCGCTCGTCCAGCACCTTCATCACCCAGGGCCCCTTCCCCTTCAGTCCGCCTTCCTGAACGTATTCCAACACGACGGTACGCCCGGAAGCGTCGGAAAGCAGGAAATGGTAATTGGTCTTGTCATCGGCCGGCACGCCGCGCTGTTCGCCGTCGGCGAAGAAATTGTAGTTCCGGCAAAGCTCCAGAGCCTCCTCCACAGTCGCAGCACGGTCCAGCATCAGGCGCATCAGTACGGTCGTCATCACGGCGTGTTTCCCTATTTCATACTGACGGGCACAGCCTCCGCCGGTCAAGGCCAGGACGCTGACGGCCAGGCCCCGCTCGTTGACTCCGTCCATCATGGCGTATGGCGCCGCCACCAGCATCGACAGGTCCGTCTCCCCGTCCGAGAGCTGCAGCCCGGAAAGGCCCACATGGTCCATCGACACCAGGCTGACCGAGCGATAGCCCTTCCGCGGCCGGGTGCGCATCACGATGGCCGACCCCTCGTCGAAATCATAGTCGAAATTCCGCCCGTAGATCACCTCTCCGTCCGGCGTCACAGCCTGGAATGCTGAACAGGCGGGGCGGAAAGACAGTTCATCCGACCCCAAGAACACCGACGGCCCGCGCGCTGACAGGGATCCCGCCGGCATGGAGGAGAAATCCAGGAGCATCTGCGCCACGCCCCCCTGCACGGCCTCTTTCGAGTCCAAGTCCGCGTCCACAAAGTCCTGCAGCCGGTAATCGGCCTTGTAGTCCAGGCGGAAAAGGCGTCCTTCCTCCAATTCGGTCAGGCTGCGGACCGTACGCACCTGAGCGCGGTTGCGCAGCAACTGTGCCGGCTGTCCGGCCAGCACGGCGAAGACCATTATCCAAGTCAAAAATCTCATATTGCGAATGTACAATAAATGTGCGTTTTCTGCAAACCTTTAGTTTTCAGCAAAATAGCTTTCACCCTATCTCCAATCCGAGGATAGGCTATCGCTTAATACTTTGATAATAAAATAATTACGAAAAACGACCCTCTAATGAAAGAGAAGTCGCAAATAATTACCATCTTTGTATAAGAACAAAGAAGGGAATGAAGTACAAAGGGCTATTCTTCTTGATCCTGCTGACCGCCTTCATCGGCACAGCCGGCAGCCTCTGCGCGCAGGAAAGGGACGATTTCGGCATCTGGTCCCAGATCGATCTCGGCGCCCGGATCTCGGAAAAGTGGACCGGGGGTCTCTGGTTCGAACATCGTTCCAAAGACAACGCCGGAACGCTGGACTGCGCCCTCATGATGCCCTATGTCAACTACCGGCCCTGGAGGCATCTGCAACTGGGCTATTCCTCGGAATTCATCCAGACCCTCGGCGGCTGGCTCATCACCTGCCGTCCCTCCGTCACCTTGCTGCTCGGCGAGGGCAATCTGTCATTCGCCTTGCGCGAACTGCCCATCTATACGCATGATTGCACTTCCGGCAGCGGAAAGTGGGCCCTGCGTACCCGCGGCAAAGTCGCTTACGCTATCCCGGATAAGCGTTTCAAGCCCTACGTGAGCTGTGAACTCTTCACCACCCGCCGTTGGGAGAAAACCCGCTACTACGCCGGGACCACCTGTGCTCTCGGTCCCCGTTCCACCCTCGACATTTTTTACCTGTATTACGTGATGGCCGGCACACCCAACAGAGAGCGCCATGTCCTCGGCCTCGGCTACGCATTTAAAATCTGACAACATATGTTCTCCCTCAAACGCGTCATCGTCTTCAGCGCGGCGGTCATCGCCGCCATATCCTTGAGCATCAATACGCAAGCCCAGGACTGGGAAAGCGACGGACTGGACTGCACCAGCATTGCGGCCGGATGTCTCGCTACGACCGACGGATCGGTCCTGACTTCCCACACCTGCGACGGCAAGTCGCGCACCTGGGCCACGATGGAGCCCGGCGGCAAGCACAAGAAAGGTGAGGTCGTCGAAATCTGGAAGGGCACCCGCCGCACGGCTTCGCCTACAGATACGACCGGTCTTCGGCTTGCCGGCACGATCCCCCAGGCACGCCGCACCTACGCCTATCTCAACACCGCCTACCCCTGTCTCAACGAGAAGCAGGTCGCCATCGGAGAAACAACCTTCAGTGGTCCGGACACCTTGCGCAGCGGTAAGGGGATGTTTCTCGTCGAGGAACTCTGCCGCATCGCGCTCCAGCGCTGCGACAACGCGCGCGACGCCATCCAGCTGATGGGTGACCTGGTCAAGGAATACGGCTATGCCGACGGCGGAGAGTGCCTCACCGTCGCGGACAAGAACGAAGTCTGGTTCTTCGAAGTCGTCGGACCGGGCAAGGGCGAGATCGGCGGCGCCTGGGCAGCCCAGCGCGTCCCGGACGGAGAGATCGGCGTGTCAGCCAACATCCCCCGCATCAACCACATCGACCGGAATGACCCCGACCATTTCATGGCCTCCGACAACGTCGAGGAGATCGCCCTGAAATACGGCCTCTGGGACGGACAGGGCGAGTTCTCCTTCTACAAAGCCTATCACGCGGCCTACGGCGGCGGAAAGAATTTCCGTGAGCGGGAGTATTTCATCCTCAATGCCCTGGCTCCGTCGCTGGGCCTGAGCATGGACATGGACGAACTGCCTTTCAGCGTCAAGCCGGAGAAGCCGGTCAGCGTACGCGACGTCATGGAACTCCTGCGTTCCACCTACGAAGGCACCGATCTGGACATGTGCCAGAATATCAAGGTGAAAATGAAAGCTCCCGGCGACACCGTCGAACGGGAACAGATCAGCCCCCTCGCCAACCCCTGGATGACGACCCTGATGCAGAACACCCTCAACACCATCGCTCCGGGCACGGTCACCTTCCGCAGGACGGTCGCCGTCGCCTGGTGTGCCTATTCGACAGTTATCCAACTTCGCAATTTCCTGCCGGACAACGTCGGCGGCATCTGCTGGCTGGCGGTGGACAATCCGGCCCAGAGCCCGCACCTGCCGGTCTTCGCCGGATGCACCTCCCTGCCCAAGGCCTTCGACGTCTGCGGCCAGAACCAATATATCCCCGACTGTTTCGTATGGCAGTTCCGCCGCGCCAACAAACTCGCGACCCTGAGCTGGCAGACGACGAAGAAAGAGTTCCATGACACCCTTATCAGTGTGGAAGACAAGATCTTCGAAGGCCTGCCGACGGAGAAGGCCAAGCCCGAGGAACTGGACGCCTATCTGCAGAAGAGTTATGACGAGGCTGCCAAGGCCTGGGATGGCCTGGAAAAGAAATACTGGGTACAGTTCGGCCGGGGTTTCTGATTTGCGAAAGCGCAGCGCTTTTGCTACATTTGTAAGATAGAAAACAATAAAACACACAATACTATGATTACATTGAATTTCGACGGCTGCCGTTCCTTCATCCAGGACGAGGTCTACGCCGCCTACGAGCGTAAAGCCTTCGATGCTTTCGACGTTCTCCGTGATGAGACCGGCGCGGGGAACGATTTCCTCGGTTGGAAGACCCTTCCCTCCGACACTCCGGAATCCCTTATCAACGACTGCGAGGCCGTCCGCGACGCCTGGAAGGCCAAGGGAGTGAACCTTGTCGTCGTCATCGGCATCGGCGGTTCCTACCTCGGCGCCAAATGCGCCGTAGAGGCTCTCAGCCACTCCTTCGTCCGCCCGGAAGGCAAGCCGCAGGTCGTCTTCGCCGGCAACAACCTATCCGAGGAATATCTCGCCGAACTGATGGACCTCGCCAAGACGCGTTCGACCGCCGTCATCGTGATCTCCAAGTCCGGCACCACAACGGAGCCCGCCGTCGCCTTCCGCATCTTCAAAGAGTACATCGAGGAGACCTATGGAAAGGCCGAAGCCGCAGAGCGCATCGTCGCCATCACCGACGCCAAGAAGGGCGCGCTCAAGACCCTCGCCACCCAGGAAGGTTACAAGACCTTCGTCGTCCCGGACAACGTGGGCGGCCGTTTCTCCGTCCTGACTCCTGTCGGCCTGGTGCCGATCGCCGTGGCCGGATTTGACATCCGCACGATGTTGCAGGGCGCTGCCGAAGAACGCAAGGCGCTGCTGGTCAAGTCTAAAGATAACGCGGCCATCCGCTATGCCGCCATGCGTAACCTCCTCCACACGGAAGGTTCCAAGGCCGTCGAGATCCTCGTGACCTACAATCCCAAGCTCACCTACCTTGCTGAATGGTGGAAGCAGCTCTACGGCGAATCCGAGGGCAAGGACGGCAAGGGCATCTTCCCCGCCTCCGTGGCCAACACCGCCGACCTGCACTCGATGGGCCAGTTCATCCAGGAAGGCAGCCGCGTCATGTTCGAGACGGTCGTCAGCGTCGCCAAGAGCCAGCGTGAAGTCGTCATCGGCTCCGACGCCCAGAACCTGGACCAGCTCAACTATCTTGCCGGCCAGCACGTGGAGCACTGCAACGCCATGGCGAAACTCGGCACCCAGCTCGCCCACATCGATGGCGGCGTACCCCAGATGGAGGTCGGCATCGAGAAGATCGACGAGGCGAACCTCGGCGCCATTTTCTATTTCTTCGAACTCGCCTGCGGCATCAGCGCCTATGTGCTGGGAGTCAATCCCTTCAACCAGCCCGGCGTCGAGGCGTACAAGAAAAACATGTTCGCCCTGCTGCGCAAGCCCGGTTTCGAAGCCCAGACGGAAGCCATCCTGAAACGCATCTAAATCCACATGATATGAAACACATCCTTCCCACCCTGCTGTGCGCCGCGCTCATGCTGAGCGGCTGCGCCGGCGCGAAATTCGTTCCCGGCAGCGCCACGTCCTTCCCTCAGGCGAACCAGAAGGGCAAGACCGGTATCGTAGCCCATCGCGGTTTCTGGAACTGCGAGGCCGCCGGATACATGGAGAACACCATCGCCTCCCTCAAGGCCGCCCAGGACAACGGACTGTGGGGCAGTGAATTCGACATCCACATCACCAGCGACGACGTCGTCATCGTCAACCACAATGACAACATCCAGGGCGTCAAGATCGCCGATAATCCCCTGTCCGTCTTCAAGGCGATGACCCACAAGAACGGGGAGCATCCTTCCACTCTGGACGAATATCTGACCCAGGGCGAGAAATGCAAGACCACGGTCCTCGTCGTGGAGCTTAAGCCGCAGAAGTCCCAGGATCGCGAAGACCTGCTCTGGGAAAAGACCCTCGAGGCGCTCAAGGCCCACAAACTTTATGATCCGACCCGCGTCGCGTTCATTTCCTTCAGCCACCACATCTGCCAGCGGATTGCCCTCGAGGCTCCCCAGTTCATCAACCAGTACCTCAACGGCGACATCGCTCCGGACGTGCTGGCCGGTGAAGGTATCAACGGCATCGACTATGAGCAGAAGGTGCTGATCGACAATCCCGACTATGTCCAGGCCGCCCACGACAAGGGCATGACCGTCAACGCCTGGACCGTCAACCGGGACCACAATATGCGTTCGCTGATCTATCTCGGCATCGACGCCCTGACGACCAACGAGCCGCTCCTCGCACGCAAGGTACTGGGAGACAAGGAGTTCAAGTTGGCGAAATAAGATCAGTCCTCTTCCAGGAGGGTAAAGAGACGCGAAGGTGTACGCCGCGGAAGCGGCTGCATCACGATACTGTCTCCCTCCTCCGAAGCAAAATACGAGGATCGCTCGTAAGAAGGCAAGAGTCCGATGTCCGCAAGGGCGTCGGACGTTGCTTTTATGGCCAGCTCCGGCGTGTTGTTGTTCTCGCTCAGGTGGCAGAGGAAGAGGTGGGTCAGGTCCTTGTGGTAAAAGCGACGCACGGCATCGGCACATTCGTCATTGCTCAGGTGACCGTTCCCCTGGCTGATCCGCATCTTGAGCTCGTAAGGATATGAGCCGTCCATCAGCATCTCCCGGTCGTAATTGGACTCGACAACCACCACGTGGGCGTGGGAGGCATAGGACAGAGCCTCGGCGGTCATCCGTCCCAAGTCTGTCATGATCACAAAGTTGAGTCCGGCGAGGCGAATGCCGTAGCCGACGGTCTGCGAGGCGTCGTGCGGGACGACGAAATAGCGGGCGGAGAGCACGCCGGGGATGATGTCGTTCCAGACATTCCGCTCCAAGGGACAGCGGACGGCCGCCAGATGCTCCAAAGTATAGCTGTGATACGACATAGCCGTAAGCAGCTCCGGCGTCGCCCAGACGGGCAGTTTCAGATACTTGCAATAGGAGCCGAGGCTGCGGATGTGATCGAAATGGTCATGCGTCACAAGCATGGCCTTGATGCAGCTGAGGGGGATATGCTCATTCAGCAACTCGCGTTTGACAGCCCGCAGGCTGACGCCGGCGTCGACCAGTACGGCATCCGTCCAGACTCCGTCTTCCTCCAGCCCCAGGAAATAGCAATTGCCGCAACTGCCGCTGGAGAAGGACTTGAACCTAACGCTTCTCATCCTCGCAATACTTGGATATCACGCCATAGGCATCCGCGACACCGAGCTCGCCGGCCTTTGACAGGTCGATACAGCCTTTTTCCTTATCCTTCAGATAGATCAGCACAAGGCCGCGGTTGAAATAGGCATCGCCCATCTGGGGCCAGGCCTGGATCGCCTTGTCATAGTTTTCAATGGAGCGTACCAGTTGGGACGACAGGCAGTAGAGATTACCCAGATTGTAATAGAAATACGGGAAATCAGGAACCAGGGCCGCCGCCTCTTCCATGTCGGAGATGGCGTCGGAATAATCGTAGGTATGGGTCACCTGGTCGCTGACGCGGGCCCGGATCGTGCCCTTGTCATCCATCGTCAGGGTCTGCACGTTGTTCTGGATCGAGGCGATGAAATCAATCATTTCAGCACGCAGCACACCGCGGTTCATGTTGTAGAACGCCCGGTAGTAATCGGCATATCGGGCGCGGGAGACATCATCAGGCGCCTGCTCTACCGCCTTGTCGAACTGGTGGAGCGCCTGCGTGAACTGCTTGTTCTGAAGCTCGTACAGGCCTTTGATGAAACTGATCTCGGATTCAGGCAGGCTGGAGCGTCCCGCTCCGGAGGCGCTGTCGCCCTTGAGGATGATCTCCAGTTTGCCGGAAGGCACATAACCGGGAATGGAGTCCGTGTTGGAGATGATCATCGGGACCGAGGAGTCCTGGATGAAACGGGCCATCAGCGTGTTCTCGTAGCGGGACTGGAGCGCATAATTCGCATTCTCCCGCTGCGCGGCCAGGCGGAACTTATAGAGTGGCTTCAGCCGGATATCCACATCCCGGTGCTGCAGCAACTCGTTGTCGAAGTCCTTCTTGGCGAACTCTGCGTCCAGGTCCAGCAGGGCGCTGTATTTGCGGGTCGTGTCGGCAAAGGAACCTTCGGTCTGCGCATTCTTGGCCCGATACTCTGCGACCTTGCGCTGGGCGGTCTGCCAGTCAGACTTGGACTCCCGCATCATGCCGAGCATGTTTTTCACATAGGACCGGTTCATATACGCCTTGGCGAAATCGGGATACAGCTCGATCGCCTTGTCATAATCCTCCAGCGCATCCTGCCAGCGTCCCATTTCGATGAAATAAGACGCCCGGTTATAATAGGCCAGGACATTCTTCGGATTGATGTTGATCACGCGGTCCATGTCGTGGAGCGCGAGTTCGAATTCGCCGACCTGCGCATAGATGAGACTCCGGTTGTAAAGCGTGAGCGCGTTGCCGGGCTCATCCGCAAGCACGCGGTTGAGGTCGCGCATCGCCGCGTTATAGTCCTGCTGCTCGTATTGCATGATCGCCCGGTTGAAATAGGCGAAGGTGTTGGCCGTATCCAGGGCGATGGCCTGGTCCATATCGCTGATCGCCTTGTCATAGCGCCCTTGCGAAGCATAGAGGCGGCCCCGGCGCATAAAGCCTTCCGGCTCGAAGCGGTCCAGCTTGATAGCCTTGTTGTAATCGTTGAACGCCTTGGTTGTATCCCCCAGGAACAGGTAACTCGCGCCGCGGTTCAGGTAGGCGGACGGATCCTTGGGTTCCTTGCGGATGTAGCGGTCGAAGTCCGCGACGGCATCCTCGAAACGCTGGGCAAGGAAGTAGGTCACGCCCCGGCTGAAATACAGTCCGATGAAGCCCGGCCGGAGCCCGATCGCCCTTTCCAGGTCAGCGAGCGCCTCATCATACTTGCCGAAACGGCTCAGCGTGATGGCACGGTAATGATACCCGTTGGTGAACACCGGATCCAGTCGCACGGAAGTATCGAAATCCTGCTGGGCGCCCCGGATGTCGCCGAGGTTATATTTGGCGATGCCGCGGAAAAAGAAATTCCAGTAATCGGTCGTATCCAGTCGCGCGACGACGTTGAAATTCTCGATCGCCCTGGCGTATTTTCCATCCTGCAGCGCCGTCCTTCCCCGGAAAGAGAAGACATCCTTGTCGTACTGCGCGCAGCAGATCTGCACGGAGACGAAAAGAAACCAGATTATTGTAAGCGCGCGCCGCATTAAATTTCCGATTCTGCGATGAAATAGTTAATTTTGAGGCTTGATCGTACAAATATAATCATAAATCAAGCCAACTGTGAATTTCCGCGGAAAATTGTTACTCCTTTTGCTGCTCACGGGACTTCTCCCGTCCTTCGGCATCTCCGCCCAGAACCAGGGGTACAAGTCGCTCGCCGACCGCGCCGTGGAGAAGTTCATATCGCAGGATGCGCTCCGCCGTGACATACAGTTCCTATCGGGAGAATTCTGCCAGGGACGCGGTGCTTCGCAGGCCGGTTTGGGAGAAGCCGGGATGTGGGAGTCGAGGCAGTTCAAAGCCCAGAAGCTGCTCCCCATGGACGGCACGATGTGCCAGACCTTCGTGGCCGGCGGCCATGTCTGCCACAACATCGTGGGGATGATCCCGGCCCGGATCCCCTCCTATCTTTCCGAAGGGCGCTATGTCATCATCATGGCGCATTATGACAACCTCGGTGTCCTGGAAGGGAAAAGCTATCCCGGAGCAGACTCCAATGCCTCCGGCGTTGCGGTGATGAACCGCCTGATCCGGGCCTTCCGCTATCTGGGAGACGTGGGTACCGGGCTTCCGCAGAATATCATTTTCGCCGCCCTGGACGGAAAACAGTTGAGCCTCGCCGGCGCCCAAGACCTGTGCAGCCGCATTGCCCTGGGCCGTCTCCATGACCCTGTCACAGGCAAGGCAATCCGTCCCCGGAACATTTCCGCGGTTATCAACCTGGATATCCTCGGCGGCGTTTCTTCGCCCCTTACCAAGGGCAGGAAAGACTATCTCATGCTCTTGGGCGGCGGTCGTCAGAACGCCCTCCTTCAAACCCTCAACCAGCGCAACGGACTGCGCCTTGAAATCGGCCTGGATTATTACGGCAGCAAGGGTTTCACCGATCTCTTCCTCAATCGCGTCTCGGACCAGAGGCCCTTCCGTGAGCGGGGCATCTATGCCGTCATGTTCACCTCCGGTATCACGATGGATACCAACCGGGAGACGGATATCGAGAGCAAGATCGATTACGACGTGCTGCGGAAGCGTACGGAGCTGATCTTCCGGTGGACCGAACAGATCATTCACCTCTAACGAACGATATATGAAAGAGTTTATGGCCATGCTGCGACGCTACGTCGCCCCATACCGGAGGTATCTCGGCGGGTCCGTCCTGCTGAACATCCTTTCGGCCGTCCTGAACATATTCTCCTTCACGCTGATCATCCCCATCCTCAAGATACTCTTCAACGTCGATGGGAAGGTGTATGAATTCATCCCCTGGGAGACGGCGGATGTCAGCACGAAAGCCAAGCTGCTCAACAACGGCTATTATTATGTAGGCCAGTTCATGGACGTGCACGGTGTATCCGTGACCCTGCTGTTGCTCTGCCTTTTCCTCAGTTTCATGACCGTCCTCAAGACCGCCAGCTACTTCGGCAGCAGCGCCGTGATGGTCCCGATCCGCACCGGCATCGTCAAGGACCTGCGGATGGAAATCTACCGCAAGATCCTGAGCCTGCCCCTCGGTTTCTTCTCCGAGGAAAAGAAAGGAGACATCATCGCCCGCATCAGCGGCGACGTCCAAGAGGTGGAGACCTCCATCACCGCTTCCCTCGACATGCTGATCAAGAACCCGATCCTGATCATCTTCTATTTCACTACGCTGATCCTGATCTCGTGGAAGATGACCCTCTTCACCATCCTCTTCGCTCCCCTGATGCTTTGGATCATGGGTCTGATCGGACGCCGTCTCAAGGCTCAGTCCCTGGAAGCCCAGCAACTCTGGAGCGATACGATGTCCCAGGTCGAAGAGACCCTGGGCGGTCTGCGCGTCATCAAGGCTTTCCTCGCGGAAGATAAGATGGAACGCCGTTTCGAAGGCATTACCGGAGAGATGCGGGACAAGACTGCACGTGTTTCCACGCGTCAGGTCCTGGCCCACCCCGTCAGCGAGTGTCTGGGCACCATCATGATCGCCGTCATCCTCTGGTTCGGCGGCACCCTGATCCTGAACGACCGCTCCCCCATCGACGCGCCGACCTTCATCTTTTACATGACGATCCTCTACAGCGTGATCCAGCCTATCAAGGAGCTCTCCCGCGCCGCCTACGGCATTCCGAAGGGACTTGCCTCGATGGAACGCATCTCCAAGATCCTGGACAGCCGCAATGACATCACCGAAGCCGCCGATCCCGTCCATCTGGAGGCATTCAAGGACAGCATCCGTTTCGAGCATGTCGGGTTCCACTATGCGGAGGAAGGCAAGGAGGTCCTGAAGGACGTGGACCTGACCATCCCGAAGGGCAAGACCATCGCCATCGTCGGCGCCTCCGGTGCCGGCAAGACGACCCTCGTGGACTTGATCCCGCGCTTCTATGATACAAGCGCCGGGCGCATCCTGATCGACGGAGTCGACATCCGGGATGCGAGCATCCACGACCTGCGCGCCTTGATGGGCAATGTCAACCAGGATCCCATTCTCTTCAACGACACCATTTTCAACAATATCGCCTTCGGTGTGGAAGGAGCCACCGAAGAAGAAGTCATCGCCGCCGCGAAGATCGCCAACGCCCATGAGTTCATCATGGAGAAAGAGGAAGGCTATCAGACCAATATCGGCGACCGGGGCAGCAAACTCAGCGGCGGACAGCGGCAGCGTATCAGCATCGCCCGGGCCATCCTTAAGAATCCTCCCATCCTGATCCTGGACGAAGCCACCGCCTCCCTGGATACGGAATCCGAGCGTACCGTACAGGAAGCGCTCGAGCGGCTGATGTCCAACCGTACCACCATCGCCATCGCCCACCGCCTGTCCACCATCCGCGGAGCAGACGAAATCATCGTGATGGACGAAGGCCGCATCGTCGAGCGGGGCCGCCATGAAGAGCTGCTTGCCCTGGGTGGCTATTATAAGAAACTCAACGATATGCAAGCCCTGTAGCATGAAGAAGAGCGTCGTCATCCTGTTCCGTATCCTGATCGCCTTATACATCGTGGCCATCGCCATCCTGTGTTTCGGTCACTTCGGGAGCCTGCCTCATATCCACAGCAAGTTCCTCGGTTTGGAACAGGACAAGCTCGTCCATTTTCTCATGTTCCTCCCCTTCCCTCTGCTGGCTTATTTCGCGGTCGGGAAACACCCGGCAGGCCCTTGGAAGGCCCTTGGAGAGATGCTCCTGATTTTCCTGGTCGGTGCGCTGGTCGCAGCCGGGACGGAGATCGGGCAGAGTTTCTTCCCTTACCGGACCACCGATCCGAAAGATTTCCTCGCCGACACCATCGCACTGGCCGTCTGCTCGCTCGCCGTATTCATCGTGATGCTCATCCACGGCATCCGCAGCACCCGTACTGACCGATGAGAAGACTCCTGACCCTCCTTCTTCTTTATCTGCTGGCAACGAATGCGGGAGCGGCCGAGAGAATCCGTCCCGAAGCATTTAGGATGGCGACGGACTCCGTTGCCCGGATGTATTCGCGAAAGACAACCGTCCAGAACAAGCTGACACTCAAGAAGGTGGAACGGAAAGGGGATCAGCTGGACTTCCATTTCGATCACTCGCTTTCTGATTTCCCCTGGCGGGAAAAGGATGTTGAATGGTTCCGCACCCAGCTCAAGAAACTCCTTCCGTCCGAATACGCCTCCTGCGAGATCGGCAAGGTCTTTTCCAAGGATACCGAAATCGAGGAGCTGGTGACCCCGTCGCTCGGGAGCAAAGGATGGCCGCAGCCTTACGAACACGTCTCAGAGGACCGCAACCTCCGGCGTCTCTTTGTGGAGCAAGAGGGCTCACCCCGTTTCCAGAAAGGCCTGAGCGGGCGCAACATCGCCCTATGGCAGAGCCATGGCCGCTATTTCGACGAAGGGTCGGGACAATGGAGGTGGCAGCGCGCCCCCCTGCACCGGACCGTAGAGGACATGTACACGCAAAGCTATGTGATCCCTTTCCTCATCCCGATGCTGGAGAGGGCCGGCGCCTATGTCCTGACTCCCCGTGAGCGGGATATCCAGAAGTATGAGGTGATCATTGACAATAATCTCTCCTTCACCGGGGAGCGGGTGCTCCCGATGCGGCAGGTAGGCATCTACAATGAAACCGGAGAATGGGAGGAGTCCGGTTACGGATTCGCCGACACCTCGGCGGTCTGGCTGCTGGACCAGAATCCATTCCGGGCGGGAACCACCCGCCGTACCTATTGCTCCCAGGAGCCTACAGCCAAGGCCATCTGGTCTTTCCGTGCCCCTCAGCGCGGCTCCTATGCCGTCTATATCTCCTACCGGACCGAGTATAACAGCAGCGCATGCGCGCATTATACCGTCCGCCACCGCGGCGGGCAAACCTCCTTCATCGTCAACCAGAAATGGGGCGGAGGGACCTGGATCTATCTCGGGACCTTCGAATTTGAGGGAGAAGGGTCCGTCGTCCTGGACAACGGGACACCGGAAGGCCGCGATTTCGTCCGCGGCACCGTCGTGAATGCGGATGCGGTCAAGATCGGCGGCGGCATGGGCAAGATTGCGCGAGGCGGACGGGACGAAGATGTCGCCGATTACCGGACCTCCGGCCTGCCGGCTTTTGCAGAAGGAGCCTTGTATTCCATGCAATGGGCCGGAATCGACTCCACGGTCACAGGCCAGTGGGACGGAGAATATACGCGTGACTACGCCAGCCGCGGCGCCTGGGTCTCCCGGATGTGCGGCGGATCCGTACGCAACCCCGAACAAGCGGGCAAGGGCATCCCGATCGACCTGTCATTCGCCTTGCATTCCGACGCCGGAGTGACACCCAACGACAGTATCGTGGGTACGCTGGCGATTTATACCCTCCTCTGCGAGGATGAGGACGAGCTTCCGGACGGCAAGAGCCGGATGGTCAGCCGCCATTATGCGGATGCCGTCCAGAGCCAGGTCGTCAAGGATATCCGGAGCCAATTCGATCCGTCCTGGCGCCGGCGCTGGATCTGGGACCGCTCTTACAGCGAGAGCCGGACGACCAGTGTTCCCGGCATCCTGCTGGAAGTGCTTTCGCACCAGAACTTCGCAGATATGCGTCTCGGATTGGATCCCAGTTTCCGTTTCACCGTCAGCCGCTCCATCTACAAGGGCATGCTCAGATTCCTCTCGGACCTGTACAAGCGCTCCTACATCGTGCAGCCGCTTCCGGTCCGGTCGATGGCCGTAACCTTCGGGCCGGAAGGCCATGTCGCCCGTATCAGCTGGCTGCCCACCCCGGATCCGGAAGAACCGACGGCTGAGCCCAAGAGTTTCATCCTGTACACCCGCATGGACGACGGGAGTTTCGACGGAGGCGAGGTGATCAACCATGCGCATGAGGATGGTGAACGGCTCTATTATGATGTGGAGATCAAGCCGGGCCATGTATACAGTTTCAAGGTCGAAGCCTGCAATGACGGAGGCCGGAGTTTTCCTTCCGAGATCCTCAGCATCGGCTTGCCGGCAGGAAACTCCGACAGAAGCGTCGCCGTCGTCAACAACTTTGACCGCGTCAGCGCACCGACCTGGTTCGACACCCCCAACTATGCGGGCTTCGAAGGGAGCATCGATGCCGGTGTCCCTTATCTGTATGACATCAGTTACATCGGAGAGAACTACATGCACCGCCGCACGCAGCCCTTCCAGACCAATGACAGTCCGGGCTTTGGCGCGACCCGTTCCAACAAGGCCGGTTCCGTCATCGCGGGAAATAGTTTTGACTACCCTTCCGTCCACGGCCGGGCCCTGCTGGAAAGCGGATATGCATTTTATTCCCTAAGCCGGGACGCCTGGACGGCTGATCCGTCCCTGACGAAAGGCAGCTTTGCGGTGGATCTGATATGTGGAAAACAAGTGACGACGAAAATCGGATCCGGCCTGGTACCGGACCGTTACCAGGTCTTCCCCGCTGCCCTGCGACAAGCCATCGTGAGCCACACGACAGCGGGCGGCCATATCATCATTTCAGGTGCCGACATCGCCACGGATATCTGGGACCAGATCTATCCGATCACCCCGGATCCGGTCTACCGGACTTCTGCAGCCAGTTTCGCGGAAAACGTGCTCGGTTTTGGTTTCCAGAGCGGATTCGGCTGCTATGACGGCGCCGTAGCCCCGATCCGGAACAAGGTCCTCGACCTGAGGGCCCATCTTGGCACGATCCACTATTGGAACGACTTCAATGAGAAGGTGTACCGTGTCGAGAATGCGGATGCCCTGCGGCTCCCGACCAAACTCAGCGTCGCTTTCCTCCAGTATCCCGAGACAGGCATGAACGCCGCAGTAGCCTACAATCCGGGTAATTACAAAGTTATCAGTTTCGGTTTCCCCCTGGAAACGCTGAAGGACCCGGATGATCTCCGGATCCTTCTCGCCCAGTCACTCGACTGGTTCAAAACCAAGTAACGGATACTAGAAAGTATCGATTTCCTCGGGACGTGCCTTGTAAGGCAGCAGGTAGGTGATCGCGACTTCCACGCCAGGGACCGGATTCAACCACTTGAAGTCCAGCGTGTGTTTCCCGTCCGAAAGATCGTAATTGTGATAGATTTCCTGCTTACGGTTGTGTGAATCGACCGGCAACAGCACGGTCTGGTCCGGCGTACCATCCAGGGAAACCTCGATCTGCGCTTCATAACCCTCAATCTTGAAGTCCTTGGCAGAAGTCATGCGGTGACCGACCACAACGCCCTGACCTTCGAAAGAAAGCTGTCCGACGGTCCGGACATCCTTGCCGATCTGGGCTTTCTCCATCGGCCAGAGACCTTCGAAAGCCTGTTCATAACGCACGGGCTCCGGCGTCTGGACCTTGATGGTGACATCTTTCTTTCCCACCTTGCCGCCGGCTCGCTCCACGACCTGGCAAGCCTGGTCGAAGGAAAGCTCGCATGCGCGGTTGAAAGAAATCTCGGTATACTGGAAGTTGCGGTCAGCGACTTCATACAAGGGCTTTTTCCAATACTCCGGGATGGCCTCATAACCGAGCATCGTCGCCAGGATACCGCCGGAAGACGCTGGATTGCAATCCGAATCATGCCCGCAGCGGGTGGAGATATCGATCGTCTTGCCGAAGTCACCCTCGCCGTAAAGCAAACCGATCAGGATATAGGCGCTGTTGATCACGGCATCGATGTTGAAGGCAGAATAAACCCCGCTGGGACAGCCGATATCGAAGCCATACTTCTTGTTCGCCAGCGCCCAGGCAATCTCCCAATCGTCCGGATACTGGTCGTGCCAACGGATAATGTCCGCCATGCACTTGTAGTAGCGGCTCTGGGCCGGAATGGACTTGAGGGCCTCGGTGCAGACGGTCTTGATATCGTCGCAGATGAAAGCGAGGGCATACATGTTGGCCACATAGACACCACCGTACCAGCCGTCACCATAATTCATGATATGGCCGATCTGGTCGGAGAAATAGGAGGCTTCATTGGGCATGCCGGGCGCCATGATGCCCGCATAATCGGCTTCAATCTGGAAGTCGATGTCATCAGCATGGGGATTGTATTTCCAATGCCCGGACTCCGGCGGCATGATGCCGTGCAGGATGTTGTAGCGCGCGGCCTGGTTGGCATGCCAGAGGGGATAACCCGCATGCGCGAAAGCATTGGCAAAAGACTCGACAGGAGCATCCAGCCCCTCCTTGTCGAAGACATCTACGAACGTCAGGTCCATGTAGATATCGTCATACAGACCAGGGGCGTGGTCATAATACCACTTGATTCCGTGTTCGTCCCACTTGATCGGGACGTTGTCGTTGATCGTGGTGGCATACTTGAATTCGGTCGGTCCGCCGTAAGTGCAGCCGATGATCTGGCCGGCCCATGCTCCCTTGATCTTGTCCATCAGGACATCTTTGGAAAGAGTGACCGTTTCCGGGTTCTTGCGCTTGGCATCCACACAGGAGACGACCAGCAGGGCCATGGCGGCGGCAATGAGAAATCTTTTCATATCGTTGTCTGGTTATTGATTCAAGGCTTTGACGGCGGCCTGGTAAGCAGCCTGGACGGCCGTCGCGTCTAGGGCGCCGGTATAGAACTTGGCGTCGGTGATGATCATGTCCGTGCAGGGATAGTCCGGAATACTGGTAAGGGAAATATCAGCTCCGAGACAGAAACGGTTGTAGGTATTGCCGTCACCCGGATAGAAACTGCCTGAGATGGACTTCGAGGCACTCGCTGAACCATTGATATAGACCGTCGCTTTCCTCACAGACGGATCATACACACATACCACGTGGGTAAGGTCCGTCGCGGAGATGGAAGCGCTGGCATCCAGGATAACATAGTTGTTCTTGGTATTCTCCCCAACGACGAGATAAGGCACTTTGCTGGAACGCAATGCCAAGCCCCAGCCTCCATACTGGGTACCGCAGAACACACCATGGATTCCATTATTGTTGTTTGCGACAGTACCCGGTTCACGATCCACAAACATCGTCTCAATACTGAAACCCTCGCCCATGAAGGCACGGGCTTCATCAAAGGAACCGATCTCGTTGAACTGGCACTCCACATACTGGGATGCGCCGGCACGCATGGCAGGCACGTTATAAGACTGCCCGGCGTGGGTAACAGCCGTTTCTGCGATGGAGGCTCCCCTGTTGGTAACCGTCACTTTCCCTTTGTTGTCGCGGGGGGTGCCGCCAGTGAAATCGATATCGGCATACAGGCCCTTCTCCATCGGCTGGGGTCCCTCGATCGTAAAGGACTTGGTCACGGTCGCAGAGGCATCCCATGAGTCATAAGCGGTCAGCTTGACCTCATAGGTCCCGGCAGTCAGGCTGCCTACTGAAACGGACCACTTGTCCTTCATCCCGGAAGCCTGCGGATGCAGGTAGAAATCCGCCAGATACTTCCAGCTGTTGACGTAAGAACCGTCCTTGTAGAGCACCAGCGAGTAATGGTGGGCAAATTCGTCATCTTGCGCCTTGGCCCATTCAACCACCGTGCTGGACAAAGATCCGACCTGTCGGGTATACATATTTATCTGAGAGGTATCCAGTACCGGAGCCTGGTTGGATTCGGCGCGGTTGGACCCATAACGGGACAGGTGGGATTTGTCCGCATGCGGGTACGGCATCTCATACGGCACACCGATGACAGCATTGCCCAGGAAGTCCAGGGCCGTCGCGCGCATGTTTCCGTTACGGTCCAGCTGGATCAGCCAGCCGTCGGAGACTTGCTCGCAGTCATTCATCACAGTGTCGCTCTTCATGTCCTGGTAGCCCCCGTTCTCGATGGCCATATAGCGGACAGAGCCGCAGCCGAAGGAGGTGAAGTCACCCTGCCAGATACTCCGGGGATCGTGGAGCGGGAAATGCAAGTGCCCGCCGAAGGTCACGACCTGGGGATACTTCTTCAGGATGTCCGTGAGGTCACGAGTCGCCCAGGAATCGTTGCCGCTCCAGATCGGGCTCAGTGCGATACCCATCGGTGTCCCAAGCAGACTGCCGTAACAGGTATTCTCGATCATCGGATGCGTGTTGAAGAAGATATAGCGCTCGGGTTCCGCGGCCGTCAGTTCCTGAAGCGTAGCATCCAGCCAGGCCTTGGTCTCGGCCGGATAAGTGACGGGATACGTACCCGTAGGCGTAACGCTGAGGATGTGATAGCCCGCGACGAGATTGTGACGGCACTCATAGCCGGCACGCATCGTATTGTCCAGATCCGTCAGGAAATAGTCCGCCCCCAAGACCTGGCTCATAACCGCGGCCTGGATGATGGTATTGGACGTCCACCAGTAGGAAGGATTGGCATCGTGGTTGCCGACCGTATAGATCATCGGCACCGCCTTCGGGTCCAAGACCCGCTCATAGAGCGTCTTGAAATAGCCGATCTGCACCTGGGTGTTTTGGGGTTGGTCTGTCAAGTCACCGGCCACGACAACGGCGTCCAGACCGTCCGGATCATTCGCCGCCGCGCGGGTCTTGAGCTGATTCAAGGCGTTGATGAACTTAGTCGCGTAGGAATTGGTCGTGCTGTTGATGTGCACGTCGCTGATGGCACCGAAAGAGAAGACGATGTGGTTTTCTTCAAAGACATCGGTCTTCCCGGATGTTTCAGACATGTCCACAGTGAAAGACGCGACAGAGCCAGGTTTCATCACCCGGTCGGCAGGGAAAGTCAACGACCGGATGAAAACGCCCTCGGAAGTCGTGGCCGTCACCCTGAGGGTACTTCCGCTCCAGTCTTCCGGAGCGCAGGCAAACCAGACGCTTTCCGGATTTGTCGCCGCGATCCGGATCTGGTTGACAGGTGTCTCGGGGACTAAAATCTCCACTGCCGACTGGGGATCAGTCTGCGAGGGATGGCGGTACACACCAGCCAGATTCCGTTCCGAAGCCAGCTCGACCTCGTTCAGCGTCCCTTTCAAGCCAGTCAGCGTCAGTTTTCCATAAGCGGTCAGATGCCGGAAAGGGAGTTTGACCGGATCATGGATACTCCCATAAGGGCCGGCCGCCGCCCAGAGCAGCATCGCCGAAGGATCGCAGGAAAGAGCTGATGATTGCTGGACCTCCGGAATCGTAAGGGATAGGAGTCCCGAAAACTCATCAAAGCTGGAGAAAGCGGACGCCGGGGACACCGCGCCATAGTTGAAACTCTCCATCTCACCGGGATCCGGCAGGCTGATCTGGAACCAGGCAGTTTTCTTGTCTTCAGAGATGCTGGCCTCCATCACGCCCTTGTCGGAGGAAGGATTAACATCCATTCCATTCAGGAATAGTTTGACCTTGTCACCGGACTGCCAGAGCACCGGATAACTGTTGCCATCCGGTTCCGTAAAGGCCGCCCGGGTTTCCGGCATTTCAGAGGTGAATGACACGACAACGGTCGTGGCGGCAGGCTCCCCTTCCACAGGTCCCGCCATCTTGCAAGCGGCCGTGAAAGCCACGGCCGCCGCAAGGAAGATACTGCTGGTATGGATTCCTTTCATTATCAATCAACTTCTGATGCCAAATACCCATAAGGAGTGAGTTCCCAAAGATCGAGATACCCGCTTCCATTGTAAGAATTGGTAAACACAAGTGCGATATAACGGCCCTTCGCCACAGGACGGAAAGGTATGTTGAGATCCGCTTCCGTACGGATGAGGGTCTCCTTATAGACCGGTGTACCGAAGTTAGCGACGGGATCGCTGTCATCGGGATCGTACGGCGTATCGCCAATATAAATCAACACTTCCCGCAGATAACG
>JAEEGI010008283.1_pt1 | contig 23008 bp, 25 predicted proteins | sample 8958751 | NCBI WGS metagenome assembly JAEEGI01 (sample SAMN16246545, study PRJNA631951) | gut metagenome | biome: gut microbiome; feature: rumen; material: KS-attached | host: Bos | place: Iran: Karaj | collected 2018-10 | reverse complement strand
CGGATGGGGCTTGTTGGGGCGGCTCTTGAATTCCGGATGGAACTGCACCCCCAGATAGAAGGGATGCCCGGCAACCTCCACCGTCTCCACGATGGTCCCGTCGGGGCTCAGGCCACTGAGAGTGAGGCCCGCGGCGGCCAGGGCGCCCCGAAATTCGTTAGCGAATTCATAGCGGTGCCGGTGCCGCTCGGAGATGAGGGCTTTCCCGTAGCACTTTTCCATCAACGTCTCCGGCACGATCCTGCAGGGATAGGCCCCCAGCCGCAGGGTGCCCCCCTTGTCCACGTTTTCACTCTGGTCCGGCAGGAAGTCGATCACCTTGTGGGTCGATTCCGGATTGAACTCCCCGGAATCCGCGTCTGACCAGCGGCACACATGGCGGGCAAATTCGATCACCGCGATCTGCATCCCCAGGCAGAGCCCCAGATAGGGGATGCCCCTCTCCCTGGCGTACCGGGCGGCCAGGATCATGCCCTCGATGCCCCTCGGCCCGAAGCCGCCGGGGACCAGGATGCCGTCGCAGCCCCCCAGGAGGGCTTCCGCCGTTTCGGACGTCACCTCCGCGCTGTCGATCCAGCGGATCTCCACCTCGGCCCCTTGCGCGTAGCCCGCATGACGCAGGGCTTCCGCCACGGAGAGGTAGGCGTCGTGGAGCTGGACGTATTTTCCCACCAGGCCCACGGTGACGTGCTTATCCGCCGTTTTCACGCGCTGCACCATGGCCTCCCAGTCCGCCAGCCGGGGGGGCGGCGTCTCCAGACCCAGCTCCCGGCAGACGATGGTGGAAAAGCCCTGACTTTCCAGCATCAGCGGCGCTTCGTAGAGGGTGGGAAGGGTGCGGTTTTCGATGACGCAGTCGGGGCGCACGTTGCAGAACATAGCGATCTTGCGCATGAGGGATTCCTCCAGGGGCTCGTTGCAGCGGGCTACGATGATATCCGGGTGGATGCCTAGGCCCATCAGCTCCTTCACCGAGTGCTGGGTGGGCTTGGACTTGTGTTCCCCGCTGCCCTGGAGATAGGGGACCAGGGTCACGTGGATATAGAGGCTGCTGGCGCGGCCCTGTTCCAGGCCCACCTGGCGGATGGCTTCCAGGAAGGGCTGGCTCTCGATGTCGCCGGTGGTGCCGCCGATCTCCGTGATGACCACGTCGGCCCCCGTCTTTTTCCCCACGGCGTAGATGAATTCCTTGATTTCATTCGTGATATGGGGGATCACCTGCACCGTCTCTCCCAGGTATTCCCCCCGCCGCTCCTTGTTCAGCACGTTCCAGTATACCTTGCCGGTGGTGAGGTTGGAGAATTTATTCAGGTCTTCGTCGATAAATCGCTCATAGTGGCCCAGGTCCAGATCCGTTTCCGCCCCGTCCTCCGTGACATAGACCTCCCCGTGCTGATAGGGGCTCATGGTGCCGGGGTCCACGTTGATGTAGGGATCCAGCTTCTGGGCCGCTACCTTCAGCCCGCGGGCCTTCAGCAGCCGCCCCAGGGAGGCGGCGGTGATGCCCTTCCCCAGGCCGGATACAACGCCGCCGGTCACAAAGATATACTTCGCCATGATAACCACCCTTTCAAAACAAAAAGAGAGACAGCGGCGTGCAGAAAACCTGCGAGACGCCGTTGTCTCTCAATAAATTCAGTTTACGCCTGCCGAATGAAATTGTCAATCCGAAAAAGAAAAATCTTACGAATTCTCTTGCGGTAAAGGACCGCAGAGGTTAAAATACCAAATATATGTGGTCATTCAAAGAAGGAGCGATCATTCCATGAATTATACGCCGGATGAGGTAATGGAATATATCTCGGAGGAGGACGTGAAGTTCGTGCGCATGGCCTTCTGCGATATCTTCGGCAGGCAGCGCAACGTGGCCATCATGGCCGGGGAACTGCCCCGGGCCTTTGAGCACGGCATCGCCTTCGACGCGTCCGCCGTGGCGGGCTTTGAGATGGACGTGCGCTCGGATCTTTTCCTGCGGCCCGACGCCTCCACCCTGAAAGAACTGCCCTGGCGGCCCCAGCATGGGCGGGTAGCCCACATGTTCTGCGATGTGGTCCACCCCGACGGCACACCCTGCGCCTCTGACCTGCGGGCGCTCCTGCGCCGGACGGCGGAGGAGGCGGCGGAGCAGGGCTGCGAATTCCGCTTCGGCACGGAGATGGAATTCTATCTCTTCAAGCTGGACGAGCGTGGGGAACCCACCAAAGAACCCTTCGACCGGGCGGGCTATATGGAGGTCGCCCCGGAGGATAAGGGGGAAAACGTCCGCCGGGAGATCTGCCTGACCCTGGAGCGCATGGGCATCTATCCGGAGAGCTCCCACCACGAGAGCGGTCCGGGCCAGAATGAAATAGACTTCCGCTATGCCGAGGGCGTCACGGCGGCGGACAACGCCATCATGTTCCGCAGCGTGGTGAAGGCCATTGCCGCCCAGAACGGACTGTGGGCGGATTTCTCTCCCCGACCCCTGCCGGACCACGACGGCAGCGGTATGCACATCAATATTTCCGCCCGCCGCAGGGGAGAGGAACTGTCCCCTCTGAAGCTGGTGCCTGGGCTTCTCCACCGCATCCGGGAGATGACCTTCTTCCTCAACCCTGCGGAGGATTCCTATGTCCGCCTGGGCCGGGACAAGGCCCCGGCCTTCGTCTCCTGGTCGGAGCAGAACCGCTCCCAGCTCCTGCGCCTTCCGGCGGCGGCGGGCCAGTACAAGCGGCTGGAGCTGCGCAGCCCCGACAGCGCCGCCAACCCTTACCTGGCCTTCTCTCTGATCATCCGCGCCTGCCTGGAGGGCATCGAGTTGGGCATGCCCCTGCCGGAGGCCGCCGAGCTGGACCTGCTGCGGGCTTCCAGGGAGGAGCAGAAGCGGTTTGAGACCCTGCCCGTCTCCCTGGCGGAGGCTGTCGCCCTGGCGGGGGAGAGCGATTTCATCCGGAAATATGTGCCCGCGCCGGTCCTGGCCGGTTACCGGGGAAACGCCGGTCAAGGCGGATCGCAGCGGTAGACCGGCTGGAGGGCGGCGCTTTGCGCCGTTAACGGAATGGAGTTAATTTCTTCTGACTCAGAGTTTAGACCGGCCCTGAGCCCGCCGCAAGCGGGGTCAGAGGCGGAGAGGAAGAAGGAGCCAATGGATATGGAGTTTTCGCGGCATTTACGGAAACCGCGGAAACGGAATGAAGTTGGCTTCTACTGACGAGAGGCAGGTGAAGCGTTACGGTTTTTCAGAACGATACCTACAGCGTACTGCTGGTCTCCGCGTCCGAAAAATTCAATACGGTCACGCTTCCCCTGCTGCCGGTCACGGATTTCTGGCCCGTCACCACCGCCTCCAGCGTGGCGGAGGCCCGTCGGCGGATGGTCAACGCCTCCTTCGACCTGATCCTCGTGAATTCTCCTCTGCCCGACGACGTGGGGGTGGATTTTGCGGAGGAAGCCTGCACCGGCTCCGATGCGGGGGTGCTGCTCCTCATCCGAAGCGAAGTGTACGAAGAGACCTACTACAAGGTGCTGCCCGCCGGGGTGATCGCCCTGCCTAAGCCCACGAACCGGCAGATGCTCTCCCAGAGCCTGCGGGTCCTCTGCGCCATCCGGGAGCGGCTGCGCAGCATGCGGAAGCAGCAGTCCACCGTAGAGGAGAAGATCGAAGAGCTCCGTCTGGTCAACCGGGCCAAGTGGCTGCTCATCGAATGCCTCCACATGACGGAAGCGGATGCCCAGCGCTACATCACCCGCCAGGCCATGGAGCAGCGCACCGGGAAGCGGGAGATCGCCGAAAGCGTCATCCGCACCTATCAATGAAGCCGGCGGGATCGCGGGCGCCGCAAGTGTCCTGCGATCGGTCCCGACCGCAGAACGAAAAGAAAGAGGAACAGAAGGTGGAAGAGAAGATCATCTGACCCGATCTCCCGCCAGTAAAGCCCTGTGCTGTTTGCCGGGAGAAGCAGTGTGCTCCGGTCTGAGACCGGCTTCAGGCTTTTTCCGTGTGAGCTGTGCGCAGAATAGGACCCGCAGAGGCATGCTTTATTTCCTCTGCGGGTTCCAGCTTTTGCGGTCGATCCGCGCAGCGATCCGGTGCGAACCGATGCTCGCTTACTGCCAGGGCGTCGTCCAGGGGCTTGCTTGCGGCGGCGCCGTCCGGCATCTGCGGGGAGCGCTTGCATATCTCCTGCAGCGCCGCTATACTGAAAGCGGACGCCCGGCAGGCAATATGCCCTGTCTGCGCATCCGTATACCGTCCGCCGGGGCATACGCGTCCCCTCCCTTGCCGGAGCGGCGGGGTGCCCTGTGCGGCGAACGCTGAGCCGAGAGGAGGCCGATTTTCATGAAGAAGCCCATCAAGCTGCAATACAATTCGCCGGTGATTCTGTCATTTGCGGCCCTGTCCCTGGCTGTGCTGCTCCTGGATCTCGTCACGGGCGGCTGGAGCAACCGAACGCTGTTCTCCGTTTACCGCTCCTCGCTCCTGCACCCCCTGACGTGGCTTCGCCTGTTCACCCATGTCCTCGGTCACAGCGACTACCAGCATTTCATCGGGAATATGCTGCTGTTTCTGGTGGTGGGCCCGCCCATGGAGGAAAAGCACGGCAGCAAGAGGCTCCTGATCGCCATTCTGATCACGGCGGCGGTCACCGGAATCGTAGAGATGGCGTTTTTTCCCGGCCACGCCCTGCTGGGGGCCAGCGGGATCGTTTTTATGCTGATCGTCCTATCCTCCCTGGCCGGTATGCGGGAGGGACATATCCCGGTGACGCTGATCCTGGTGGTAATCCTTTACCTGGGCCGGGAAGTCATCGACATGATCGCCGCGAAGGACAACGTATCTCAGCTCGGTCACATTCTGGGCGGTCTCTGCGGCGGTGCATTCGGCTTCGTCTATCAAAAGCGGTAGCCCGGAGACGATCCTATCCAGACGGGCGTCGGAGGATCGGCTGTCCTCCGGATTCTCCGCCCAGAGATGCGAGTCATAAAAACGGCGATCCAGAAAGTTATAATCCAGCAGGAAAGCACGCCAAGGGATCGACCAGGCCAGGTCGGTCCCTTGTTTTGCTCCCCGGTAAGCATAGGTTCATCTCATTTTCGGCATTCCCTCGATACAGTTCCGGCCGTGAGCAAGCAGTATGAATCCGCCGGCAGGATTCTCACCTATAAATCCAGACGGTAAACATAGTCGTCCATATAGAAGCCCTGGCCGATATCGTTCTTCTCGGAGCGGATGATCCTGAATCCCAGGTGCTCATAGGCCCGGCAGGCGCTGTTTCCTTTGTTGACGTTCAGCTCGATCCCTGTAAGACTTTCCCTTCTCGTTTCCCGGATCACAAAATCCATCATCCGGCGGGAATATCCTTTTCCACGCTCGGAGCGGTACAGGTAGAATTTGCTGAGATACATGGAATCGCCCTTCGGATAGAAAGCGACAAAGCCGATATCCCTGCCGGCCAGACGGACGAAATAGTATCTGTACCCGTTTTCCAGCTGCCGTCTGATGGCGTCCCTGCTCTGGAACAGCGCCAGCATATAATCATTCTGCTCTTTCCCGATCAGAGGGTCGAAGTGCTCTCTGACGATGGCGGTGGCCATATCGGACATTTCCGCGATCCCGGATTCATCGGGCAGTCGTAATTGCTCAAATATCATTCCTATGATCCCTGTCGCCGTTGAAGTAAACTGTTCTGCTCGGCAAATCGCCAATCCGTCGATTTCATTTATCTTTTTTCTTCTTCCGGATCAATTGGTTCATCGCCTCATTGGCTTCGTCGTCCCAGACCATCCTCTCAGGTCCGAGGGTGCCGTACATCGTGTTTTCAAACGAATAAGTCATTTTCCCGGTCTTGATCAGCCTTTCGTTGTCCGTGTCGTCGCTGAAGGTGCCGAGCCGGCTGTATATATCCTGCGTGATCTCGTAATCGTACTGCTCGCGTCCCTCACGGCTGGTATACATGATCTCTGCGAAGTAACGCCCCGTTTCCGGATCATGATACGCGGTCCAGTTGTTGCCCTTTTTTTCCGTTTTCATTTTCTATCCTCTTTTTCTTAAAAGACTGCCTGCACAAGCACCATATAGACTGCGGTGCCCGCAAGAATGCTCAGCAGGGATCTGTGCTTCCAGATCTGCATCAGAATGACGACCAGCACGGCGATGAGTTCCGGTATCCCGAAGGGAAAGGAAAAGACCGCCGTATATCGCAGGCAGTAGACCACCAGCATCCCGATGATCGCGCTCGGCAGGACTCTGCCCAGATACGCGACGTAAGACGGCACCCGCTTCCGGAAAACGAGGAACGGCAAAAAGCGAAGCAGTATGGTGAAGGCCGACATGGCAGTTATAAGGATGGCAGAATGACCCATGCTGTTCATACCTCCGCCTCCCTCCTGTCCAGACGCCCGCGGAACAGGGACAGGACCAGCGTGATCAGCAGCATAGCCGGAATGAGAAACCGCTCCGGCCCGAATACGGCCAGGGAAACCAGCGTCGCACCGAGTCCGGTCAGCGCCGGGATACGGTTTCCCGCTCTGGTCCACTGTTCAACGAAGGACGTGAGGAAGAGCGCTGTCATGCTGAACTCGATCCCCTCCGTGGAAAAGGGGAGGACCGCCCCCAGCAGGCTTCCCAGGACGCTGCCGATCACCCAGTAGCTGTGATCGAAAGCGGAGACCAGGAAACGGTAGAATTCGGCGTCCACGCCCTCCGGCACGCTTCCGTCGCAAAGCAGAGAATAGGTCTCATCGGTCAGCGCGAAGATCAGATAGGGCTTGAAGCGCCCGGAATCCTGATAGACCCGGATCATGGAGACGCTGTAGAACAGATGACGGGCATTCACCATGAGGGTCGTCAGGATCGCCGTGATCACCGAAGCCCCGCCGGACAGCAGCCCCACGCCCACATACTGCATGGAACCCGCGTAGATCAGCAGGCTCATGGCAAGCGTCCACAGGATCCCGTACCCTGCAGCGTGCATCAGCACGCCAAAGCCGATCCCCAGCACGACATAGCCCGCCATGACGGGGATCGACCGCACAAACGCCTGTCGGATCGTTTTTCGCTTCACGGTTTAGGCCTTTCCCCGCCTTAAAGATAGGAAACGGTTTCCTGCAGCGGCTTCCTTTTTCCGTGGTTGGGCAGAGGGCCTGAACCCTCTGCGGCATAGCCGAGATCCATCAGCATCAGGATCTCCTCGTTCTCCGGCAGGCCGAGGTCTTTTGCCAGGGCGTCCGGATCGAAGTTGTTGAGCCAGCAGCTGTCCACGCCTGCATCCGCCGCCGCAAGGATCATGTGGGTCGCAACGATGGCGGCGTCCTCCGCGCCGGAATCCTTTTTTTCGCCGGGATATGTAAATACGTTAATCCTGTCGTACGCCACGACGAGGACCGTTGGCGCACCGTAGCGGCAGGGAGTGGCTTTGTCGATCTTTGCCAGCGCCTCTTCCGATTGAAGGACATAGATCCGCTGCTCCTGGAGGTTTTTCGCCGTCGGGGCCAGACGTCCGGCTTCCAGGATGGCGTTCAGCTTGTCCGCTTCGACCCGGCGGCTGCCGTACTTCTTGCAGGAAAACCGATTCTTAATAACTTCTTTGAATTCCATGGATCGTTCCTCCCAACGATAAGCATTATTCCCTCAATGCCTTTACCGACCATGCGGGATCTTTCAGCAGCGCTCTGCCCACGCCGATCAGGTCCGCCGCGCCTTCTTCCAGCAGGCTTTCCATCTCCTGTGCTGCGGTCACGCCGCCCGTGAGGATAACGGGAACGTTCACAGCCGATTTTGCCGCAAAACTGAGCTTTTTCAGGTAACCAGGTTCGGTGTGGCCCGGACGCATGAACCCCGTCACCCCGCCGGAAATGTCGATCAGGTCCGCGCCCGCCGAGACAAAGGTTCTGACCGCATCCGGGATGTCCTCGATCCGGCTGCCACCCTCTGTATAGTCGCAGGCGCCGAAACGGACTGCAAGGACAAAGCCTTCGCCGACAGCCTCCCTCGCAGCGTGGATGATCTCAACGTGCAGCCGCGTGCGATTCTCCATAGTCCCTGCGGAATACGCATCCTGCCGCTTGTTCGTCAGGGGAGAGTAGAACTGATTGAGAAGATACCCGTGGGCCGAATGGAGCTCTGCTCCGTCGAATCCCGCCTCCTTTGCCCGGACCGCTGCCGCCGTGAAGGCTGCGGCGGCGGCTCGGATCTGCCCTGGGTCCATGGCCTCCGATGCGCCGTCCTTTGTCGGAACCGCGCTGGGGCCTGCAGGCGGCAGGCCGGTATCCATGGCCTTGATTCCGGCGTGGTTCAGCTGGGCAATGACTGCCGCCCCTTCTCCGTGGATGGCGTCCGTAAGCTTCCGGTAAGCCGGGATCACGGAATCCTCAGCCATGGACAGCTGGCCCGGATGGGCCATGCCCTGCAGCATCACGTATTCATGCTCGACGATGACCAGCCCGGTGCCTTTGGACCGCTCCCTGTAGTATTCCACCATTTCATCGCCCGGAGCGCCGTTCACGGCTTTGCCTGTGGCCATGGGCGGCATGACGATCCGGTTTCGCAGATCGATGTTTCCAGCATGGATCGGCTCTTTAAAAAGGACCTTTGCCATGTAATTGCCCCTCCTTTTAGAATCGTTGATCGTGCCGGTATTTGAGCTGATATGCAGCTCACTTTTACATGGATGCGGCGGGCCGATCAGAGTATTCTTTCCACTTAGATGCTTCATTATATCAAGAGTGAGAACCACTTTCCACTGCAATGTATCGTTTCATCAACAGCCGGACAACGGCTTTTTCAGAAACAGGGGAGCGGGCTCTATCCGATCCTGCAGACGATTCGGGAGGCGGACGGTGTTATCATCGGTACGCCGAACTATCTGAGCCAGCCAAGCGCGGGCTTCCGTACTCTGTATGAGCGCCCGGTATTCCAGAACATTACGTACCAGAAGTAAAAATGGGCTTATCATTCTGCCGAAACGCCGACACGGTTCGTTATTACAAGCAATGTGCCGGAGGAAGCATATCAGCAAGGCGGATACTACGCCCAGCTGATCCAAACCTGGCAGTAGGGCCTCAGCGGCAGCGTCGGCTCTGCAAAAGTCCTCATCAGCGGACCCCCTGTCAAAACAGTCGAAAGCCATAAGAAAGCACCACTGCAGAACGGGAACGTCTGCAGTGGTACTTTTTTCAAAGAATTCTCCGTTTAAGCGGTCACTACCTTTATGCTTAGAACGCCATTCAATGCTCAGGGCAGCGGTCTTCCGTCAGACAGTTCATCAACAGGGTTTTGATCCGCACGTCCCCTCAGATTGCGGCGGGGTATTCCGTACAGAGAAGCCGGTACGGCGCTTCGTCCTCTTCAATGGATGGAAACCGGCCGACAGGGGGCTCAAAGCGGTTGTCCACCGTGTCGTCGTTCACCTGGCTCACTTCTCCCAGCAATACGGGGCCCGTGCCTGGCAGAAGGGAAAAATCGTGGTAGAGCCGGGGATAGATGTGGATGCTTTCTCCGGGCCTCAGCGGCACCTGTGTTCCGGCATTTACGGTGTAACGTCTTCCATCGGATATCACTTCCACGTCACTGTGTCGATCGATCCCCTCGTCGGGCAGGGAGCGGAAAAGTCGGATAAGGACGGTGCCGCCACCCCGGTTGATGATGTCCTCGCTTTTCAGCCAGTGGAAGTGATTGGGGGCGTACTGTCCCTCGCGGAGATACAGCAGCTTTTCCGCGTAGACCTGGGGATACTTTTCCGGCATAGCCCGGCAGCCGTTGCGCAGAGTGATGAGGGAAAAGCCGAAGTGCTCGAAATCCCCTTGTCCGTAGTCGGTGATATCCCAGCCCAGTCCGCAATCGCGGATCTCATCGTATTCATGTCCCAGATGCGCCCAGTCCTCCGGCGTAAAGGCACAGAAAGGAGGCAGCGGATACAGGAGCTTTTTGCAAAAGGCCTCCATCTCCCGGAGGGCGGCGTTCACTTCACTTCGTTTCACAGGATGACCTCCTTCACATTGAAGCCCCGGAGCCAGAGGGATGCTTCCTCCGCTTTGCATTCCAGGCGCACTGTCCTTTCCTCCCCCGGCAGAAGCAGCAGGAAATTGCGGTCCGAGAAGACGGGGAGAAGGGTCTTTTTTGATTTCGGGTCCTTCAGGCGCAGCTCCACCATGAGAGCGGGAGCGCTGCCGGGGTTCCGTACCAGGGCCAGGAAGCCTTCTTCCGTCTTCTGCAGGCGTCCCTCCAGGTCGACGGCGGGCAGGTCGCGCAGCCCCCGGTAATCCGTATGCTCCCAGCCATTGAGCCAGTAGTTGTTTTCCACCGGCTCCCGGCCCTCCTCCAGCACGGTGAGGCGCAGCAGCTGCACTTCGTTCATCCAGCGTGGGGCCTCCATCACATATCGGGCGGAGCCGGCGGGGGCTTCGAAAATCCGCTCCTCCCGCCGTAGGGAACTGCCCTTGAGGTCAAACAATTCCATGCGAAGCGTCAGCGTCCGGTCCAGTGCCGTAGTGTTCACCAGGCAGATCTCCTCACGCAGCACATCGTAAATGGCATTGACGCTTCGGCAGCCGTCCTTGCAGCCCTGGAAGCCGCCGTTCACGTCGTAATATGCGTCGTAGGTCTGCCAGACCATGCTGGGCCAGGCAGGGTTGCTCATCCACATGAGGAGACCCTGGCTCTGCCCGGCGAAGACTGCTTCGAACATGGCCTTATGGTTGGAATAGCACAGCAGCTGGCTCAGACGGGTGAATTCCTCCAGGCTGTCGTAATCTCCGTAGCTGCTTCGGAGCTGGTTTTCAAATTCGTCGGAGCGCATGGCCCCGCCCCGGCAGAAATCGTGGAGGGCCCACACTTCATCGATCGGCCATCGGTGTTCCTTTCCCAGCATGGTCTCCATGGTCTCCAGGGAGGGGATGTTCATCATGCCCCGCTCAGAATGCAGGGTGTGATAGGTGTGGCCGAAGTAGTATTCCGGCCCCGCGCTGTGATAGGGGCCGAAGCCGCTGACCAGGCCCAGGGCGGAGTGGGGGATATAGGGCCGACTCCCATCCCATTTTGCACAAAGCTCCCGGAGCCCGTTGTCCAGACTTTCCGGGGCATAGCCCTCGTTGCGGGCGCAGTAGAGCGCAGTTGACGGATGCCGCCGCACCCAGCGGAGCTTATCCTCCGCATTGCGGAGAAACATGGCTTCGTCCGCCGGGTCAGGCCCGTCCACGGGGTTGGCCAGCCAGAAATCATCCCAGATCAGGATGCCGTAGCGGTCGCAGGCGTCGTAGAATTCCTCCCTGCCCACCATACCTACCCAGTTGCGGATCATGGTGAAGTTGCAGTCTCTGTGGAAGCGGACGCGGATGTCGTAATCCTCCCGGGTGCAGCGCAGGAAAGCATCGTCCATGCCCCAGTTGCCGCCTCTGCAGAGAATGGGAACTCCGTTCACCAGGAGCTTCATGGGCCACTCCTCCGTCCAGCTAAGTTCCCGCACGCCGAAGGCAAACTCCCGTTTGTCGCTGACCTCGCCGTCTGCGCAGGCCGACAAGCAGCAGGTATAGAGGAAAGGTTCCCCATAGGTGTTGGGCCACCAGAGACGGGGTGCAGGCAGGCTGAGATTTGTGCAGATTTCCCGGCTCTCGCCGGGCCCCAGGACCACAGCATCGCTGGTGAAGGGCAGATCACCGGGGACGACCGTTCCGGAGAAGGACGCGCAGCAGGCCTCCGTCCCGGTATTGTGCAGCACGGCGGTTACCGTGAGTTTGGCTTCGCTGTGCTCTTCGTTCAGCGAGGTCTTCACCCAGGGATCCTCTGCCAGGAGCGTTCCTTTTGTCCGCGTCAGGTCCACCGGGCCGATGAGGCCCACGTTTCGTCCCCGCACGGTGGGCATCCAGTCCCAGCCGGCGGAAGCGTGAATGGTGGGGTTGTCTGCCCCCAGAGGACCGCCGTTGGGGCCTGCCGTCTCTCTGGTATGGACCTTGACGGGGCCTGGCGTGGCATTGGTGAAAACCCGCACGGCCAGGCAGTTCCCTATGGGTCTGAGCAACTCCGTCACATCCCATTTGCCCCGGAGGAAAGCCCCTTCGATCCTGTCCAGCAGGCTGCCGTTGAGCCAGACCTCCGCTTTCCAGTTCACCTGCCGGATCGTGAGCCAGCACCGCCCTTCGCCGTCCGGGGCGTCGAAAACCCGGCGATACCAAAAATCCGTCAGAAACCAGGCGTCAGAGACCTGGAATTGTCCATCGGCGATGTCCATTTCCGGTACAGCCCCGGCTCTCTGCCAGCTTGTGAGAGCTGTTCCCGGTACTTGAGCGGGGATCCATGAGGAATCGTCGTAATCCTGAGACAGGGCCGCCCCGTCGGCTTCCACTTCCGGGACTCTGGCGATATGCCAGCAGCTTTCGGGGAGCGGTGGAGCTTCTCCTTCACCCAGTATTTCCAGCTTCCGGATACCGCAGCGCTCTCCGGGAGCCATGCGGAAGAAAAGACGCAGCCGTTCTGTATGAAGATCCAACGGAAGAATGGTCTGCACGCCCGGTTCCGGACGCAGGGTACGCAGCGTGAACCAACGCTCGCCGCCGGAGGGGATCTGCACCTCCATTGCGGCGGGACAGCTGAGCCAGTCGATGCGGATGCGTTCAACTTTGCCGGGTGCGCCCAGGTCCACGAGCAGCCATTCCCTGCCGGAATCGCCACTGAGCCAATAAGCTTCCGGGTCCCCGGAGGTGACGAGATGGCCGCAGTGGTCCCAGTCCGCTGCAGAAGAATGAAAAACGGCGCGGCGATAGGCTAAATCTCGCATGTGCTTTTCTCCTTTATCTACATGATCGGGAACCGGGTCAGCAACTCGACCTGCAAGAAGACGGAGGCAGAGGATGATGCCGTTCCCTCGGTGCTGTATCAGCGGCTTCACAATAGTTTCGCCGGTAGTAAGAGCGTTATAGAAAAGTTGCGAAGGATAGGAAGCGGCCGGGCGTCAGAATGGTTTGGCAGGGTGTAAAACTGCCCTTTCTCATCCATGCTCCGCCGCCCCATGGAGGGCAAACTGGTTTTTCTTGTATGTGATCAGCCCGTCCCTCTGCATTTTGCTCAGCTCGTTGGACATGGCGCTTCGGTCTACGCCGAGGTAGTCCGCCAGCTGCTGCCGGTCGAAGGGAATGGAAAACTGCGCGCTGCTATGCTCCATCGCCTGCTCGGAAAGGTAGGACAGCAGCCGCTCCCGGAGAGTTTTCGGCGCGATGTGCATCATGCGGGTGGACAGGCTGTAATTCTTCTGGGCGAAAATGCGGATCAGATTGTGGACGATCCTTTGATGGAAAGAGCAGCCGCTGGCGCAGGTCGTGGTGAGATGCCGCATATCCAGAAAGAGGATGAGGCTGTCCTCCGCAGCCACTGCATCGCATATGAGCTCCTTACCTGGTATTGCGGCATAGGTTTCCGCGAATACGGAGCCTTGTGTCACGTGCCCGAAGATGCCGCTGTTCCCCCAGTAGAAATTCACGACGATGTTCACGCTGCCCTCTTCCACCAGGCCGAGCTCCGTAATGCTTTCTCCGGCCCGGAAGATGATCTCGCCCTTTTTGTATTCCTTTTCGCGTGCGTTCAGGCAGGAGAGCAGCTCGCGCAGCTCTTCTTCCAGGATCCCGTGAAACAAAGGCGTATTTGTCAGAGAAAAATAGTTCATGAAACGCTTTCCCTTCGTTGCCACAACAACATACCGACGGACTTCATTATAGTATATTTCTGTCGAAAGGACAAGGACGGGTATTGCAGCAGAAGGAAAGGAGACGGGACAATGATTATGGAAGGCTGCCAGGGAAAGCCGCAGATCAAGATCATGGAGAAAACCTGCCCGCAGTGCGGCTGTGAGGTGGAGATCTTCTCAATCGACACACAGGTCGCCTGCGAAAACTGCGGTTTTGTGATCTACAACGACACGCTGAGCTGCGTACAGTGGTGCAAGTACGCCCGAAAATGCGTGGGAGACGAAATGTATGAGCGTCTCCATTCCATACCAACACAATGAAGGAGGCAGATGAACCATGATCCGGAAGATCATCCATATTGACGAGGAAACGTGCAGCGGCTGCGGCCTTTGCGCGGAGACCTGCCACGAAGGAGCCATTGAGATGGTGAACGGCAAGGCGAAGCTGGTTCGGGAGGACTTCTGCGACGGCTTCGGCGACTGCCTGCCGAACTGCCCCGCCGGAGCCATCACCTTTGAAGAACGGGAAGCCCCGGCTTACGATGAAGCGGCGGTTAAGGCGGAAAAGAAAAGAAAGCAGGGGGTAAAGCGATGAACGGACCTGCGCATAAGGGCGGCTGCCCCGGCTCCTCCGTGATGCGGTTTGAGCGGGGCGAAGAACGGGAAGCCGCAGCGGCGGCAAAACCGGTTTCCCATTTAAACCAGTGGCCCTGCCAGATCAGACTCGTGCCGACGCAGGCCCCCTTCTTCAATGCTACGAAGCTCCTGATCGCGGCGGACTGCACAGCCTACGCCTACGCCGGTCTTCATGAGGAATTCATGAAGGGGAAAATCACGATCATCGGCTGCCCGAAGCTGGATGCCGTAGATTACAGTGAAAAGCTGACAGAGATCATACGAGACAACGACATAAAGAGCGTGACCATCCTGCGCATGGAAGTGCCCTGCTGCGGCGGCCTGCAATCTGCGGCGGAAAAGGCCCGGAAAGACAGCGGCAAGTTCATTCCCTGGCAAGTGGTGACGATTTCCAGGGATGGCAGTATTCTGGATTGAGGACTGAGACTGGAGTCGGCAAAACGACGAGACGGCCGGGATAAGCATTCAATGTCAGGAAAGGGAGGCTGCACGGTCATTCGCGATGACAGCGTAATTACCCATTGACATAGTATGTTGATATGCTATAATTCCTCTAATTGAGAATGTGGAGGACCGCCGATGGAAGGAAAAAGCGCCGTTTTGCAGCGACCGAGAGCAAGAGATCGGGCCGATGACCGGAAAGAAGCTTTCCTGGCCTTCTCCGTCGGCAGGGCAGACTGCCGCCGCCGCTTGTGCGCATTCGGGCGGCCGATTTTTGCAGATGTCAGCACGGAATAAAACCGCCCTCATCGCCATGAGCGGCGGGGTGGACAGCTCCGTAGCCGCCGCCCTGATGCTAGATCGAGGCTATGACTGCATGGGAGCGACCATGCGCCTTTTCCGCAATCCGGATATCGGGCGCAGCCTCGCCCATACCTGCTGCTCCCAGGCGGACGTCGACGATGCTGCCGAGGTGGCGTTTCAGCTGGATATCCCCCATGCCGTACCCGATTTCACGGCGGAGTTCCGCGCCTGCGTCATGGAGAAATTCGTCCGCACCTACGAAAGCGGCGGCACGCCAAACCCCTGCGTCGACTGCAACCGGTATCTGAAATTTGACCGGCTGCTGCGGTACGCAGCCGAAGAGGGCATGGAATATGTGGTCACCGGTCACTATGCCCGCATCGAATACGACAAGGAGCGGGAGCGGTATCTGCTGAAAAAAGCCCTGGACCGGAGCAAGGATCAGAGCTACGTTTTGTATATGCTGACCCAGGCACAGCTGGCGCACATCCTTTTTCCCCTGGGGGAGCTGCGCAAGGAGGAGGTCCGGGCCATCGCCATGAGGAGGGGTTTCCCGAACGCGAAGAAGCACGACAGCCAGGACATTTGTTTCGTGCCCGACGGAGATTACGGGGGCTTTCTCGCGCGGTTTCGCGGGAGGGCGCTTCCGGAGGGAAAACTGCTCGATGAGCGGGGCGAGGTCGTGGGAACGCATAAGGGAGCCGCCCGATATACCGTCGGCCAGAGGAAAGGCCTGGGCGCCGCCATGGGAGAACCCGTATACGTCCTTCGCAAGGACATGCAGGAGAACACGGTCACGGTGGGGCCGGAGCGCTCCCTGTATTCCCGCACGCTGCTGGCCGAAGATGTGAACTGGCTCTCCGTCCCCGTACCGGAAGGTCCCCTGCGGGTCAAAGCGAAGGTGCGTTACCGGCAGGAGGAGCAGGCAGCCACCGTATACCCCTGGGGAGAGTCCCGCTTCCGGCTGGATTTCGACGAGCCCCAGCGGGCGATCACGCCGGGACAGGCCGTGGTGCTGTATGAGGGGGATACGGTGCTGGGCGGCGGGACCATTTCTGTGAGGAAAACACTATGCTGAATCAGTTTTCGAGAACACAGCTGCTGTATGGAAAAGACAGCATGCAAAAGCTGGCCTCTTCACGGGTCGCCGTTTTCGGGATCGGCGGCGTGGGCGGCTACGTGGTGGAGGCCCTTGCCCGCTCCGGCGTGGGAGCGCTGGACCTCATCGACGATGACCGGGTGTGCATCACCAACCTCAATCGCCAGATCCTCGCCACCAGAAAAACCGTCGGGAAATACAAGGTGGATGCGGCAGAGGAGCGCGTCAGGGAGATATACCCGGAATGTGAAGTGCGGACCTACAAGACCTTCTATCTCCCGGAGACGCAGGATCAGTTCGACTTTCATGAGTACGACTATGTGGTGGACGCCATCGACACGGTCAGCGGCAAGCTGGCGATCATTGAAAACGCAAAGAAAGCCGGCGTGCCCGTGATCTCCTCCATGGGTGCAGGCAACAAGGTCGATCCTGCAGCGCTGGAGGTGGCGGACATCTATGAGACCTCGGTCTGCCCGCTGGCCAGGGTCATGCGCCGGGAATGCCGGAAGCGCGGGATCGATTCCCTCAAGGTGGTCTATTCCAGGGAAATGCCCATCCGGCCCCTGGAGGATATGTCCATCAGCTGCAGGCAGCACTGCGTCTGCCCGCCGGGCACGGCGCGGAAATGCACCCAGCGCAGGGATATTCCCGGCTCCACGGCCTTCGTCCCTTCCGTGGCGGGGCTCATCATCGCCGCCGAGGTTGTCCGGGACCTGACGCAGCAGGAATGGGACGAGCGATGATCTACCTGGATTATTCCGCGAACACCCCGGCGGACAGCGCGGTGCTGGAAGCTTTTCTGAATACGGAATTGCGTTATCCCGGCAATCCCAACGCGAATCACCCGGCGGGCAGGGCGGCGCGGGAGGCTCTGGCCGAGGCGACGGAATCCATCGCGGAGCTGCTGCACATCCAGCCCTCCGAGATCATCTACACCTCCGGCGCCAGCGAGGCGAACAATCTGGCCGTCAAGGGCATCGCCAGAGCGCAGCGCCATTTCGGAAAGCACATCATTTCCACGCCGCTGGAACACCCCTCCGTCAGCGGTCCGCTGACATACCTGCAGGAACAGGGCTATGAGATCGACCTGGCGGAGATCGGGCGGGACGGAAAGATCGATTTGGAAAGTCTGCGTGAACTGCTGCGGAAGGATACGATCCTGGTGGCTGTCAGCGCGGTGGACAGCGAGCTGGGCGCGGTGCTGCCGATCCCGGAGATCGCCCGGCTTTTGGAGGATTATCCCAACTGCCGTCTCCATGTGGACGCGACCCAGGCCATGGGAAAGCTGCCCTTCTCCTTCGCGGGTATCGATACTGTCAGCCTGTCCGCCCACAAGTTTTACGGGCTGAATGGCAGCGGGCTGCTGTATAAGCGAAACGACCTGGTCCTGGAGCCGCTGATCCACGGCGGGAGCGGCGCTTCCCTCTACCGCAGCGGAACGCCGACCCTTGCTCTTATCAAAGCCCTGGAGACGGCGCTGCGCCTGGCGCTGCCGGCAGTCCCGGAGCGATATGACTATATCAAAGGCCTGAACGATCTGCTTCGGTCGGCTCTGGAACGCTACCCGGCGGTGCGGCTGAACAGCCCCGCCGACGCCGTCCCCCACATTCTGAACCTCAGCGTACAGGGCGTGAAGGGCACCCGTTTTCAGCAGATCCTTGCAGAGAAAGGCGTCTGCGTCTCCGTGAAATCCGCATGCAGCACGGATGGAACGCCCTCCCGGGCCGTCTACGCCGTCAGTCGGGACAGGCGCAACGCCCTTTCCTCCTGGCGTATCAGCCTGAGCCATATGACGACGGAGGAGGAGCTCGGCGAGTTTTTGGAAATATTCGATAACTGCGCCAAGGAACTGGAGAGATGAAAGACAATCTGGAAAAATACCAGCTCGTGGAGCGCAGCATCCTCAAAAAATACCGCAAGGAGCTGTGGCAGCCCTTTATTGCCGCCGTCAAGCGCTATGAGCTGATCCTGCCCGGCGACCGGATCGCCGTCTGCATCTCCGGAGGCAAGGATTCCATGCTGATGGCGAAGCTGATGCAGATGCTCCAGCGGTTCAGTGAGGTCCCCTTCGAGCTCACCTTTCTGGTCATGGATCCGGGCTACAACGAGCTCAACCGCCAGAAGATCGAGGCCAATGCCGCTCTGCTCCACATCCCCGTCGACATATTCGAGACGAATATCTTTGAGGTCGCCAACAGCACCGACCGTTCGCCCTGCTATCTCTGCGCGAAGATGCGCCGGGGGCATCTCTACGCCAAAGCCAGAGCTCTCGGCTGCAACAAGATCGCTCTGGGCCATCATTTCAGCGACGTGATCGAGACCACCGTCATGGCTATGTTTTACGGCGCGCAGCTCCAGGCCATGCTCCCCAAGCTGCACAGCACGAATTTCGAGGGCATGGAGCTGATCCGCCCCCTCTACTGCGTCCATGAGGACGACATCCTGGCCTGGAAACGCTACAACGACCTGGAATTCATCCAATGTGCCTGCCGCTTCACCGAAAACTGCACTGCCTGCGACAACGGCGGAGGAGGCTCCAAGCGCCAGGAGATCAAGACCCTGATCCGCCGCCTGAAACGGGATAATCCCAATATCGAAAAGAGCATTTTCAACAGCATCCACGCGGTGAACCTGGACACTTTCCCCGGTTATAAGGAGAAGGGCACGGCGCATTCCTTTTTGGAACGCTACTGACGAAACACTATACCGTATACCGCCGCAGGCGCAGCTGATGCGCCTGCGGCATTTCTCTGTAGGTGCTGCAATATAGGATGCCCCTATAACCAAGTATCACCATGGCGTATTGGACAACGGGGGGTATTGCGGTTATACTGTGCCCATCCTTTGAGCATCCGGGCAGCGGTCGCTCGCCCGGATGCTCAGGGGACGACCATTGGAGAAAAGGAGGTCTTCGGAATGAGCAAATTCACCGAGCTGCTTCGAAACAATTTCCGATGTGGACGAATGCGCTTCTCCCGGGCTGAAATATTGGCCGGGTGCCCAGCTGCACCCTTGGAGCCCCGCCGCTGAAACGGCCGGGTCTATGGCCATGCATCAGTCCGGGAGCGCAAGACGCTGCCGGGCTTTTTGTTTCCGGCGGCAGATGAGCCCACCGACATATTTCATAGATCGTGTTTGTAAAAGAAAGGAAATCAAACCATGAAAAAGATAGTTTCGATCATCATCGCCGTTATCTCCCTCCTCGCGCTGCTCACCGCCTGCGGCGGAAACAACAGCACCGGTTCCGCTTCCGGTCAGCCTTCCACCCAGCCTTCCACCCAGGCTCCCGCCCCCACCGCCGCAGTCACCACGATCAAAGTGGGGACCGGCGGCAGCCCCAAGCCCTTCATTTTCACCGACGACTCCAATCAGGTGATCGGCTTTGACGCGGACGTGGTGGCCGCCATCGACGAGCTGCTGCCGGAATACGCCTTCGTCTATGAGCTGACGGATTTTGCCGCCATCTTCACCGGGGTGGACGCGGGCATCTATCAGATGGGCGACAACAACATCACCAGGAAGCCGGAGCGGGAGGAGAAATACCTCTTTGGGGACGAGTATTACGGCTACAACTATACCGGCCTCATTGTCCGCGCAAATGACGAATCCATCCGCTCCCTGGAGGACCTGGCCGGGAAGAAGACCTATACCTCCGGGTCCGGCGGCTTCGGCCAGATCTTCTTTGAGAGCTACAATGAAAAGCACGCCGACAATCCCACGGAGCTGATCTACACCTCCGCCGACACGCGCAAGCAGTTCCAGGACCTGCAGGACGGCGTGATCGACTTCACCTTCATGGAGTCCGTGATGTGGGATTCCTACCGGAAGGAATTCCCGGAGTACGGCGAGACCCTGAAATTCATCTTCCTCTCCGACGAGGAGACCAGGGAGATCCAGGATCCCCTGAGCTGGTTCATCTTTGCCAAAAACGAGGAGGGGCAGAAGCTGGCCGATGCCGTGGACGGCGCGCTGCGCACGCTGAAGGAAAACGGAAAGCTCAATGAGATCTCTCAGAAATGGCTGGGCTACGACGTGGTGCGCTGAACCCGCCGCGCCCACAGACCGGGCCGGGGCGGCGGGCTCTGCCCATCGCCCCGGCGGCAAAGAAGGATAAAGCAAGATGAAACATATCTTTGATTTCAAAATGGTCTTCACCAATATCCCCAAGCTGCTGCAATATCTCCCCACGACCCTGGAGATCGCGGTGATCGCGTATGTTGCCAGCCTGATCGTGGGCTTCCTGGTGGCGCTGGTGAAGATCCGGAAGACGAAAGTGCTGTATCAGATCGTGAGCTTCTATGTGTCCTTCTGCCGGGGCACGCCCATCATCGTGCAGCTCTACGCCACCTATTTCGGCATTCCCATGGTTTTGCAGCTCATCAACGCCCGCTTCGGCACGCATCTCACTTCCAGCTTTATTCCCAACATCATCTTCGCCCTGACGGCCCTCAGCCTCAATGACGCGGCCTATTCCTCCGAGTATATCCGCGCCTCCATCGAGAGCGTGGAGGCCGGCCAGCGGGAGGCGGCCCACTCCATCGGAATGAGCGCCTGGCAGACCCTTCGGCGCATCGTGATCCCGGAAGCCATGGTGGTGGCCCTGCCCAGCCTGGGGAATTCCTTCATCAACATGATCAAAAACACGTCCCTCGCCTTCACCTGCGCCGTCCTGGAGCTCACCGCCGGGGGCCAGCTGATCGCCGGACGCAGCTACCGCTATTTTGAAATGTATATCTCTCTGGCCATCGTCTACTGGGTGATCACCTTCGTGCTGTCCCGGGTGTTCGGACTGGCGGAAAAGCGCATCAGAAGAAACGAAAAGGAGGTGGAGCGCCATGCTGGAGATCAGAGGCCTGCAAAAGAGCTATCGCAGGCTTGAGGTGCTCAGGGGCGTGGATCTCACCGTGCCCGACGGCTCCGTGGTGGGCATCATCGGCTCCTCCGGCTCCGGAAAATCCACCTTCCTGCGCTGCATCGATTATCTGGAGCGGCCCAATGCCGGCCATATCAGCTTTGACGACGTGAGCTTTGACGTGAAGGACGCCTCGAAGGAGGACATCCGCTATCTGAAAAGCCGCATCACCATGGTGTTCCAGAATTTCAACCTGTTCAAGCTGAAAACGGCGCTGGAAAACGTGATGGAAGGGCTGGTCGTCGTCAAAAAGATCGACAAAGGGGAAGCAAAAAAGATCGCGGAGCATTATCTTGACCAGGTCGGCCTGCTCCAATGGGCGGATCATTTCCCCAATCAGCTTTCCGGCGGGCAGCAGCAGCGGGTGGCCATCGCCCGGGCGCTGGCCCTGGACCCCAAGCTGATCCTCTTCGACGAGCCGACCTCGGCCCTGGATCCGGAGATGATCCAGGAGGTCCTGAAGGTGATCCGGGATGTGGCGAAAAGCGGGAAGACCATGATCATCGTCTCCCATGAAATGAACTTCATCTATGATATCTGCGACAAGGTGGTGTTCCTGGCGGACGGCCAGGTGGCCGCCGAGGGCACGCCCCGCCAGGTCATGGTGGAGACGGACAACGAGCGCATCCGGCAGTTCGTCGCCAAGGTCAATTTCATTGACTACTCGGATCAGTATACGATTTAAAGAGGCGGGGAGATGGGCTTTGATTTCGACGCGCCGGTCCTTCGCCGGGGCACAGGCAGCATCAAATGGGACACATATCCCCCGGAATACATCCCCATGTCCATCGCGGACACGGATTTTGCCGTCCCGGAGGAGATCACCGCCGCGCTGAGGGCGCGGGTCGGGCATCCCGTTTATGGGTATTCCAGGCCGGGAGAAGGGCTTTATGAGGCGTTCCTGGGCTGGCACGGGCGGGCCTACGGGCTTCGCCCGGACCGGGAGTGGCTGGTCCTGCTGCCCGGCATCGTCCCCGCCCTGGCGGTGGCCGGCCGGGCGGCAGAGGGCACGAGCCTCACGGTGACGCCCAACTATCCTCTGCTCCTGAACGCGCCGGAGCGGGCAGGGAGGGAGATGATCACCGCGCCGCTGCGAAACGACGGGGAACGGTACACCCTGGACTTTGACGCCCTGGAGGCGGCGCTGAGGGAGGACACCCGGATCTTCTACCTCTGCAATCCCCACAACCCCGTGGGGAGAGTTTACACCCGGGAGGAGCTGGAAGCGGTCAGCTCCTTCGCGGAAAAGCACGGCTTGATCGTCGTATCCGACGAGATCCACTGCGAGCTGGTCTACGACCGCCCCCACATCCCGTTTTTCACCGTCAGCGATTATGCCAGGGAGCACTCCATCACCTTCATGGCCCCCGGCAAAACCTACAACATCCCCGGCGTGACCCTGGCCTTTGCCATCATTCCGGATCCGGAGCTGAGAGAGCGTTTTCAAAAAGCCGGGTTTGCCCTGGGCCACCCGGGCATTTTTGAAACGGCGGCGGCGGAGGCGGCCTACCGGCACGGCGGCGCCTGGCGCGACGCCCTCCGGGACTATCTGAGGGGGAATCGGGATCTCCTGGAAGCCGAGCTTCGCCGCCGCTTCCCCAGGGTCCGTTTCCCCCACACGGAAGGGACCTTCCTGCAATGGGCGGATTTCCGGGCTTACGGCCTGGGTAGCGGCGATGATTTCCGGACCAAGGCAAAGATCATCGTCAACGCCGGGAAGCAGTTCGGCTGCCCGGGATATGTAAGGATCAATTTCGGCTGCCGGAGGTCCACGCTGATGGAGGCGCTGGACCGGATGGAACAGGCCATCCGGCAGGGCTGACATTTTGGAAGCAGCTTCTGCCGCAAAAAGGAGAATACCATGGGAATCGAAATCAGAAAAAGCATCTGCCGCGTCTGCTCCCGGGGCTGCCCCATCGACGTGGAGATCAAAAACGAAGAGATCCGTCAGATCACGCCCTCCAA
>JAEEGI010008280.1_pt1 | contig 23009 bp, 15 predicted proteins | sample 8958751 | NCBI WGS metagenome assembly JAEEGI01 (sample SAMN16246545, study PRJNA631951) | gut metagenome | biome: gut microbiome; feature: rumen; material: KS-attached | host: Bos | place: Iran: Karaj | collected 2018-10 | reverse complement strand
CGGTGATGAGCACGGAGGAGGCGAACTTCTCGCCGCCGTGGACGACCCGGTGACCCACCGCGTCGATCTCCTTCATGGAGTTGACCACGCCGTACTGGGGGCTGGTGAGCTTGTCGATGACGGCGGCAATGGCCTCGGAGTGCGTTGGCATGGCCACGTCCTCGTTGAAGACCTCACGGCCCTCCACCAGGGGGGTGTGCTTCAGATGGCCGTCGATGCCGATGCGCTCGCACAGACCCTTGGCCAGAACGGCCTCGGTCTCCATGTCGATGAGCTGGTACTTCAGGGAGGAGCTGCCTGCGTTGATGACAAGAATTTTCATGGATCGTTTTTCCTTTCACTTGTATTCTTTGGGGAAATTCGATAAAATACAGACAAGGTTATTCTAATACAAATCCGCAAAAACGCAAGCCTTTTTTCAGGAGAGTGGCGCTATGGCCGTGATCGGCGTCGTATGTGAATACAATCCCTTCCACCGGGGGCATCTGCTGCATCTGGAGAGCTGCCGAACCGCCCTGGGGGAGGACAGTCCTGTGCTCTGCGTGATGTCCGGGGACTTTGTGCAGCGGGGCGAGGCCGCGGTATTCGACAAGTTTGCCCGGGCCGAGGCCGCCTGCCGCTGTGGGGCGGATCTGGTGATCGAGCTGCCCCTGCCCTGGTGCCTTGCTTCGGCGGAGGGCTTCGCCCGCGGGGCCGTGAGCCTCCTGGGGGCGCTGGGGGCCACGCATCTGAGCTTCGGCAGCGAGAGCGGGGCGCTTGCGCCGCTGGCAGAGCTGGCCCGCGCGCTGGGGGATCCGGCGCTGACGGAGCGCGTCAAGGCCATGATGGCGGCCGACCCCAGCCTCTCCTTTGCCGCCGCCCGGGAGCGGGCCGCGGCGGAGAAGCTGGGCGAGACGGCCCTGCTGCTGCGGCGGCCCAACGACATTCTGGCGGTGGAGTACCTGAAGGCCATCGACGCGCTTTGCCCGGCGCTGCGGCCCCTGCCCATCCTGCGCCAGGGCGCTGCCCACGACGAGGAGGGGCGGGAGGGACAGCTCCGCTCCGCCTCCGAGCTGCGGCGTTGGCTGCGGGAGGGGAGAAGCCTTGCCGGTTCGATCCCACCCGAGGCGGAGGCGGTTTATGCGCGGGCGCTTCAGCGCGGATGCGCCCCTGCGGATCCGGCGCGCCTGGAGCTGGCGCTGCTCTCCCGTCTTCGGATGCTGGGAGCGGAGGACTTCGACCGCCTTCCCGACGGGGAGGGCGGTCCGGGGAGGCGGCTCTGGCGGGCGGTGCAGGAGAAAAATAGTCTGGAAGAAATCGCGGCCGCCGCCAAGAGCAAGCGTTACGCCTTCTCACGGCTGCGCAGGATGCTGCTCTGTGCGGCGCTGCAGATCCCGGCGGGCCAGGGTCGGACGCTGCCGCCCTATGCCAGGGTGCTGGCGGCCACCGCCCGAGGACGGGAACTCTTGCGGAGTCTGGACGACAAGAGCGGCGTCCCCATCCTCACAAAGCCCGCCGCAGTGCGGAGCCTGGGCGGGGAGGCGGAGCGCGTTTTCGAGTTGGGCGCCCGCGCCCACGATCTGTATGTGCTGGGCTATCCCGCCCCGGACGCGCGCTCTCCCGGCGAGGATTGGCGGCGCGGCCCGGCGATCCTGTGATTGAATATGCGAAAAACGGCTGTGAAATGCTTTCACAGCCGTTTTTGCACGATAAAGGGCTTAGATGGGGTCGGTGATCAGATCCGAATACTGCAGGGATCCGCCGCATGGCGGATAGGAGGAGATGTCCCAGCGATAGCGCGCCCACATGGTCTCGTCCGGCAGCAGGAAGCCCTGGGTGACGCCGTCGCTTATGCAGGCGGCGACGTCCACATGATAGTATTCTCCGTTCAGCTGGATGATGTTCCAGCAGCGGCTTTTCCAGTCCCGCTGCCCATATACGATCTGGCAGGGGACGTTCAGCTTGCGGCAAAGCTCCACATAAGCCAGGGCCAAGCCTTCGCTGTTGGCCTCGCCCAGAATGAGGGCGGAATAAATATCGTTGGGACCGTTGTCGGAGAAGCTGCAGTTTTCCATCAGATAACTGCAGGCGGTCAGGGCATTCCGGGGCAGATCGGTGGAACGCAGCTCCTTGCGGCCGAAGGGCGCGAGCTCTGCCAGCGCTTTGCGGCGGGAGGACAGCTCGTCGGGGCTCAGACTGTAGTTGAAGTTGATCTCATACAGACGCTGGGCGTCGGTGCCGCTGAGCATGTTGACGGTGACCCTGGGCTCCCGGGGCTCCGCGGCCGGGTTTTCCCGGTAAACCCGGCTGGCCATGTTTTTTACATCCTCCGCTGTATAGGAGCTGCGGCTGATGAGCACCACAAGCTGGCTGTCGCCCCGAATGATGGCCTCCTGCAGTTCATCCTCCAGCTCAGGGATGAGCTGCAGGCGCACGATGCTGTCCGGGTCGTTGCCGGCGCGGGTATAGTGGATGGTGATTTTGGCCTCATAGTAGGAGACGATCTTGCTCACATCGTAGGAGATGCTCTCCACGCAGTAGGCGCAGAGGGCGTCCTGGGTTCGGATCTGCCAGCAGGCGCTGGCCAGATCGGCGTTGACGTCGCCCTGGTAGTCCGGGTCGAACACGATGCGTCCCTCACTGGAGCGCTCGTCGATCAGACCGGAGAGGACCAGCGTGATATCGTCGAGGGTTTTGACGGAGACGCCTGCGTCCTCCGCTTCCTCGGCAGGCTCCTGCTCCGGCTGCTCGTAGTCGGTGATGGACAGATATTCCCGGTCAAACAGGGAGCCGCAGCCGCCCAGCAGAAGGGTGCAGAGCGTCAGCAGCAATGCGATGGCGCGGCGTTTCATTTCAAATCACCTGCTTTCTGTGGGTTGAGATCTGCGCCCAGAGACAGAGGACGCAAGCTTTCCGGACTGCCTCCGGCGGAGACGGATTTCAAGCTCAGTCCTCTATCAGGGAGAGCTGCTCCTCGCCCCGATCCTCCGGCTTCAGCAAGGCGCCGGCGGCGGGGATGGAGCGCACCCGGTAGCGCTTTTGATCCCGAATAGGGGTGTCGGCCAGGAAAGCGGCCTTCACCAAAGCCTTCTTCGCTTTCAGAGCCATGACGCCCACACCCTGGGTGCTGCGGCTGGTTTTGGGCTGCAGCAGGGAGCTGTGGAAGATCAGACAGCGGCCGTCGCTGGCTTCCACGGCGATCTCCGCCTCCTCCCGCAGCAGCAGCACCGAGCGCACCGGACTCTTGTCCGAGTATGCGCCCACTAGCTTCTTGCGATTGGTCTTGGTCTCATAGGCGGAGAGCTCAATGCGGGCTGCCTTGCCGTTCTCAAAGAAGAGCAGCAGGTGGGCCCGGTAGTCCCCCGGGTCGATCATGGCCAGCACGCTTTCGCCCTCGTCCATCTGCAGCCGGGTTGGCAGGTAGACGCCCAGAACGGAGGCCTTGCCGTCCTCAAAGTCCGAGACCCGGCACTTGTACATTTGCTGCTTGTCCGTCAGGAACAGCAGCTCCCGCCGGTTGGAGGACTCGAAGCAGGTCTTCAGCCCGTCGCCCTCCTTGTACTTCTGCTCGCCGCTCATCCGCAGGGATTGGGCGGTGATTTTTTTGAAATAGCCCTCCCGGGACAGGAAGAGCGTGACGGGATAATCCTCCACCGTCTGCTCCTCGTCAAACTCCTCGATCTCGTCGGCATAGACGATGACGCTCCTCCGGGGGGTGGGGAACTTTTTGTTGATCTGCTTGAGCTCATCGATGATGATCGACCGGAGCTTCCGGCGATTGTTCAGGGTGCTCTCCAGCTCCTCGATGGCCTTTTCCAGCTCCTCGGTCTCGGCGGTGCGATTGAGGATGTACTCCCGGTTGATATTGCGCAGCTTGATCTCCGCCACGAACTCCGCCTGAACCTGGTCGATGCCGAAGCCCGTCATCAGATTGGGCACCACGTCGGCCTCCCGTTCCGTGCTGCGGATGATGGCGATGGCCTTGTCGATGTCCAGCAGGATCCGCGCAAGGCCCTGGAGCAGGTGGAGCTTGTCCTTCTTCTTCGCCAGCTCGAACCAGACCCGGCGGCGCACGCAGTCCATCCGCCAGGCCGTCCACTCCTCCAGGATCTCGCCCACGCCCATCACCCGCGGGTTGCCGCCCACCAGAATGTTGAAGTTGCATGCAAAGGCGTCCTGCAGGGTGGTGAGCTTGAAGAGCTTTTGCATGAGCTTGTCCGGATCCGCGCCCCGCTTCAGGTCGATGGCCAGGCGCAGACCGTTCAGATCCGTTTCGTCCCGCATGTCGTTGATCTCGCGGACTTTGCCGGTCTTGATGAGCTCCGCCACCTTGTCCAGGATGGCCTCGGAGGTGGTGGTGTAGGGGATCTCGTAGATCTCGATGATGTTTTCCTTGCTGAGGTAGCGCCAGCGGGCCCGCAGCTTCACGCTGCCCCGACCGGTACGGTAGAGCTTTTCCATCTCCGAGCGCTCGTAGATGATCTCACCGCCGGTGGGGAAGTCCGGCGCGGGGAGGGTGGAGAGCAGGTCGTGCTCCGGATCCCGGATCCGGTTGATGGCCGTCTCACAGACCTCGTTGAGATTGAAGCCGCAGATGGCGCTGGCCATGCCGGCGGCGATGCCGGTGTTGTTGGAGACCAGCACGTTGGGAAAGGCGGTGGGCAGAAGCGACGGCTCCTGCATGCTGCCGTCGTAATTGTCCGTGAAGTCCACGGTGTCCTTGTCGATATCCCGAAAGAGCTCCGCGCAGATGGGGGAGAGCTTGGCCTCGGTGTAGCGGGAGGCGGCGTAGGACATGTCCCGGGAGTAGACCTTGCCGAAGTTGCCCTTGGAATCCACAAAGGGCGTCAGCAGGGCCTCGTAGCCCGCGGAGAGGCGCACCATGGTCTCATAGATGGCGGCGTCCCCGTGGGGGTTCAGGCGCATGGTCTGGCCCACGATGTTGGCGCTCTTGGTACGCGCGCCGGTGAGCAGCCCCATCTTGAACATGGTGTAGAGGAGCTTCCGGTGGGAGGGCTTGAAGCCGTCGATCTCCGGGATGGCCCGGGAGACGATCACCGACATGGCGTAGGGCATGAAGTTCTGCTCCAGGGTCTCGGTGATGGGCTGCTCCAGCACCTCCGAGCGCAGACCCAGGACGTTGGGATTGTCGAATTTCTTTTTTTCGGGTTCTTTTTTCTTTGGCATAGTGCACCTCTCAGCTGAGATCCGCCAGATCCAGGTACTGGGCGCCGAATTCGGAAATGTGGTTCTTGCGGCCCTCCAGATCGTCCCCCAGCAGCAGGTCGAAGACCTGGGCCATGCGCTGGGCGTCCTCGGGCATGACCTTGATGAGGCGGCGGGTCTCCGGGTTCATGGTGGTCATCCACATCATGTCCGGGTCGTTCTCGCCCAGACCCTTGCTGCGGCTGATGGTCGCCTTGGCGCCCTTGAGTCCCTCTACGATCTCCGCCTTCTCCCGCTCGGAGTAGGCGAACCAGGTCTTGCCCTTGCTGTTGATCTCGTACAGGGGCGATTCCGCGATATACACATAGCCCTCCCGGATCAGGGTGGGCACCAGCCGGTAGAGCATGGTGAGGATCAGGGTGCGGATATGGTAGCCGTCCACGTCCGCGTCGGTGCAGATGACGATCTTGCTCCAGCGCAGGTTGCTCAGGTCAAAGTTGGCCAGATCCTTGGTGTGCTTGTCCCGCACCTCCACGCCGCAGCCCAGCACCTTCATCAGATCGGTGATGACGTCGCTCTTGAAGATGCGCACGAAGTCCGCCTTCAGGCAGTTGAGGATCTTGCCGCGGACGGGCATGATGCCCTGATACTCCGCGTCCCTCGAGAGCTTCACCGAGCCAAGGGCCGAGTCGCCCTCCACGATGTAGATCTCCCGCTTTTCCGGATCCCGGCTGCGGCAGTCCACGAACTTCTGCACCCGGTTGGCAATGTCGATGGAGCCGGAGAGCTTCTTTTTCATGCCCTGGCGGGCCTTTTCCGCGGTCTCCCTGCTGCGCTTGTTGATGAGCACCTGATCGGAAATGCGGGTGGCCTCGGGCTTGTTTTCAATGAAGTAGACCTCCAACTGCGCCTTGAGGAACTCCGTCATGGCCTGCTGGATGAAGCGGTTGTTGATGGCCTTTTTGGTCTGGTTCTCGTAGGAGGTCTGGGTGGAGAAGCAGTTGGTCACCAGCACCAGACAGTCCTGAATGTCCTGGAACTTGATGGAGCTCTCGTTCTTCTGATACTTGCCCTGCTGCTTGAGGTAGGCGTCGATGGCGGAGAGGAAGGCGCTCTTCACCGCCTTGTCCGGCGCGCCGCCGTTTTCCAGCCAGGAGGAGTTGTGATAGTACTCCAAAGCGGTGGTCTTGTTGGAGAAGCAGAAGGCGGCGGAGATCTTCACCTTGTACTCGGGCTTGTCCTCCCGATCCCGGCCCTTCCGCTCGGTGGAGACGAAATGGGGCGCGGTGAGGGGGCCCTCGCCGGCCAGCTCCGTCACATAGTCCATGATGCCGTTGGGATAGCAGAAGTCCCGGGTCTCAAATTTGCTTCCCCGCTGCAGCCGCAGCCGGAAGGTGACGCCGGCGTTCACCACCGCCTGGCGGTGGAGCACGTCGTCAAAGTAGTCCTCGGGGATGCTGATATCCGTGAAAACCTCCAGATCCGGCCGCCAGCGGATGGTGGTGCCGGTCTTCTTCCGATCCGCCGGCTCGATCTTCAGCTCCTCGCCCTTTTTGCCCTGTACCTTGCCCTTTTTGAAGCGCAGGCTGTACTTGTTCCCGTCCCGCCAGACGGTGACGTCCATGTACTCCGAGGCGTACTGGGTGGCGCAGGAGCCTAGGCCGTTGAGGCCCAGGGAGTACTCGTAATCTCCGCCCTGGTCGTTTTTGTACTTGCCGCCGGCATAGAGCTCACAGAACACCAGCTCCCAGTTGAAGCGCTTTTCCGTGGGGTTCCAGTCCAGGGGACAGCCCCGGCCGAAATCCTCCACCTCGATGGACTTGTCCTCAAAGTAGGTGAGGGTGATCAGATTGCCATGCCCCTCCCGCGCCTCGTCGATGGCGTTGGAGAGGATCTCAAACACGGCATGCTCGCAGCCGTCCAGCCCGTCGGAGCCGAAGATGACCCCGGGGCGCTTGCGCACCCGATCCGCCCCCTTGAGCTGGGAGATGCTGTCGTTTCCGTATTGTTCGGTCGTTTTCGCCATAATTCCGTTTCCTTTTTGTAATCCATAATAACCCTATTTTATCCAATATATTCTATCATATCGTCCGGAAAAATTCAAGATCTTGTGTCGGACGCATTTGCCGGAAAAGCAGGGAAGGAGAAGGCGGGTTCTTTACAGCGGGGAGAAACTGTGGTAAAATATCATAAATAAAAACGAAATGGAGCCGCCTATGTTGGAACGTTTACAGGCCATTTCCAGGCAGTATGAGGAGCTGCGGCAGCGGCTGGAGCTGCCCGAGACCTACTCCGACCCCGCGCTGTACGCCAGGGTGGAGCGGGAGTGCCGGGAGCTGCAGCCGGTGGCGGAGGCCTACGCCGCTTATACCCGCGCCTGCGCCGATATGGACGCGGCGCTGGAGCTGCAGGGCGACCCCGAGATGCGGGAGTTGGCCCAGGAGGAGTACCAGAGCGCCCGGGAGGAAAAGGAGCGGCTGGAGCGGGAGATCCGCGTCCTGCTGCTGCCCAGGGATCCCAACGACAGCAAGAACGTCATCATGGAGATCCGCGGCGGCGTAGGCGGGGAGGAGGGCATGCTCTTTGCCGCCGACCTCTACCGGATGTATACCATGTACGCCGAGCGCAAGGGCTGGCGAGTGGAGGTCGCCAACGTCAGCGAGACGGAGCTGGGCGGCATCAAGGAGATCAGCTTCGTCGTCGAGGGCGAGGGGGCCTGGTCCCGGCTCAAGTTCGAGGCGGGGGGCCATCGGGTGCAGCGCATCCCGGTGACCGAGTCCGGCGGGCGGATCCACACCAGCGCCGCCACCGTGGCCGTGCTGCCCGAAATCGAGGACGTGGACTTCAAGCTGGACCCGAACGACCTGAAGATCGACACCTACCGTTCCTCCGGCGCAGGCGGCCAGCATGTAAACAAGACCGAGAGCGCCATCCGCATCACCCACCTGCCCACGGGCCTGGTGGTGGAGTGTCAGGACGAGCGCAGCCAGTATAAAAACAAGGACCGGGCCATGCAGATCCTCCGCTCCAAGCTCTATGAGATGGAGCAGGCCAGACAGAACGCCGCCGTGGCCGCCGAGCGCAAGAGCCAGATCGGCTCCGGCGACCGGAGCGAGCGCATCCGCACCTACAACTTTCCCCAAAACCGGGTGACGGATCACCGTCTGGCGGGGGACAGCAAGAATTTCAACATCGACCGGATCATCAACGGCGAGCTGGACGAGCTGATCGACGCCCTGGTGACGGCGGATCAGGCGGCGAAGCTGGCGGCCAGTTCGGAAGCCGGAACGCGGAATTCGGAATGATGGAAACGAGAGTATTTACGAAAAGCGAAGAACTGCCGGAGGCCGCGGCGCTCCTCCGGGCGGGGGAGCTGGTGGCCGTGCCTACGGAGACGGTGTACGGCCTGGCCGGCAACGGCCTGGATCTGCGCGCGGTGGAGGCCATCTACGAGGTCAAGGGCCGCCCCGCGGTGAAGCCCCTGTCCCTCATGGTGCCGGACGCGGCGGCGATGGAGCTGTATTGCGAGGACGTACCGCCCCAGGCGAAGGACCTGGCGGCGCGCTTCTGGCCAGGGCCGCTGACCGTCGTGCTGCGGGCGAAGCCTCTGGTGCCGGAGCTCGTCCGCGCCGGGGGAGAGACCGTGGGCCTGCGCTGCCCGGATCACCCCCTGACGCTTGCGCTGCTGCGGCTGACCGGCCTCCCCTTCGCCGCCCCCTCGGCCAATCCCAGCGGGGCGGAGAGCCCCAAAACAGCGGAGCGGGTGCGGGACTATTTTGACGGGAAGATCGCCGCCGTCGTGGACGGCGGGCCCTGCGGCCTGGGGCGGGAGTCCACCGTCCTGGACATGAGCCGTACGCCCTATCGGGTGCTGCGCCGGGGGGCTCTGCCGGAGGAGACGATCGCCGACGCGCTGGCGGACGCCATGGACATCGTGGGCGTCACCGGCGGCAGCGGCAGCGGAAAGACCACCGCCCTGCGGGAGCTGGAAAAGCGCGGCGCGCTCGCCGTGGACTGCGACGCGGTGTACCACGAGCTGCTGGAGACGAGCCCCGCCCTCCTGGCGGAGATCGAGGCGCGCTTCCCCGGCACGGCGGAGGGCGGCGTCCTGCGGCGCAAAAAGCTGGGGGAGATCGTGTTCCGGGACGAAAAGGCCCTTGAAGATCTCAACCGCATCACCCACCGGCACGTCACCGAAGAGGTGCGCCGCCGTCTGCGCGAGCACGCCATGGCCGGCGGAACCCTGGCCGCGCTGGACGCGGTGGAGCTGCTGGCCAGCCCCCTGGCGGCGCGCTGCGACTTCACCATCGGCGTGATCGCCGACGAGGAGAAGCGCGCCGCGCGCATCATGGCCCGGGACGGGATCAGCCGGGACTACGCCCTGCTGCGCATCCGGGCCCAGCGGCCGGACGGCTATTTCCGGGAGCGCTGCGGCGCGATCCTGGAAAACAATGGGGACGAAGCAACATTCATTTCAAATATCAACAAAATATTGGAGGAGAATCTGCACCATGGATGAACTGAGAAGCAAGCTTTTCTACGAGCAGAAGAACGGCTACGACCTGATCGGCACCGAGGAGCGCCTTGCGGTGGAGGACTACTGCAAGGGCTACATGGAGTACCTGGACAACTCCCGCATGGAGAGGGAGGCCGTGGTCAACGCCATCGCCCTGGCCGAGAAGGAGGGCTTTGTGGAGTACGTGCCCGGCATGGCCCTCAAGCCCGGCGACAAGGTCTACAAGAACAACCGGGGCAAGGCCTTGATCCTGGCCGTCATTGGCAAGAAGCCCCTCAACGAGGGCGCGGTGATCGCCGGGGCCCACGTGGACTCCCCCCGCATCGACCTCAAGCAGGTCACCCTCTATGAGCAGGACGAGCTGGCCTACTTCAAGACCCACTACTACGGCGGCATCAAGAAGTACCAGTGGGTCACCATCCCCCTGGAGCTCCACGGCGCCGTGGCGCTGAAGAACGGCGAGGTGATCTCCGTGGTCATCGGCCGGGAGAAGGACGAGCCCAAGTTCGTCATCACCGACCTGCTGCCCCACCTGGCCGCCGACCAGATGAAGAAGACCATGTCCGAGGGCTTCACCGGCGAGGGCCTGAACATCCTGCTGGGCTCCGCCCCCTATGCCGACGAGGGCAAGGATCGGGTGAAGCTGGCCGTCATGAGCATCCTCAACGACATGTACGGCATCACCGAGGAGGACTTCCTCTCCGCGGAGCTGGCCGCCGTGCCCGCCTTTGACGTGTGCGAGATCGGCCTGGACCGCTCCCTCATCGGCGGCTACGGCCACGACGACCGGGTCTGCGCCTATGCGGAGCTGAAGGCCCTTTTCGACGTGGAGGAGCCGGAGCGCACCTGCGTTTGCATCCTGGCCGACAAGGAGGAGACCGGCTCCGACGGCGTTACCGGCATGCAGTCCGCCTGCTTCGACGTGTTTATGAAGGATCTGTGCGAGAGCCAGGACGTGCCCCTGCGCCGCTGCTATGAAAAGAGCTTCTGCCTCTCCGCCGACGTGTCCAACGCCTTCGACCCCCTGTACCCCGAGGTCTCCGAGAAGCGCAGCGACTCCAAGGTGAACTACGGCATGGCCATCTGCAAGTTCACCGGCGCCCGGGGCAAGGGCGGCACCAGCGACGCCTCCGCCGAGATCGTGGCCTATCTGCGCCGCCTCTACGAGCGCGAGGGCGTGGTCTGGCAGATGGCGGAGCTGGGCAAGGTGGATCAGGGCGGCGGCGGCACCATCGCCAAGTACATGGCCAACCGCAACATCGACACCATCGACGCCGGCGTTCCGGTGCTGAGCATGCACGCCCCCTTCGAGGTGGTGGCCAAGTTCGACTGCTACATGACCTACAAGGGCGTGCTGGCCGCCTACGCGGACAAGTAAGTTTTCAGGATTCAGTTTCAGAAATATAAAGCGGGCGAATGTGCTGCTTTCGGCACATTCGCCCGTTTTTCATATCTAGGACGGAAAAGTATCCCGCAAGATTTTCTCGGCCTTATCGGCCTGCATTTTGAAACCGATGCGTTCTGCAACCTGGGCGACGAGGAACATGCCCAACGCGGTCAGCGGTCCGATCCAGCCGTCCCCCGGCCTGTGGAACAGAAGCAGCAGGAAGAAGAAACATGCGACGCCCACGAACCAAAAGCGCATAAAGGGCCGCGCATAGTTGTTCAGCTCCATCTTCAGCTTGAGATGAGAGCCGTGCTCTGCGGGCGCGACGCTGCCGTAAATGATGATGCTGGAACCATAGCGCATCGTGGCGCCGGAGTGTAGCCCGATCTCAAAGGAATCCCGTCCCACAGTGCCCCAGAAAAGGCGGGGAGTCTCTTTCTTCCAGGGCTGCATGGTAGGCTCGGTCATGCTGTTGACGGTGTCCATCACCGTCCGGGGATCCTTCCAGGTGTCCCAGCTCAGCTCACGGCGGGGGAGAAGCATCGTATTCACTTCCTTTTTTGGCACAGCCTGTTTTTTGCGGGAAAACCGGGCACAATAGCGCCGAGGTGATTTCATGGACGAAATGAAAGAGCTGGGCGCGGCGAAGGCGGGGAGCATCCACTGTCTCAGCATCGTGGGGCAGATCGAGGGACACCAGACCCTGCCCGAGGACGCCAAGGCCACCAAATACGAGCATATCCTGCCCCTGCTGGCGGCCATTGAGGAGAGCCCGGAGATCCGGGGCCTGCTGATCCTGCTGAACACCATGGGCGGCGACGTGGAGGCGGGCCTCGCCATGGCGGAGATGATCGCCGGAATGCAGACGCCCACGGTCTCCCTGGTGCTGGGCGGCGGCCACAGCATCGGCGTGCCGCTGGCCGTGGCCGCCCGGCGCAGCATGATCGTGCCCTCGGCGGCCATGACGGTGCACCCGGTGCGCCTCAACGGCGTGGTCATCGGCGTGCCCCAGACCTACAACTACTTCGCCCGCATCCAGGAGCGCATCGTCCGCTTCGTCACGGAGCACTCCCGCATCAGCCGGGAGGACTATCTGCGCCTCATGACCAACACCGACGAGCTGGCCAACGATGTGGGCAGCGTCCTGGACGGGGAGGAGGCGGTGCGCCTGGGCCTCATCGACCAGATCGGCGGCCTCTCCGACGCGCTGCGCTGGCTCCATGGGGAGATCGAAAAAGCCTGAACGCTGTCCTTTGTGATTCTGACGCGCCGGAGACGCAAATTGTTCCGCCTATCGGGCAACAAAGCAGTGCCACTCTTCCTCGCAGCGGTGCTCCAGGATCGTGAAGCCCGCCTGCTCGATGGCGGCGCGAACCTCGTCCTGCCGCCCCTCGATGATGCCGGAGCTGATCCAGACCCCGCCGGGGGCTAGGAAGCCGCGCACATGGCGGGCGAGGGGGATGATCACGTCCGAGACGATGTTGGACAGCACCAGCTCATAGCCTCCGCCGAAGCTCCGGCGCAGAGAGGCGTCGGTCAGGATGTCCCCGGCGCAGGCGGTGAGCCGATCTGGGCCGATGCCGTTCAGGGCGGCGTTGGCGCGCACCACGTCCGGCGCCTTGGGGTCGATGTCGCAGCCCAGGCAGCGCTTCGCCCCCAGCACCAGGGCCCCAATGCCCAGGATCCCGCTGCCGCAGCCCAGGTCCAGCACCTGGGTATTTTGGTTTACATAACTTTCGAGCGCCGCCAGGCACATGCGGGTGGTGGGGTGGCTGCCGGTGCCGAAGATGAGACCCGGATCCAGCCGCAGGGGGATCCGCCCGTCCTCGGGCACGGGCTCCCACTCGGGCACCACCACCAGCTTTTCGCCCACCTGGATGGGCTTGTAGTATTCCTTCCAGTTGTTTTCCCAGTCGCTGTCGTCCACGTAGCTCACGCCGACCTTGCCGTAGGCGGCGCGGATCTGCCGCAGGGAGTCCTGCCCGGCCTCGTCGTCGGTCAGGTAGCACTTGATGCGGCTGAGACCGGCGTATTTCTGCTCCAGCTCCTCGTCCACATAGTCCCAGTAGGCGTGGTTGTTCTCCAGAAAACTGCGGAAATCCGCCTCGTTTTCGATGACGAAGCCGCCGACCCCCATGGCGGCCATCTCCTCGCAGCGGCGGTCGAGCTCCCGCTCGGGGGTGTCCACGATCACTTCGATATAGCGCATATTCTTTCTCCTTTTTGTTTCCCGATCAGAATGAGAGGCTCTCCCCGGCCCCAAACAGCGTCCAGGGCCAGCTCTCCGGCGGCGGGAGGGTGAAGGCGAGCCTTTCCCCGGAAATGGGGTGGGGGAAGGCGAGGGCCGCCGACCAGAGGGCCAGGCCGCAGTCCTTCACGGCGCTGCCGTATTTTTTGTCGCCCGCCAGGGGAAAGCCCCGGGAGGCGAACTGCACCCGGATCTGATGGCTGCGCCCGGTCTCCAGACGAACGCGCAGCAGGCTCAGCCCCTGGCGCGTGTCCAGCAGGCGGTAGGAGAGGACGGCCTCCCGTACGCCCTTTCGCATCCGCCGCACCACGAAGCTCTTGTTTTTCGCAGCGTCCCGGTACAGCAGATCCCGCAGCTCTCCGGAGGCCTCCGGCAAGCCGGCGACCACGGCCAGATATTCCTTTTGCAGCTTCCCCGCCGCGATGGCGGCGGAGAGCCCCGCGGCGGCTTGCCGGGTTCTGGCGTAGACCATCAGCCCGCCGGTCTCCCGATCCAGGCGGTGGACGCAGTAAAGCTCGCCGCCGACCGCCTGACGCAGCAGCTCAGGCATCCCGCCCTCCTCGGACAGGACGCCCGCCGGCTTTTCGCAGACCAGCAGATTCGGATCCTCGAATAAGATGTTCATAGCATCACCTGGAAGCATTGTACCGCAAAGCGGCGCGCTTTTCCAGTCTTTTCCGCAAGGAGTCGGAAAGACTGCGCTTTTGCTTGCAAAGAGGCGCGCTTTGTGGTAAAATTAACCTATGGAAATATGCGAAAAAGGAGCTGTCTTGTATGGGCGTTTCCCATATTCTCGCATTATTGGGCGGCGTGGCGCTGTTCCTCTTCGGCATGAGCCTGATGGGGGACGGCCTGAAGCGCGTGGCCGGCAACAAGATGGAGATGGTGCTCTATCGGCTGGCGGGCACGCCGCTGCGCGGCGCTCTGCTGGGTACCGGCGTTACCGCCGTGATCCAGTCCTCCTCTGCCACCTCCGTAATGGTGGTGGGCTTTGTGAACTCCGGCATGATGAAGCTCAAGCAGGCTCTTCCGGTGATCCAGGGCGCGCTGATCGGCACCAGCATCACCGGCTGGATCATCGCGCTCTCCAGCGTGTCCGGAGCAAGCTGGGCGACCCTGTTTTCCACCTCCACCCTGGCCGCAGTGATGGCGGTGGTGGGCATCCTGCTGCGCATGTTCTCCAAGAAGCAGACGCAGCGCCACGTGGGGGACATCCTGCTGGGCTTCGCAGTGCTGATGTTCGGTATGCAGGACATGAGCGGCGCGGTCGCACCCCTGAAGTCCGACGAAAACTTCACCCAGATGATGACGGCCTTCTCCAACCCGCTGCTGGGCATCCTGGTGGGCGCGGCCTTTACCGCCGTGCTGCAGAGCGCGTCTGCCGCGGTGGGCATCCTGCAGGCCCTGTCCATGACCGGCGCGATCCAGTTCCACACCGCTTTTCCGCTGATCCTGGGCATTGCCATCGGCTCCTCGGTGCCGGTGCTGCTCTCGGCGCTTGGCGCCAAGGTGGACGGCCGCCGGATCGCCGCGTCGTACCTGACCATTGAGATCCTCGGCGCGCTGATTTTTGGCGTGCTGTACTACGCGCTGAACGCCGCCTTCCGGTTCCCGATCCACGATCTGGAGATGAACCCGGTGAACATCGCGCTGGTGAACACCCTTTTCCGTGTGGCCACGGCGGCGGTGCTGCTCCCTGCGGACGGCCTGCTGATCCGGCTGGTCTCCCGCATCGTGCGGCAGCGTCCGGATGAAGAGGAGGAGCAGGGCGAGCTGGATCGTCTGGACGAGCGTTTTCTGCAGCACCCGGCTCTGGCGGTGGAGCAGAGCCGCCTGACCGTCAACGCCATGGCTCAGGCCTCGCTGAAAAATATCAAGCTGGCCATCAGCCTGCTGGATGAATACAGCGATGCCAGGATGCGGAAGGTGGAGCAGCTGGAGGATCTGGTGGATCGCTACGAGGACAAGCTCGGCACCTACCTGGTGAAGCTGAATGTCCATGAGCTCGACCGGAAGCAGAACGAGAGCGCCTCCAAGTATCTCCACACCCTGACCGATTTTGAGCGAATCAGCGACCACGCCATGAACATCGGCACGGTTGCCCAGGAGATCAAGGAGAAGCAGATCCATTTCTCCGACCAGGCGAAAAAAGAGCTGCAGGTTTTGACCGCGGCCCTCACGGATATCCTGGAGCTGTCCTTCGGCGCTTTCGTGGAGGAGGACATGGCCCGGGCCCGCCAAGTGGAGCCCCTGGAGGAGTTGATCGACAATCTCTGCGACGAGATGAAACGCCGCCACGTGGAACGCCTGCAGGCGGGAACCTGCTCCCTGTCCCAGGGCTTCGTGTTCAACGACCTCCTCTCAAACTTCGAGCGTGTGGCCGACCACTGCTCCAATCTGGCCGTGGCCATGATCGAGCTGGAGTCCGACGCCTTCGATACCCACGGCTATATCCTCGACCTGCGGGAGCTCCATTCCCAGCAGTTCGATCAGCTCTATGAGCAGTACGCCGGAAAATACAAGATCTGAACGCAAATCCCGGAGCCGATTTCGGCTCCGGGATTACTGCATAAGATTGGGAGATCGTTTAAGCAGGCATCGCGCCGGGAAAGGCGGCTGCGGGGTCGAAGCGACCGGAAGAGAAGATCGCCTGCACAGCGCTCTCGTAATCCGAAAGACTGCGGGCCTTGTTCAGGGCCTTGAGCTCCCGATCCGCGCCAGGGAACATGTGGTTTACATAATACCAAATCTCCTTGAGGCGGCCCAAAACAAAATGCTCGGGGAGCCCGCTCTCCCGCAGGGCGGCGCAGAGCCGCTCCAGGAAGCCGCGCAGCTCGGCGGCCTCCGGCGCCGCGCCGCCCCGCAGCATACGGAACAGCGCGGGGTTCGCCACTGCGCCGCGGCCCAGCATGACCCGATCCAGGTCGGGAAAGCGGGCGTGCAGCTTTTCCCAGGTATCGCAGCTCAGCACGTTCCCGTTGTAGCAGACCGGCGCGCGGCTGCTGGGGAGGGCGGCGGCAAAGGCGTCCAGATCCGGCGTGCTGCGGTACATCCCCGCCCGATCCCGGGCGTGGATCACCAGCTCCGCCAGGGGATAGCGGTTGAAGACCTCCAGAAGCCGCGGAAACTCCTCCGGGCTTGAGAGACCCAGGCGGGTTTTGACCGAGACGCGCAGCGGACAGGCGGAAAAGATCTCGTTCAGCAGGGCATCCAGCTCGTCCGGGTCGGCCAGGAGTCCGGCCCCCTTGTGCTTGGGAACCACGGTGCCCGAGGGACAGCCCGCGTTCAGAGAGACCTCCTCATAGCCCATGGCCGCAAGCTCCCGGCTGAGAACCAGGAAGGGTTCGGCTTTTGAGCAGAGGATCTGGGGCAGCGGCAGCGCGCGGGGATTGTTCTCCGGCAGAAGATCCCGCAGCGCTGCGCGCTTGACCTTTCCGCTGCCGTCCGGGGCGAGGAAGGGGGCGCAGTACGCATCCGCACCGGGGAAGGTTTCCGCGTGGACGCGGCGGAAGACGAAGCCGGTGATCCCCTCCATCGGGGCAAAGGACAGAAACATTGCGGCGCTCCTCTCGTTCAGAAAAACACATCTGGTCATGATAGGTCAAGCATAGCAGATTTGATGTGTCGGGTCAAAAAATTTTTGCAAAAAGTCATAATTATTTCACAAAAAAACCGAAATGCGGGATATAATAAATTGTTAAAGAAACGATGGGGGAATGGGCTTTGAAACATCCCGCTTTGACAAGACTCTTTGCGGTTGTGCTGGCCATCCTCTGTCTGGTCATGCTGCTTGCCGGTCTGGGCAACGCCTACGGCGCGGTTCGGCAGCAGAAAAAGGATCAGGCGGAGCTGGAGCGGCTGCAGAGCCGGATTGATGAATACTGCCAGGTCAGTGCGGATCTGGAGGGCACGGAACGATATGCGAAGGTCGATCTGCGTCTGCAGGAGCAGCAAGAGAGCCACGATGCATTTGCCTCCCGGCACAGGTCGGATCTGGCGATCTACACGGCTACCCGCAGCGGCCTGCTGAGCGGCGCCGCAGCCCTGCAGGAGGCCTTGGCGCAGCTTAGCTCCGGCAAGGCCCAGTACTGGGCGGGCCGGGCGATGTTTGACGAGCAGGCGGCCGCCTTTGAGGAGGGCTACGCCCAGTTTCAGGAGGGGAAACGCCAACTGGAGGAGGCGCAGAAGACCCTGGATCTTGCCGCGTCCGCCCTGGGCGGACTGCGCAGCCAGGTGGAGCAGAGCAAGCGCCTTGGCGAGATCCTGGAGAGCGGGGATGAGGACAGCCGGCTGGACTTCACGCTGGCGGCCTATGACGAGCTGCTGAGCTCGCTGGATACCATGACGGGACTATACGCCGCGCTGGAGGAGCAGGGCGGGATCAGCCCCGAGCAGATGGAGATGCTAGCCAGGATGCTGGCCCAGCAGGCCGGAGAGGACGTGGATGTGGATGCGCTGCTGGATGGCATCGAGTGGCCGGGCATCAGCGGAGAGGATCTGGCAGATTTGGAAAGGCAGGTCACGGGGGCCACAGGCATGACCCCGGAGCAGATCCGGCAGTTGATCCAGGAGCAGCGGGACAGCATCCGGGATTCGGAGGGGGAAGCCCCCATCTCGGAGGAGCAGTTTGCCCTTCTGCAGGCCATGTACGCCCAGAGCCGGGGCCTGATTTCCCAGGTGACCCAGGCCGTGGAGGAGCAGCTTGCCCAGTACGAGAGTCAGGTGGCGGAGGCTCAGGCCCAACTGGCGGAGGCCCAGGCCCAGATGGCCGAGATGGAGGCCTTTATGGAGCAGGCCAAGGCCGCCATCGAGCAGGGCCGCGCCGCGCTGGACTATGCGGGCTGGCAGCTCCAGCAGGGCGAGCAGGCCCTGATCGACGGACAGAACCAGTTGGAGGAGAAGGAGGCCGAGCTTGCGGAGCAGGAGAAACAACTCCGCCGGGAAAAGGGAGAGCTGGACGAGGAAGCGCTGGCTCTTGGAGAGCTCAGCGCCGAGGCCCAGGCCCAGAAGGCGCTGGAGGGACGGGAAACCACCCTGCGCCTGATTCTGATGGATCGCCCCGAGATCCGGGAGCTGGTCGACGAAGGCGAGGAGCTGATCGAGGCGGCGCAGGAGTACGCGGAGCGCTTCTCCCTGGAGACCGATCGGCAGGCAAAGGGCAGGCTGCGCGCAAGTATCCTGATGCTGGTCGGCGCGTTGGCGGGACTGATCGGCATTCCCGCAGCCTTTGAGAAGACGAAAAGCCGCTTCTGGCTGATCGCGCCGGTGCTGGTGTGCCTGGGCTGCGCCCTGGGGGCGGAGGCGGTCTGCCGGGAGCTTGGCCGTGGGGACAGCTATTCCGCTTTGGCGGTGGCGATCTTCGCCGCCATACAGCTTTTCCTGGTGCTGCCCGGAGTGAAAACGGGAACCTAAGTAAAATCGGGGCGTTTTGCCCCGATTTTATACAACATGCTTGCGTTTTTCTCCAAAGGATGCTAAAATAAATTTATTCCGGAGAGAGGAGTTGGAAGGATGAACCTGTTTTCCTGCTGAAAAGACATAACGGAGCCGAGTGGCATGGACGGCGGCACGGCCGTCAGTCTTGTTATGTCTGTTTGCGGGAAAGCACCGATCCTTCAACACCGATACGGACATAGCTATGCCCTTTTGTTGTTGGCTGCGGGAGCTTTCCTGCGGCCACATTTTTTTGAAACGGGAGGACATGACCATGTCGCTGATACAAGTATCCAATTTGACCTTTGCCTATGACTGCAGCTATGACAACGTATTTGAGGATCTGAGCTTTCAGATCGACACAGACTGGAAGCTGGGCTTCACCGGGCGCAACGGCCGGGGGAAGACCACGCTCCTGCGTCTGATGATGGGGGAATATCCCTATCAGGGGAGTATCGCGGCTTCGGTGCACTTTACCTACTTTCCCTGTGAGCCGAAGCATCCGGGCTGGCTCTGCTGGGAGGCCCTGGAGGAGCTGGAGCCGGAGCTTCAGCGCTGGCAGCTCCTGCGGGAGATGGCCCGGCTGGAGATAGAGGAAGAGCTGCTTTACCGCCCCTTCGAGACCCTCTCCCACGGGGAGCAGACCAAGCTGCTGCTGGCGCTCCTGTTCCTGCGGGAAAACAGCTTCCCCCTGATCGACGAGCCAACCAACCACCTGGACGCCCACGGCCGCGCGGTGGTGAGCCGCTATCTCAGCGGCAAGCGGGGCTTCATCCTGGTCTCCCACGACCGGGCCTTCCTGGACGGCTGCGTGGATCACATCCTCTCCTTTAACAAAAGCAGCATCGACATTCAGAAGGGCAACTTCTCCTCCTGGTGGGAGAACAAGCGCCGGCAGGACGCCTTCGAGCTGGCGGAGAACGACAAGCTCAAAAAGGAGATCGGCAGGCTCCGGGACTCTGTCCGGGAGAAGGCCCAGTGGTCGGATACCGCGGAGAGCCGCAAGATCGGCAGAGACAAGGGCCGGGTGGAGAACGCCAAGGGCTGGCGGCCTCTCCAGGGGGCCAAGTCCAAAAAACAGATGGCCCGGTCCAAGGCCATCGAGAGCCGCCGGGAGCAGGCCATCGAGGAGAAGGAGCAGCTCCTAAAGGACATCGAGCACCAGGCGCCTTTGAAGCTGAGCCAGCCGGCCTACGCCAAGGAGCGGCTGCTGGAGCTGCGGGAGCTGACGGTGGATTACGGCGCGGGGCCGGTGTTCGCGCCGGTCAGCTTCGAACTGCTGCGGGGAGAGCGCCTGGCCCTCCTGGGCCGCAACGGCAGCGGCAAGAGCAGCATCCTCAAGCTCCTGTGCGGCGAGGCCATCCCCTACAGCGGCACACTGGAGAAGGGGAGCGGGCTCACCATCTCCTATGTGCCCCAGGATCCGGGGGATCTGCGGGGAGACCTGTCGGACTACGCCCGGCGCTGCGGCGTCGACGAGAGCCTCTTCAAGGCCATCCTCATCAAGCTGAACTTCGCCCGCAAGCAGTTCGAGAAGGACATGGGGGAGTTTTCCGCCGGGCAGAAGAAAAAGGTGCTCATCGCCCGCTCTCTCTGCGAAAAGGCCCACCTGCATATCTGGGACGAGCCCATGAATTACATCGACGTCATCTCCCGCATGCAGATCGAGGAGCTGATCCTCCAGCACGCGCCCACGCTGCTCTTTGTGGAGCATGACCGGGCCTTCTGCGAGCGGGTCGCCACCAAGACGGTGGAGCTCTGAGGCGGAGTCACGGAGGCGGGCGCGCTTTTCCGCGGGCAGCGGCGCAAAAATGCTTGACGGCGGGCCCGCGGCGTGGGTATTATGGGCATAGACATTACAAGGGGAGGTCTTTCCATGGAACTGCAGCCCTATGAGATCGAGCACAATGCCCGGCTCCGTACCTTTGGCCCGGAGTGCGCGGTGCTGCTCAAAAGCAACGGCGCTTTCCCGCTGGACGCGCCCGGCCCCATTGCCCTCTTCGGCAGCGGCGCGCGCCGCACCGTGAAGGGCGGCACCGGCTCCGGGGAGGTGAACTCCCGCTTCTTTGTGACCGTGGAAGAGGGGCTGGAGAACGCGGGCTTTACGGTGACCAGCAAGTACTGGATGGAGACCTATGAGCAGCTCCGGCAGGCTGCCCGGGCGGACTTCCTGCGGCAGCTTCGGGCCGAGTCCCGGAAAAAGGGCACGCTGGCGGCGCTGGAGTTCATGGGCGCGGTGATGCCGGAGCCGGAGTACACCATCCCGCTGTACGGAGAAGGGGAGACGGCGGTCTATGTGCTCGCCCGCATTTCCGGCGAGGGGACGGATCGAAAGGCCGTGCCCGGGGACGTGCTGCTCACGGAGACCGAGATCCGGGATATCCTGAGCCTCCAAAAGAAGTATAAAAAGTTCCTCCTTGTTCTGAACGTGGGCGGCGTGGTGGATCTGAGCCCGGTGCTGGCGGTGGAGAACATCCTGCTGCTGAGCCAGTTGGGCACGGAGACCGGCACGGTGCTGGCGGATCTGCTGCTGGGTCGGGCCTATCCCTCCGGCAAGCTCAGCACGACCTGGGCCGCCTGGGGCGATTACCCCAATGTGGGGGACTTCGGCGGCCGGAACGAGACGCGCTACAGGGAGGGCGTCTACGTGGGCTACCGCTATTTTGACAGCGTGGGCAAAAAGCCGCTGTTTCCCTTTGGCTACGGCCTGGGCTACACGGACTTCGCGTGGAAGGCCGGCGCGCTGCGCGCAAAGGGGGAGACGGTCACCCTGAAGGCCACCGTGACCAACACCGGCAGCCGCCCCGGCAAAGAGGTGCTGCAGCTTTACGTGTCTCAGCCGGGACAGGCGGTGGATCAGCCTTACCAGACGCTGGCGGCCTTCGCCAAGACGGAGGAGCTGCAGCCGGGGGAGAAGGAGGAGCTGAGTCTGTGCTTCTCCCTCCGGGATCTGGCCTATTACGATGAGGAAAACAGCGCCTGGACGCTGGAAAAGGGGCGCTACTTGCTTCGCCTGGGATGCAGCAGCGCGGACACCCGGCTCGTGGGCGCCCTGCGGCTGGGCAAGGCCGCTGTGACCGTGCAATGCCGTCCCTGCGGCGGCAAGCCGGATTTCCGGGACTGGAAGCCGGAAAAGCGGGAGCCCGAGAAGATCTCGCCGCTGCTGCGCACCCTGCGCGTTTGCGCCAAAAAGATCGAAAAGCGGAAGATCCGCTATCGGCGGAAGGAGGAGCCGTCCCCCGAAACCGAAGAGCTGTCCAACGAGGAGCTGATGCTCCTGGGCGTCGGCGCAGTCTCGGAAAAGAAAGAGCTCCGCAGCGTGATCGGCGACTCCGGACAGACGGTGGCCGGCGCCGCGGGGGAGACCTGCCGCAGTCTTGCCCGGCGGGGGATCCCTTCCCTGGTGATGGCGGACGGTCCTGCCGGCCTGCGGCTGAGCAGAGAATTCTGCCGGAACGAGACCGGCGTTCATCCGATCGGCCCCGCTCTGCCCGAGAGCATCACGGAGCTGTTGCCGGAGCCGCTGGCGTGGGCCTTGGGCAAGCTGCATATCCGTCCGCCCGAGGGGGAACGGGGCTTCCAGTATGCCAGCGCCATCCCCATCGGCACGGCCATCGCCCAGAGCTGGAACACGGCGCTGGCGGAGGGCTGCGGCGACCTGGTGGGGGACGAGATGGAGCGCTTTGGCGTGCACCTTTGGCTGGCTCCGGCGCTGAACCTGCACCGTGACATCCGCTGCGGCCGCAATTTCGAGTACTTTTCCGAAGATCCGCTGGTTTCCGGGAGCATGGCCGCCGCCCTCGCCCGGGGCGTGCAGCGGCACCCCGGCTGCGGTGTGACGATCAAGCATTTCGCCGCCAACAACCAGGAAACCAACCGGTATCACTCCAACAGCCAGGTGAGCGAGCGGGCTCTGCGTGAGCTCTATCTTCGCGGCTTCGGCATCTGTGTCCGGGAGGGCCAACCCTGCGCCGTGATGACTTCCTACAATCTGCTCAACGGCGTACATACCGCCCAGCGCAGGGATCTGATCCAGGACATCCTGCGCAGCGAATTCGGTTTTGACGGGATCGTCATGACCGACTGGATCATGCCCGTCATGCAGAAGGGCAAGCACAAGCACCCCTCGCCTCAGGCGGGACTGATCGCGGCGGCGGGCGGAGACCTGACCATGCCCGGCAGCAAGGGCGATCTGAAGGCTATGTCCAAGGCCCTGGGCAGGAAAAAACTCACCCGGACCCAGCTTCGCATCAATGCGGGCAGGATCCTGGCCACCGCCC
>JAEEGI010008275.1_pt1 | contig 23021 bp, 7 predicted proteins | sample 8958751 | NCBI WGS metagenome assembly JAEEGI01 (sample SAMN16246545, study PRJNA631951) | gut metagenome | biome: gut microbiome; feature: rumen; material: KS-attached | host: Bos | place: Iran: Karaj | collected 2018-10 | reverse complement strand
TCTGTGGCCGTGTTGAATGTCGCGGAGAGGCAGTTTAGGCACTGGACTTTCGTCACACCACGGTTGACGATCTTGTAGTTCAATCCCACTTCATCGGCCGACAGCCGCGCGCCGCACTTCCAGCAAGTCTCCATCGCGCCATTGACTACCGTGCGACGGGCGTGCAGCGGAAGACGCGGCAGTCGTGCTTCGGCACGACGATGTCGACGAATTCGCGCTTCTGGCCGAAGTCCTCGCCTGTCATGACGTCTGACATCTTCAGGTCGATGCCGGCGGCGTCCGGGATTCCGAGCGTCTCGAAGTAGAGGTACATGCGGGAGTCGTTCTCGCCGAGGTTGAAGAAGCCAACCGCGATGTCGCCGCCGGAGAGGAGACGGCCCAAAACGAGAGGGCCCTTGCCCCAGGGCTGGTTCGTGGCGCGGAAGGCCGGACGGCATTCCTCGTCCTGGTCGAGGGCGATGAGGCCCTTGTTTGTGACGAGGTCGAGCATTGGCTTGAACTCCGGCTTGAGGAAGTTCCGGAGATCGGCGCCGAGCATGAGAGGCGCCCCCATGAAGCACCAGAGCGCGAACTGCGTCTTGTAGTCGGTGGCGTCGCAGCCCTTGTTGGCGACGTTGCCCTTGCCGAACATGCCGACGGTGAGCATGTCGATGTCGTTGAAGCAGCCCGGGGCGTTCGAGCAGCTGCCGCCGTCGGCGCGGAGCGTCTCATGGAGTTCGTCGACGGGGCGCGTCCAGTCGATCACGGGGTCGCGGTTGATCTGGCTGAGGGCGATGTTCTTGAAGGACTCGAAGCTGTCGTTGATGTCGCCGGTCGAACGGTACATGTGCGCGCCGGCGGAGCGGATCCACGACCAGACGTCGTGGCTGCCCCAGTTGCAGGCGGAGAAGAGGATTTCACGGCCGGAGGCGCGGAGGGCGTGGCCCATGCGGCGGTACATGAGCGGACCGTTGGCGGTGTTCGGCATGAAGCAGAAGTCGTACTTCAGGAAGTCGACTCCCCACTCGGCGAAGGTCCTGGCGTCAAGGAACTCGTGGTCGAAGCTGCCGGGGTAGTTGGCGCAGGTGCGCAGCCCGGCGCAGGAGTACATTCCGAACTTGATGCCCTTCGAGTGGACATAGTCCGCGACAGCCTTCATCCCGTTCGGGAACTTCTCATGGCTGGGGACGATGCGGTGCGTCTCCGGGTCGCGGTCATGCTCCGACCAGCAGTCATCGATGACGAGGTATTCGTATCCGGCCTTGTCGAGGCCGAGCGCGACGAAGGCGTCCGCCATTTCGCGGATGACGGCGTCGCTGATGTCGGCGCCGAATGTGTTCCAGGAGTTCCAGCCCATCGGGGGCGTCTTGGCAAGCATGGTATTTCCTCGATTCAAAACAATGGTGCCGGGAGAGGGAGTCGAACCCTCATGCCATCGCTGGCGGCAGATTTTGAGTCTGCTGCGTCTGCCATTTCGCCACCCCGGCACAAAAAAGCGATACCATATTATTGTACACCAAATCCGGCGGATTTGGTGTACAATCTTTATAGGTTTCCACTTTGCAAACCTGATGAATGCCATGAACGAAGACCTGATGTCCTTTGAAGAGGCCGTTTCACAATACCTGCTTGAAGACCCGCGCTATCCGGCCGAAGCATACTACTTCATACGCGACGGTTTCGAATACGTCATGCGAGGGCTCGAGGACAAGGGCGAGCGTCCAAGGCACCTTTCAGGACGGGAACTTGCCGAAGGGCTGAAGGAGTTCGCCCTCGACGAATACGGTCCCATGGCCTTCTTCACCCTGGGCCAGTGGAACATGCATTCGACCTCCGATTTCGGAGAACTCGTCTACAACCTCATCCGCATGGGCCGCTTCAGCCAGAACAAGGGCGACAAAAAGAGCGACTTCGACAACCTCTACGACTTCGACGAGGCCTTCAACGGACCATTCAAGCCCTAGCGCCGTTGGTGACACGGCGAGAAAGGAAAAGTAATGAGAATGACAGATACTAGCACTTCGGTGCTTCGCGCATTCGCGGCCTTCTTCGCCATCCAGGCGGCCACGACCGTGGCCGCCGACCGCTATGTCTCCGCCGGACTCGACTACGGTTCGGGCGCTGGCGGCGCGGTGCAGCAAGGCGATCTCGTCTATTCCAGCCTCCAGGCCGCCGTAGGCGCCGCCGCGGCCGGCGACACGGTGTGGGTCAAGGACGGCTTCATCTGCGATTCCGGCGCGACGATGTACGGCATGTCGAACCGCGTCTATATCACCAAGGCGATTACAATCCGCAGCCAGTCGGGGTCATGGGAGGGCGGCGCGGCAATTGTCGGCGCCCCCGACCCCTCCACCGGCGGCAACGGCGACTACGCCACGCGCTGCGTCCAAATCACCGCCACCGGCGTGTCGCTGATCGGCCTCCGTCTCGAGAACGGCTACGTCAAGTCGAGTAATGCGGGCGGCGCGGTGTTCAGCCAGACGGCGGGAGGGCGCGTCGAAAACTGCTTCGTTGCCGGTTGCAGGGGAACGGCCATAAGTGCTTCTCAGTACGCCGCCAAAGACAGATACATCGAAGTCGTCAAATGCGTCGTGACGAATAACGCCGTCGGGCTGGCCTACTGCGTCGCGACGAATTCGGTCATTGCCTGCAATTCCGCCGAATCAGGCAGTGGCGGTGCCCACCATTGCGCTCTGACCGACTGCCAGATCGTGGGCAACGTCTCCTCAAACAACAACACAACTTCATATTGCCGTGGCGGCGGCGTGGCGAACTGCGCCGTCACCAACTGCGTGCTGATAGGCAACCGCACCTACAGCGGAAGTTCATCGGGAGTCTATGCCCGCGGCGGTGGCGCCTATGACTGCGAGTCCATCGTCGGATGCATCGTCTCCAACAACTGGGCAAAGGGCCTGGGCGGCGGCCTCTCCGGCTGTCGTAAGGTTCTTGACTGCGTCATCGTCGACAACACAGCCTCCACCGGCGGAGGAGCCGAAATCAACAGTGGCGTTGTCTCAAATTGCGTTTTCCGCGGCAATGTCGCGTCGGGCTCCGGCGGCGGTCTCTACGCCAGCGACGGGTCTGCGGTGGTTGACGTCTACGCAAGCGTCTTCACCAACAATGCCGCGGGCGCAACCGGAGGCGGCATCCGGTACAATTCGGCTTCCGGCTGGGCGACGAAAGGCGAGATTGTCGACTGCACGATTACGGGCAACAGGGCCGTGTCGGGCGGCGGCGGCGTGCACGGCTCCTCCCGCAAGGCGCTGCTCCTCAGGGGTTGCACGGTTTCCGACAACATCCTGACCTCCTCGTCGTCTGGCGGTGGCGGACTGCTCTCCGCATACGCGGAGGACAGCGTGATCGAGAACAACACGATCCTCGCCCGCGCCAGCAGCGGCAAAGGCGGCGGCGGCACGAGGGACTGCACACTCTTCCGCTCCCTTGTCCGCGGGAACGACGGCTGCGGCGCAACTGGCGGTTGCGCCGAGGGGGAACTGACCAACTGCGTCGTCTGCTGCAATTTCGCGACAAACGCCGATGTCAGTGCCTGGGTGGGAACTGGCGGCGGCATCTCCGGCTCCATCGCCGTAGGTTGCGTCGTCTCCAACAACTTGGCGATCTGGCGCGGGGGCGGCACCTACGGCGGCACCTCCTACAACTGCCTGATTGTCGGCAACAAGCTCCTGGGAACCGGGAATTCCGGCGGAGCGGCCTGCTGGGAGGGCTCCTACTTCAACTGCACGATCGCCGGCAACACCGTCACAAAAGGCCCCGGCGGCTTCTTCAGCTGCGCAAACGTCGCCAACACAATCTCCTGGGGCAATACCGGAACCAGCACGGCCGACAAGGCGACTACGGTCACCAACTCCTGCGTCGCGAAGCTGGACTCTGGCGTTTCGGTGCAGGCGGGCGTCGTTTCCTCCGACCCGCGCTTCCGCGCGACGGAAGGGGCGCAGGCCTACCGCCTGCGAGGAAGCTCGCCCTGCAGGGGCACCGGTGTCATCACGCCGTGGATGTATCCCGCCCTTGACGAACGGGCATTCGACGTTGTTGGCAAACCGCTCTCGCCAGGTGGCGGGGTCCCGTCTATGGGCTGCTACGCCTACGAGACGATTGGGCTCCGCGTCTTGGTGAGGTAGCGCCTCGGACCGGGATGAAACTACACTGCCAATTGCCGTTCCTGCTTTTCTGCGCCGCTCTGGCGACAGCGGCGACGCCTGTCCGGAACCCAATCCTCGACTTCCAGCTCGCGCGTGCCGCCAAGGCAACCCCCGCGAACCGCTCGCGCGTCGCGGCCGACTGGAAGGCCGCCGGCAAAGGCGGCGACGTCGCCTGGTACGCCGTCCCGGCGATGAGCGACGTCATGCGGCTGACGGATACCTATCCCGAGGACGGGCGTATCGCCGGGACCTTGCGCGTCATCATCCCGCAGGACGCTTTCGGACCCGCTTCGTTCCAGCTCTTCGCCTTCCGCGCCTTCGGCAAGGTCGAACTCGAAGTCACCCCGCTGACGCGCGACCACGCATCCTCCCCGGAGCAGGGAAGCGCTCCCGAAGCGACGACGGACGCCCCGCTCTCGGCCGACCTCCGCGTCGTGAAGCTCTGGCTCCAGAACGGCAACGGCTGGGTCAGTTTCTTTGCCGACCGCGGCCTGAAGCTCGTCCCCGAGCTTCTCCTTCACGACGAAGGACTGGTCGAGGTCGACTTCGGGAAACAGGCAAACTACGCCCGCCTCGGCGACGGCACCAAGGTCTGGATCTCCCCGCCGGCGGAAATTGACGCCAACCGCTTCGATCCCCTCCGCGAGGACTTCCGCGATGCCGCCACCCTGCAGCCGGTCTCCCTTGACGCAAACGCCTTCAAACAGTTCTTCCTGACCGTTGGCGCCGCGCGTGGCCAGCGGCCGGGCGTCTACCGCGGCAAGGTCATTGCCCGCGAGGGGAATCGCACGCTCTGCGAGATTCCGGTCGCCGTGCGCGTCCTGCCATTCGCCCTCCCGCCGCCCAAGCAATGGAACCGCCCCGACGCCATCTACCTTCCGCGCTGCATCGATTTCCACGGTTTCAGCTTCTTTCTGCGGCACATGGACGGCGACCGCGCGCGGACGAAAGCCTTCTACCGCAACTACCTGACGAGCCTCCGCGACCATGGACTCGTCTATCCAAGTGTCGACCAGGACGCCGAGACCTACGCGATGCTCCGCGAACTGGGCTTCCCGCTCAAACCTGTCGTCTCGGGAAAGAGCTTCGCGCCCTGGGGCAACTGGCTGCCGGGGACGCGCTTCAACTTCCTGATGGCTTCGATCGCCGGCGCGAAGAAGTGCTCGTCATTCTACCGCGACCTCGTCGGCCATTCCGAGGTCGTCATGACCTACGGCGACGAGGAGCCCGCCCTCTTGACCGTGCTGCACCGCCCCGTATCCGAAATCTACAAGCTCGTTGACCCCGGCCTCCAGGTGGGCTGCTCCGGCACCTGGCCCATCATCTACAAGGCGGGCTGGGTCTATGCCGTCAACCCGACGAGCGGGAGGGCCGAGGACCCCGAACGTGCCCGTGTCTGGCGCGAGATCGGCGGCGACTGCTACAGCGCCCCGTACGCAATCCAGCACACCGGAAGCGAAAATCCCCAGTTCCTCCGCATGCAGAACGGCCTCGCGGCCTGGCTCGCCGGCCACGGCATGAGCTTTAACTACGAATTCGCCATCGGGCCGTGGAACGACCTCGTCAAAGGCGCCTACAAGCCCATGGTCATCGCCTATGTCGACGGAACCGGCATCGTTGAGACCCTCGCCTGGAGCGGTTTCCGCGAGGGCGTGTACGACATCCGGTACGCCTCCTATCTGCAGGACCTCGTGGCCGCTGCCAAGGCCCGGGGCGACCAGGCCGCCTACCTCGAGGGAAAGAAGGCCCTGCAGTTCCTCGCGCTCCAGCCGAAGGACGGCATGGATCTCGACGCCATCCGCATGGAGCTCATCGCGCGCATACTCCGCCTGCGCGAAATGGCAGGAAGGGAAGGTGCCGAATGAGAGCGTTCGCGACTTCTTCGCTGGCCATGGCCGCTGTCGCGCTCCTCGCGTGCGCGGCCCCCGTCGCCGCTTCCGACTGCGACGCCCGCGCCCTTCTGGCCGAGGCCGCCGTCTTCTCGGCGTCCAACACGCCGCCAAAGGCGTACTGGCGCGGACCGATAACCGACAACTTCTACGGACGCGAGGGATTCGCCCGCGCCGCCGACCTCTGTCTGAAGGCCTTTCGGACGACGGACGCCGCCGTGACCACGCGCCTCGACGCGGTGGAGGGCTACGTGAAGAACATCTGCGAGGCCCATGCCATAGTCGACCCGGGCTTCGCCTCGCTCCACGCCGGCGCACGTCTCGCCGAAGGGCTGATTCGCGAGGCCGCGGCGATGCCCGGGCTCGAAGGGGCGGCGGAGAAGCGTCTGGCGTCAATCGCCTCCTCCTTCTACTACACCATCGAGGACTTCCCGCAGGCGCTGGACTGGATGAAGCGCTCCGAGTTCGCCACGGCGAGCCTGGGTCAGCGCATCTGGCACTACCATGTCCGGGAATGGTCGAAACGCTTCATCGCGTGTTACGAGGGCATACACGGCGAGGACGCCACATACGCGGCTCTGAAGGATGGCAAGCTCGACAACTACATCCACCCGATCCACTTCGCGCAGTGGTGCCTCTCGCACGGCCGGCGCGACGAGGCCCTTGCACTGGCGGAGAAGGCGATGGACGACCCCTCCGCCGCCTTCTATGGCGACTGGCTGGGCTTCTACCGCTCGGCACTCGACGAAATCGGCTTCGACGCCTTCGAGGCGCGCTTCCCGAAGCGCTTGGCGCGCTACCTCGAAATCAATCATAAGGGCTGGCGCAGCTGGTTTGATCAGCTCACCGCCTGGCGCCGCTACTCCTATGGGTCAAGCCTGGTCGGAAACGACTCCCGATGGGGTGACTGGATCTATGAATTCGTCGCCAATGCGCCGACCAACTCGCCCTATCAGCCCTCCGCCCACGAAATCTACCAGGCGTCACTCCGCGGACGGCGTCCCGAAGTCGCGGCCGCCGCCGCGCGCAATGTCGTCGCCTCCACGAACGCCCCCGCAGCGGACGCCCTTTCTGCCCGCCTCCTGTTGGCCGTCTTCGACGCCAAAAAACCGCGTGCCGCCATCTCAGCCGTCCTTGCCGCCATCGGCAAAGAGGCGGACGAAAAGGCCCGGCTCGAAGGCCTCGTAAAGGCCGCGCGACACGCGATGTGGATGCGGCGCGAGGATGTCGCCCGCGCCCTCGACGACGAACGCGAGCGGATGATCGCCCGCGCCCCGCGTGAAATCCCCTGTCCGTACCGTGACGACATCCCCGCCGACGTGACGGGCATCCTCTCGTCGGAACTCTGGCAAAAGGGGCCGCGCGGCATACTCGACCGCAAGTACGGCGACAACATCAACGACCTCCTTGCGACGGACATGGCCAATGCCGCGCGATCGGTGACGAAGGACGACGGAACCCCCTTCCGCCCCACCGAGTTCGTCGCCTTCTGCAACCGCGACGGCATCTTCATCCTCCTCTTCGCCTACTGTGACTTCGCCGACGCCTGCGTGGCGGGCCTCCGTCGCATCGGCGGCTACGAGGGCTATCTTGCGACTGAGCCCGGCGGGCCTTATATGACCTTCATCTCCGATCCGCCAAACGGCGAGACAAGCGACGCCTTCATAACGCAGTATGCGAACGGGACGGGCTACCGGAAGCCGTCGCTGCGGGACGGCACACTCAAAATAGAGCACGCCGCCCGCAAGGACGGCTTCGCCACGCTTCTGAAGATCGCGTGGAAACCGTTCTTCAGCGCGATTCCGAAAGACGGCACGCGCTGGTCGTTCGAGACCATCCACTGGGAGCAGGGCGGCTGGAGCTGGGGCGGCTCGCGGAGCGTCCACAACAACTCCTCTTTCGGCTCGCTCGTCTTCTCGGGGCTTTCCGCCGCCAACCGACGCGTGGTCAAACGCACGCTCGTGCGCGACGGCCTCGCCGCCTTCAAGCGCGCGAGAGACCCCAACGCCAATGGATGCCTCGACTTCTGGCGCGACCCCGAGCTTGGCGACCGCGACTTCTACTTCGCGCGTCTGAATGCGCTCGAGGACGACCTCTGCGCCTGGGCGGACCGAGTCAAGCCCGAGATGACCGACGCCGATGTCGACGCCGTCTTCGACAACGCCGTCTTCCGCTGGCTCAACATCGACTACATCGTCGCCCGCGAACGCGCCGACTACCTTGAGGCGAAATTTGTCGGCGACGAAAAGGCCGTTTTTTACTGACTTTTCGCAGATTATCTAATCATGAAAATCTGCGAACCACAAAAAGCTTGACCGCTTGCCAAAAGTGGTTTATCATGTGCGACAATACAAACCGGCATCTTGTTTGCCTACATGGAGTCAATTATGAAGAAATCAGCGTTTGCAGCCAGCATCGCAGTCCTGCTGGCCATGTCGATCAGCGCCGCGCCGCAAAAGGCCGTTGACATAACTGTGACGGGATACACGGGTTCGGACCCGCTCGCCAACTTCCCCGTCCTGGTGCGGATTTCCCCGGAACGCATTTCCGGCTTCTCATACGCCGACTGCGCAGCTGGCGGCGCCGACATCGCCTTCGAGGACGCGCAAGGTAACGCCCTCGACCGCGAAATCGACACGTGGGACACCTCCGGCGAATCGCTCGTCTGGGTGCGCATCCCGTCGCTCGCGAACAACATGGTTATCACGATGACGTACAAGGATTTGTCCGTGACGGCGCAGCCTGCGTGCCAGACCGACGGTTCCGTCTGGAGCGCGGCCGGGTACGCTGGCGTCTGGCATATGAACGAGAATTCCGGAACGCAAACAGACCGCACCGGCAACGGGCTGACGGCGACTACGGATTCGGGTGTCACCTACGCCCTGGCGGATGGTCCCGTCGGGACAGCCATCAGTAAGAGCGGCAGTATGCGCACGGCGGATTTCTTCGCCTCGGGCCACGACTACACCGTGCCAACCACCCGCTACACAGTTTCCGGCTGGTACTGGTGGCCCAACTACACGGCTGCGGCAAACGCCAACCCGCTCCAAAAGGGAGTTTGGGGGCAGGATGGATGGTACCTGCAGCACAAGACCGCCAACACCCCCGTTTGCGAACGTCTTTTCGTCGTTTACAAAGCCTCTGTCTCCTCCATCTTCACAGTGCCCAACTGCAACAAGAATTGGAATCATCTGACCGTCACATACGATGGCACATACCTCAAGGTTTACGTGAACGGAGCGTCATCCCCCGCCTTGTCGCACAAGATAACCTTCAATCAGGGGTCGTACCCGTTTATCATCGGAAACACCGCCGGCTACGCCGATGAAACACGCGTACTCCGCTCGGTGGCGTCGCCGGAGTGGATATCCGCTTCGTATGCGACGCAGAAGAACGCATCGTTCCTGACATACGGCGCCTCTCGCATCCTTGGCGGGACCGACATCCTTTTCATACTGGGGGCGCCGGACGTAATCGGCTCGCCCTCGCCCGCATACGGTGTCGTTTCAGGTCTGTCCGCCAATGATTCGCAATCCCTTTCGATGCCGGTGACGGCCGTGCCCGGGGAGGGAACGGTGACAAACGTCCTTTCGGGCTGGAAACTCGAGTCCGTCAATTTGGAGACCGCCGAACACGCGCTTCTCCGTTCATCATCGGACGAAGGCGAGGTCTTCAACCGCTGCGACTACGTCCACGCCGGATGCGCCGAGTTCACCTGGCTCTGGAATGTCCGCGACGCCCTCGGCGTCGGCGCGCCGACTGTCGCGGCAAAAGGCGGCAGCTACTTCAGGCTTTCCGTCCACGTGAACGGCATCGGCTACACGGCCCCGTCCGCGACGCTGAAGTTCGTTTACGGCGTCTCGCCCGACGCGATGATCTTCACCAACGTCGTTTCCGCGTCCGTGACGAACATCGGCGAGTTCTCGGCCCCGATTACACGCCTTGCCCCCGGCACGGCCTACTACGTCAAGGCCGTCATGGAGACAAACGACGAGGCGCATGACATTGCGGAGTCGGACGTCGTCTGCCTCACGACTGACGCCAGCGCACTTCCCGACAGCTACATCGAACTGGAATACATCGAGGGCACCGGCGCACAGTACGTCAACACGGGCTACTGCCCGTCGCCGACCACACGCACGCTGCTCGACTTCCAGCTCACCGCCGTCAAAGGCCAGTACCGCCTCTTCGGCGTTGAAAAGGATGGCTCCGGCCATCTCGTTTACTCCATGTATGTCAATGGGCAAAATGCAACCAGCGGCAGCTTCGCCTATGCGCGCAAGGACACGTCGGGCAATTGGACGGGCCTGATAGACGCCGACGCCTTGCGCCACACATTCGACTTCAACCACGACAACGGCGCCGGCGGCCGCGCCGTTACCATCTCAGGCACCTCCGTGGACAACAGGACCTTGTCTGAGGGGACGCCCGCGACTGCCACGGCCAAGTACCCGCTTTTTCTTGGCGCGCCGAACAAGGGTGGCTCTACCAACCCCGATCAAATCGCCAAGTACCGCCTGTACTCCTGCCGTCTGTTCGAGGACGAAGAACTCGTGCGCGACTTCATCCCCGCTTATCGGACTTCCGATTCGGCCGCCGGGCTGTATGACCTCGTGAACGGAGTCTTTTATCCGAGCGCCTCGGCCACGTCATTCATACCCGGTGCGTCGACACAGTTCGTCATCCTGAACGCCTCGCTGTCGCGCTCCAGACTCAACGCAACGGTCTCGGGATCAATCGGCGGCTTTGACGGCAACTCCTCCGCCACGGTCTCGCTCTGGGCCGGAACGTCGAGCGACGCCAACTCCTTCACGCAGGTCGGCCAGTCCATCACCGTGACGGACACGTCCGCATTCACCTTCCCATGGACGCTTCCCGCCTTCGACACGTCGTACTGGTGGCAGATCCGCGCCGTCGGCGACGACCTGGACCAGACTGCCGCCACCGAACCGGCTTCCGTCATAGCCCCTGCCGCCGTTGTCTACACCGGCGCCTCGGGCGGCGACTGGCATACCGCCTCCAACTGGGAGCTGGGAGCGGTTCCGTCGGCTTCCGATGGCGCAATCATCAACGGGAAGTGGGTCAAGGCCACGAACTCCATCTCCACGGCATCGATCACGATAACCGGCAACGGCTCGAACGCCGGCCTCGTCGTCGGCGGCACGACGCTGACCAAGGCGGGCGTCGCAGCCCAGACGCCGCTCAGCGCGACCTCCGCAGTCCCGTATTCCATCACGCTCTCCGGCGACCTCGTCCTCAACGGCGCCTGCCTCTCCCTCGGCGCGCGCCGCGAGGTCGCGAACGTCAGCGCCTCCATCGGCGGCGACTTCATCATCACGAACGGCGCCGTCGCGGCGATCTACGCCGGCCGCACGGACGGCGTCTCCCTCACCAACAGAACGGTTTCAGCCGCGCTTCTCTACGCGAACGCCAACGTTGTCGCCGTCGGAGGGGAACTCCTCGTAGGAAGCAGGTCGTATCTCTACGCCGAGAACGAAGGCCTTACCGGCACACCGGTCTTCTTCAAGCCGTCGGACTTCACCGTCGAGCAGGGCGGCGTTGTCTCCGCATTCGGACGCGGCTGGGGAAAGTACAAGTTCAGCTCAGGAAGCGTATTTCCCGTTGGCGCGCTGGCAGACACCGCTGACGGCAGCTACTACTCCTACGCCTTCGGCCAAGGGGCAAGCTACGACTATGGTGGATGCCACGGCTCTTTTTCAGGAAAATACGCAAATAACATCTCTGTCAATATCACGACGAACGCAAACGGCTCGAAGATGTCGACCAGATACACCGCCGTGACCTACGACTCGGCCTATGCGCCATTTCTTCCCGGTTCCCCAAATGGATGCTACAGCACAACCGTTCGCGGTGGCGGCAGCGTCTGCGTATTTGCCTCGGGCACTTCAACGGTTGCCGGAACAATCTCGGCCAACGCAGATGAGTCCTGGGCGGGCGGCGCATCCGGTGGTTCAATCTGGCTCGCCGCCTCGACTTTCCACATCGCCCGCTCCGCCTCTATCACGGCAAACGGGGGCAAAAGCAACTACTCCTCCGCCGGTGGCGGAGGACGCATCGCCCTGACCGCAGGAGCCACGCAGGCCCAGCTCGACTCCCTCGCAGGCGGTGCCGATCCCGATGACTTCGCCACTTGCGATCTCTATGGGTTCTCATACCAGGTTTTAACCGGTCTCAACGGCGCCACCAGATACACCCCGGGCACGGCAAAGCTCGCCTGGCCGACGTCATCGCATCTTCCCGTGGCGGTTGGAGCCAATCCGGAAGAGGTCTCCACGGCATCTCCTTCGTACGGGTTCCATGTCCTAGACAAGGCCGCCATTCCGACCTTCACTCTCGCCGACCAAAGCACATACCCTGCATTGTACCGCGATTTGCGCCGTTTCTCCGTGCAAGGATATGTCGTAAGCAATATAACGGGCGAGGTTTCCGGCACCCTGTCAGCCGAGACCGACCCGCTCACGCTGACCTGGCAGTGGACGGGCATCGAGGACTGCGTGCGCATCCGCCCCGTCGGCGGCGGTTCCATCACCGTGAACGGGACGGCATACGCCGCGGACGCCGACCTCTGGTTCGCCACGGGAACGCCACTCACCATATCAGCAACTTCCGGCACGGGCACATTCTCATCGTGGTACGGCGACTTCGGCACCGGACACTCGACGGACGCCACGCTCGCCATCTCCGCGCATCCGGGCCTAACGGTCTGGGGCGTCTTCTCCGACGCGGCCACCGTGGCGAAGTCGTATGTCGGCGCCGACAACGGCTTCTGGGACGTCGCATCCAACTGGACGCCGGCGGGCGTCCCGACACCGATGGACGAGGTGACCATTTCCTCCAAGCAGGTCAAGTCCTACGGCCTCTCGGCCATGAAGTCGCTCACGCTCTCCGCCGGCAAGCTCGCCATCGGCGGCGCGTCGGCCGCGACCACGACGGCGCAGACCCGCCCGACGGACGCGGACATCTTCGACTGCGGCCTCGTCGTCGTCTCCAACCTCTCGGCGACCGGGGCTAGCGCCATCTCCATCGGCGCGCGGCGGCAGAAGGCCGATCTCCTTTGCGCCACAATCGGCGGCGACCTCTCCCTCGCCGGCTCCTCGACCCTCTCCGTTTACGCCCCGGCCTACGAAGGCCCCCTCGGCGGCGACGGCAAGATCCCGCTCACCAACTACTACCATTCCGCCTTCCCGGTCTCCATCGGCGGCAACCTGGAACTGGCCGGCACGTCGGTCGTCTATCCGGAATCGGACATTGTGACCGGCAATTCCGTCCGCTTCGACGTCGGCGGCGACGTCACGGTCGGCGCATCGGCCTCCTTCAACGCCACCACGCGCGGGTGGGGATGGATAAACTACGTGAACGAGGGCTACACCGACCCGCGCTACACGAAGAAGGACGGGAACTACTACACGCTCTCCACCGGATATGGCTACAGCTACACGCTCGGAGGCGTGTACGGCGCGGACGGCAGCGGAACGCAAAGCGGCTTCCCGCGCAAGGCGTACGGCTTCGCCTACGCGCCCTATCTGAACGGCGGGCCGGACGGCACCTACAGCCCCTGCCGCGGCGGCGGGACGGTCTGGGTGAAGACGGCGGGACTCTTCACGCTCAACGGTTCCATCGTGGCGAACGGCGGCACTGGTGAAAGTACGAGTTCGAAGTCGGCAGGCGGTGGCGTCTGGATTTGCGCAGGCGACTTCGAGGCCGGCTCCGGCGCTTCCATCCGCGCCAACGGCGAAGGCGGCGGCGGCAACAACGCGCCGGGAACGGGCGGCCGCATCTCGATCGCGCTCGCCGTCTCGGATGCGGACCTTGACGCCCTCGCGCGCGGCGAGACGCCGTCCAGGCTTTCCTACTCCGACACCATCACAATCGTCACGGCAACTGCGACTGGCGGTTCGCGCACGGAAAACGGCGTCACAGTGCAGCAGCCGGACGGAACGCTGACAACGGTGATGGGCGCGGTGAGCTCGTATCCCCTCGCCGTCGCGTCCTCCCCGCTCACAGTTGTGGCGGACGGCCTGGACTACTCCCTCGTCTCCGTGCCCGTGGGCCAGCTCTGGTCAGCGACGGCGCCATCTTACGCCTTTGACCCGGCGTATCCGAACACCGTCCGTTATTCTTGCGCGGGCTGGGTCATCTCCAACTCGACCGAGCAGGTCGCCTCCGGCTACGGCACCACGGCCTCCTTCACTCCTGAAACGGGGCCGTTCTACCTGACATGGATCTGGAGCGACTGCGAAACGGCCGCCACCGCCCTCGCAAATGACGGCGAACTCGGTAGCGTGGCAGTCAACGGCGGCGAAGCGGGTGCCTCCACTTCCGCCTGGGCCGTTGTGGAGGGGAGCGTGTCGCTCTCCGCCACGCCCGCCGCAGGCGCGGAATTCCTCTACTGGGTCGGCGACATCCCATGTGGGCAGGCAAAGGCCAACCCCATTGTCCTGCCTTCATCCGAACCCCGATCGCTGACAGCCATATTCCGCACGGCAGAGGCCGCGACAGCCCGTACATGGATTGGAGCCGCAAACGCCGTCGGCCGCTGGGACGACCCGTCGAAGTGGTCGCCCGCGAACATCCCCGGCTTCGGCGACGACGTCTACGTCCCGGCGGGGACCTGCCTTTCCTCCAACTACCTTGAGTGCGCCAGCCTCACCCTCTCCGGCGCGGCCAAGCTCAAGGTTGGCACAACGGCGACCAAATTGCTCGAAGAGGTCGCAGTTGTCGTGCATGGCGACCTCTCCATGACGAACTCCGCGACCCTCGACGTTTCCGCCTCGAGCAACTACCGCTTCGGGCGGCTCTCGGTCGGCGGCGACCTCTCGCTCACCGGGGCGAACACGCTCACCGTCTGCGCGGGCCCGATAACCGACACGCGCACCTTTGCGACTGGCGCGGGCTTCGTCACGATTGGCGGCGACTTCTCAGTGCTTGGCACGGCCACCGTGACGCCCGTTTCCTCGCCCTACACCGGCGGCAGCGTCGTCTTCAAGGTCGGCGGCGTCTTCACGCTCGGGCAGAATGCCCGATTCTACTGCCCCGGGAAGGGCTATGCGCGCGTCAGTGGCCGTCTGCCAGTCAGCCTTTGCCCAGGCCTCGGCAACAGTTACGATGCCGGCGGCGGCTATGGCGGCAGAGGGTGGTTCAATGACAAGAACAACAACTATTGCCACGGGACATACGGCAAGACCTACGGCTTCGCCAACGCCCCGGTCCATCCTGGCGCGCCAAAGGGCGCGTACAGCACGGAAAAGCCGGGCGGCGGCCTCGTCCGCGTCCATGCGCAGCGCGTCCGGTTTGCCGGCACCGTGGCGGCCCACGGATATGATGACACCTGCTGGGACGGCGCACCTTCCGGCGGCGGCGTCTGGATCACATCCTCCGGCAAGATCAACTTCGGCGAAGGCGCCTCCGTTACTGTCAAGGGCGGCCGCGGCACGAGCTACACGTCCGAGGGCGGCGGCGGGCGCATCGCGTTCGGCATAGGCCTCTCGGACACCGACATTGCCGAACTGGCCGCAACAGGCGAGCTGGCGCGGCTTCCCGCCAAGAACATCCTTGACCTTGACGCCTTCTCCAGCGCCAACCCGAATGTCTCAATCGACATCTCCTGCGGACGCAACACGGTGGTCGCGCCGCACGTCGGGACCTTCCGCTTCCTCGACGCCCGACGCAAAGGGACGTTTGTGATGCTGAAGTAGTGTAGCTGGGCGCGTCAATAAATGACTTGGAAACGGCATTTGCCGTTTTCAAGTCATATTCAATGCGGAAACACGCGACTTTTTCCCCTTTACATGCATTTTATCTTTTGCTATATTGGTGGCAGTCTTGGAACAGTTCTGGATAAAGGTCATCCGAACTAGGAGTAAAAACCATGAAAAAATCCCTTGTCGCCTTCATCGCCGCCGCGTGCGGCATGGCGGCCATGTTCGTCGCCATCTTCGTCGCACCCGCAATGGCGGATGATGTGACATGCTATGTGCAGGACGGCCTCATTGGCCACTGGGACGGCGTGGAAAACGCGGGCCTCTGGACGCACGATTCGTCCGCAACCATCTGGAAGGACGTCTCCGGCAACGGCTACGACGCAACGCAACGCGTCACCTCGGCGGGGTGGAACTGGATCGAGGACGCGTATGTCGGCACCGAGCGGAACAACCACGGATTCCTTCTGCCTGCCGCGATTCACACCGCCCTCAAAAACAACATCACCGGCCATACCATCGAGGTCGTATTCAAGCCGTCCGCGTCCGCAATCAGTTCAAAGACCCGTTCAACCATTTTCGGCCAGTACTTAAGCAGTGGTATGAACATGGAGTTCTCCCCGCATAAGACGGGATATTTCAGGGTCTATTACAACGCCGCGCCTGACGTCGACACAACTGCGTGGAAATCAAACTCCGGCCGCATGACATGCGCCGTCGTCTGCAACGGCTCGAATTGCATCCTGTACGAGGATGGAAGCGCCAAGAAAACCGCCGCCCAACCCGCCGCATCGACAATCAGCGCCAAACAGTTTGTCATCGGCGGAGAACATTATAGGGCGAACATGAGCATCCTTGGCGAACTTTGCGCCGTCCGCATCTACAGCCGCGCGCTGACCGCAGCCGAAATCGCGGAGAACCACACGGTTGACGTCACCCGGTTCGTCGACGGCGACACGAGACCGCCGCCGCTGACAATCACCGGCAGCCCTGACGAGATAGGCTCGCCAACCCCTGGCTACGGCGCCATCTCCTTCGCCCCGGACGAAACGGTGTCCCTGTCCTGCCCCGAGACGTATTCAACCAACGGCGGCGTCGTCGCCCGGTGTGTGGGTTGGCGCTTCGCGTTGAAGAATGGCCTTGAACTGGAGGGAAACACGACGTCAACGAACTTCGCCTTTGGCCGCGATCATTCTGGATCGACCTTCACATGGCTTTGGGACACAAGCGAATCCCTTTGCGTCGAGGTCCCCGAAGAAGCGGCCAACGGCGGCGCCACACGCGCTTACATGCCGGTCGCCGCAGGGGAGTCAATCGCCATCGTCGCGCCTGCCGCGTGGACAAACGCAGTTGGCGACACGGCGACGGTCTTCACCGGTTGGACGCTCTACGACGGCGCCGGGAATGCCGTCGGAGCGGGGGAGGGCACCTCGCTCGAGTATACCCATCCCGACCCCGCGGTCCCAAGACGCCTCGTCTGGAACTTCCGCCACGGCTACCGGGTTTCCGCCTCCGCCTCGGACGGCAGCGCAGTCACGCCGGCCGAGCAATGGATTCCCGAAGGCGGATCCGCCACCGTCACGGCGCTTGGCGACGCCTTTTCCCGTTGGTCAGGTTCGTCTTCCGCGACGACTCCCGCTGTAACGCTGGAAAACATTCGCGAACCCAAGACTCTCGTCGCCGTCGCCGCGCCGTACGTCCGCTATGTTGGCCCCAATGGCGTGGATGACGACGGGCACGGCCTTACGGCCGCCGATCCCTACGCCTCCATCGCGCATGCCATCCGCGACATTTCAGGCGTGGGTGGCACGGGCGTCGTCCGGGTCGCGGCCGGCACATACGCCCCGACGGGCACCGTGACGCTCTCGTCCGCCATTCGCATAGTGGGCGCGGGAAGGGACGCGACGGTACTGGACTTCAAGGCAAAAACGCGGGGATTCCGCATCACGCACGAGGACGCCTACCTGACGGGCCTCGTCATCTCCAACTGCAACTACGGGGGTGGCGGCGGCGGCGCGAGCATGTCGAACGGGACGATTCGCGACTGTCTCTTCACCCTTTGCATCGCGGACTACGCTTCCGGCAATGGCTACAGCGGCGGCGGGGTGGCGATGTCGGGCGGCCTCATCGACGGCTGCGAGTTTACGAAGTGCAAGTTCATGAAGCTCTACGGGCATGGAAACGCCATTAACATGACCGGGGGCGAGGTCAGAAACTGCGACATCCACCACTGCGACGAAGGCTACAACCACTCATCCCCTTCCAATGGCGGAGGCGTTGTCTATGTCCAGTCCGGCACCTTCCACCATTGCACGGTCCACCACAACAACAAGGAGTCTTCACCTGGAATCATGCAGGTCGGAGGAACCATCTATTCGTGCCTCATCTACGCCAACACGGGCAAATACGGGGCGGCGGGAATCCACAAGTACGCGCAGGGCGTTACCAACGGCGGCAACGCCTACAACTGCACGATCGTCGGCAATGTCCTTGCTGGAGACACGACCGGCGTTTCCGGCATCACCATGAGCAGTGGCACGTTGAAGAACTGCATTTCATGGGGGAACGGCCCCGCCGCATCCGCCGCGGGAAGCAACCGGATTACCGGAGGCACCTTTGAATCCAACCTGATCGACGTCGCGCTGACCTCATATCCCAACAACATCGTCTCGGGCGACCCCAAGTTCGCCGACGCGGCGAACGAGGACTTCCACATCGCCTCGCGCGCCTCGGCGGCGTATGCGGGCGGCGTTCCAGTCAGTGGCGTCGTCTCCGACTTGGACGGCCTCGCCTTCAATGCGGGCTCGCCGTCCATCGGCTGCTACGAGTATGACGCCTCAAGCGAGTCGTACGGCGTTGACGTCTCCTTCGACAACGGGAACGACTTCCCCCGCGGGGCCGCGGTCTCCCTGACCGCCGTCGTCTCCGGCGCGGAGGCCGCGGAAGTCGCCCTCGCGTGGTACGTCGACGGCTCCGCCACCCCGGCCGGCACGTCGCCCACGCTGGTCCTTGACAGCCTCGACTACGGTAGCCACGCCATTCGCCTTGTCGCCACCCGCGCGGCGGACGGCGCGGTGGCGGAGGCCGAAATCGCGGACTGCATCCGCGTTCGCCCGACGGTTTGCTACGTCAGCACGACCGGCTCGGGGACTTATCCGTACGCGACGCCCGAAACGGCCACCAACTCGATCAACGAGGCGCTGTCGGCCCTCTGGCGGGCGTCAAACGTCACAAGCGTGATACATGTCGCCCAGGGCTCGTACAAGCTTTCGACCACGGTGACGCTGATGGACCAGGTGCGCATCCTCGGCGCGGGGCGCGACACGACGGTGATCTCCAACTATCCCGGCCTCGCCTTTTCCGTCGCCAACGCGGCGGCGGAAGTCTCGGGCATCACCGTTGCCAAGGGCGTGCGCGGATTCTCCGTTTCCTCCGGCCTGATCCGCGACTGCCGGGCGATAGGCGTGGTTTGCAATGTCGAGGCCAGCGGAACGGGATTCAACGCTTCGGGCGGTTCGATAATCTCCTGCGAGGCGATCGACTGCTCCCACAACGGTTTGTACGGGTATTGCGCCGGCATTCGGATTTCCGGGACATCCACCGTCGTCTCCAACTGCCTGGTGCGCGGATGCAGCACGGTCTCTCGCGCCTACGGGTACGGGAGCGGAGTTTACATTTCAGGCGGTCTTCTCACGCACTCGGTCATCGAGAACTGCAAGGGGCGGGACAATGGCTCCAAGAGCCGCGGATCCGTGCTGGACATGACGGCGGGTTCAATTAGGTGGAGTTCCCTTCGCGGAGGAACCACCTCTGGAACGGCGCCGATCGCGCTTCTGGCTTCCGCTTCAGCCGTGAACTGTCTCTTCGCCGGAAATGTCGGCACGGGAGATTTCGTCGTGGGATTCAACGACAGCACCGTTGACAGCTGCACGGTGACGGCCAACTCTGGTGTTCCGACGGCGGTATCCGTGACGGGCTCGACATCGGCTTACAACAGCATCTTCGCCGAAAACGCAGGCGCCAACCTCTTCGCCTCGACCGCGAGCTTCAGCCACTGCTGCGCCACAAACCTGTTAGGCGGTGTCGACGGGAACGTTTCCGCACCGCCAAAGTTCCACCATCCGGAACGCGGAGACTACCGGCTGGCGCCGGGGTCGCCCTGCATCAACGCCGGCGATGCGTCGCGCTGGGCCGGCTATGTCAACCCGCTTGACCTCGGCGGCCTCCGCCGCCGCATAGGCGGCCAGTGCGACATCGGCTGCTACGAGTACGAGCAGCACGCGACCGTCTTGTCCCTGAAATAGCCTCAAAAGGGCATCTTGTTCACCTACAAGGAGTCAATTATGAAGAAATCCACATTTGCTGCCAGCATCGCTGTCGCGGCGTTCGTGTTTGTCGCGCATGCTGAAACCGCCCTCTACTTCGACGGCAACACCTACATCGACATTGGGAAAAAGTTCCCAATTGGAGACTCGGTGTCCCTCTCGGCTTGGATACGCATTTCGCCCACAATCACGGTCAATCCGCCAACAGGCAGCGGCTTTCCCGGCGCCGGCATTGTGGGACAGGGCTACTGGGGCGGCACTACGGGCTTCGGCATCTTTGTCTCGGGATCAGTCAACACGCCGGACACATCCGATGACGCAATAACCACCCAAGTCAGGTATGGCGACACGCAGAATGTCGGCATGTCATACAAGAACCCCACGCTCTTCACCAACGGAGAATGGCATCACATTCTCCTCGTCCGTGACAAAACGGAGGGGAAGCTGTACCTCTACGCCGACGGCGTCCTGACTAATTCCGCAAACTTCTCCACAACTTACTCAATCTACGCCACCAGCGGTAAGACAACCACCAACTTCGCATTTGGGAAGAACATGACCAATGTCGGAGGTCTCTTTCGGGGCTACATTGCCGATGTCGCGCTTTGGAACGTCGCGCTTGACGCCGCGGATGCCGCCAAGCTCGCTGTGGCTGGGCCTGAAGACATCGGCAAGGCACCATACGCCTTCTTCCCGCTCGACGAGGGAACGGGCACCAAGGTAACGGATAAAGTCTCGGGCGCACAGTACCCGAAGTCGGCCGGAACTCTCAATTGGCAGGAAGACCCCAACCTTCACCGTATCCGGCCCACCAACGTCACCGTAATGAATGCCACCCTGTCACGCTCCAGGCGCAACGCAACGATCACCGGCACCGTCCTCGGATTGGCGGACAACTCCTCGGCGACTGTCTCCCTCTGGGCTGGGACGTCGAGCGACACCAATTCCTTCACGCAGGTCGGTTCGTCCGTCACGGTGACGAACTTCCAGGCCTTCACCCTGCCATGGACCATTCCCTCCTTCGACACGACATACTGGTGGCAGATTCGCGCCGCGGATGCCGGCACCTCCGATGCGACGGACGCCGCGTCAGTCCTGGCCCCTTCCATCGTGACGTTTACCGGCGCCTCGGGCGGCGACTGGCACACGGGGTCGAACTGGGAGACCGGCACGGTCCCGACGCTTGACGACGATCTCTCAATCAACGGAAAGTGGGTGCGGGCGACAAATTCCATAACGGCCAAGTCGATCTACGTGAAGGGCTCCGGCATCGTCGTCGGCGGCACGACGCTCACGGCCGACGGCGTCAAGGCGCAGACGGCGGTCAGTTCGACCTCCGCCGTGCCGTATGCCGTCACCGTTGCCGGCGACCTCGTCCTCGACGGCGCCAGCTTCTCCCTCGGCGCGCGTCGCGAGGTCGCGAACGTCAGCGCCTCCATCGGCGGCGACTTCGTGATTACGAACGGCGCCGTCGCGGCGATCTACGCGGGCCGGACATACGGCATTTCGCCGACAAACGAGACGATGTCCGCCGCGCTTCTCTACGCGAACGCCAACGTCGTCGCGGTTGGCGGCGAACTCCGCGTTGGGACGGGGTCCTACCTCTACCCCGAAAACGAGGGGCTGACTGGCACGCCCGTCTTCTTCAAACCAGCCAGCTTCACGGTCGAAAAGGGCGGCACCGTCTCGGCCGTCGGCCGCGGCTGGGGCAAGTACCAGTACTCCTCCGGGCAGACCTATCCCGTCGGGGCCCTTTCCGACGCCAACAGTTCCTCATACTACTCCTACGCGTTCGGGGCGGGGCAAAACTTTGGCAACGGCCCTTCGCATGGCGCGGTGTCAGGCTCGATGTTCAACGGCAACCTCCTTCTTGTCACGGCCCCGAACGGGTCGACCACCTCGAAGGCGTTCAAGAGCGACGCGTACGGCTACGCCTACGCCCCCTTCCTTCCCGGATCGCCAAACGGCGTCTACGGCACCCCTGTAAACGGGGCCGGCAGCGTCTGCGTCTTCGCGACGGGCGCGGTGTCCGTCGCGGGGACAATCACCGTGCGAGGCACGGACGCCTTCTACGGCGCATCGTCCGGCGGAAGTATCTGGCTCGCTGGCGCGACGTTCGACATCGCGCGCTCCGCCTCCTTGACGGCGGAAGGCGGGAAGGTGACCGGCGGCTACAGCTCGTCGGGCGGCGCGGGACGCATCTCCCTTACCGCCGGGGCCACGCAGGCGCAACTTGACGCCCTCGCCGCGGGTGGAGACCCCGACGCCTTCTCGACCGCCCCGCTCTACGGCTTCAATGTCAACGTCCTCGGCGGCTACAAGAACAACGGCGCCGGCGGCCGTTCCGCCAGCGGCACGGCGACGCTGGCCTACGCCTCCTCCACGCTTCCGCTGGAAGTGAGGGCGATTCCCGAGGAACTCTCGGCGGCAACGCCGGCCTACGGTTTCCATGTCTTCCAGAAGTCAGATTTCCCGGAAGCCTTTTCAGTGGCGGACGCCAGCATCTATCCGGAGTTCTACCGCACTCTCCGGCGCTACGCCGCGCAGGGATATGTCGTGAGCAATGCGACAGGCGAGGTTTCCGGCTCCCTTTCCGCCGAAACCGACCCGCTCACGCTGACCTGGCAGTGGACGGGCATCGAAGACCTCGTTCGCATCCGCCCCGTCGGCGGCGGTTCCATCAACGTGAACGGTACGGCATACGCGGCGGATACGGATGTTTGGTTCGCAACTGGAACGCCGCTGGCCATTTCGGCGGCTTCCGGCACGGGCACATTCTCCGCCTGGTACGGCGACTTCGGCACCGGACACTCTACGGACGCCACGCTCGCCCTCGCCGCGCATCCGGGCATGACAATCTGGGGCGTCTTCTCCGACGCGGCCGCCGTGGCGAAGTCATATGTCGGCGCCGACAACGGCTTCTGGGACGTCGCATCCAACTGGACGCCG
>JAEEGI010008274.1_pt1 | contig 23025 bp, 22 predicted proteins | sample 8958751 | NCBI WGS metagenome assembly JAEEGI01 (sample SAMN16246545, study PRJNA631951) | gut metagenome | biome: gut microbiome; feature: rumen; material: KS-attached | host: Bos | place: Iran: Karaj | collected 2018-10 | reverse complement strand
CCTGAAAGGCGTGGGCCATATCTTCATTGGCGATGATGGGCTGATCGGAGGCGTTGCTGATGAAGACATCGTTTCCGATCAGATAGAGACCGATCGATCCGTCTTTGGCGAGCGAGACATCTTCATAGAAGTATTCTTCGGATATGGGCTGATCGGAGAATGTGATCGTCAAAGGGTCGATCTCCAGGAGGATCTGATCCAGATCGCTTCCTTTGATCAGCAGGTTGGAAGGGATCCTTCTTTCCAGCTCCAGATGGATATCGAGCTGTCCGTGCCATTGACCGACCGGTATCGTTTCGATCTCACAGTTGACTGTTCTGGTCTCAAAGTCCCCGTTTCCGATCTCAAAGTGATCATTCACGACACTGCCTTCGATGTCTGTGTGTCCATGTTCATCGGACAAGGTGAAAGAATCCAGCAGGGTGATATGCAATGTTTCGTTTTCTGACATGTTGTTTTCTATGATCCTGATCTGGAAAGAATCGGTCTGGGTCAGATCGATGCTTTGCGGGATCTCTATGATGTAGGAGTTTTCACAGGGGGCGGGGGAAAGGATAAACAACAAACAGCAGATACATTTGAATAAAGATGTCATAAAGTGCCCCCTGTGAAAAGAGGACCGGGCTGCCAGCTTGTATGCCAACAGGATACGAGACGGATCGTTCATGGGTAAGACAGCCCGGTCTTATATACGACCGGCGTTTGCCGGTGGAATAGGAATATGATGATGGTCTTGAAAGAAAGATGATCCTCAAGATCAGGGATGCAGGCCCTGATCCGTTATTTATTCAGCGTTGTTCAGCGCGATGACGATCGGCAGCTGATAGCTGTAGTTGCCGGCTGCTAAAGCGGCGTGTGTGACTGTGAAGACGGACTTGATCTGATCCTCGTAATCTTCCGGAAGGATGCCAGCGGCAAAGGATCCGTCGCTGACGGTGATGTTCAATGCGACATCGCGGTTGCTTCCGGCAGTCAGATCATGCAATGTATGAGTGCCCTGACCGACAGTGATGTCCAGTTTCTTATCGGCAGCGATAGATCCTTTCGCGAAGACATTGAACGTCTTGTTTACAGGACTGACATCGACTCTTGCCGGCAGTTTGACGGTATACTGAGATGCGATCGTTGCATAGAGCTCTACGCTTGCCTCTTCACCACTGACTTCATTGGTGCCTTCTTCGGCAAAGATGTTCGCCGGCATGCAGAGCGCCATTAATGATACGAATAATACTGTTAAGATCTTCTTCATGTTTCTCCTTACTTTCTGATCAGGATGTCCTGATCCTGCTGTACCCCCGACCACAGAACGCTTTTGTCGTTCATGTCGTAAGAGGAGATCAGATAGGTCAGCCTGTGTTCACCTGCATCTAAACAGCTGTAGATATCGAATTCTTCCATCTTGCCGGGGGAGATGAGGTCGCTCTTGTAGAGGACCTCATCGTTATAGATCACGTCAAAGCTCAGATAGACCTGATTGTTTGACGGATTTATCAGATAGATGAAGGGGTCATTTCTGTCCAACTCAAGACGGCCGAATCCCATCAGTTCAGTATAGGCATCATCGAGGTCATCTTTCTCTGTGGGAAGGACGATATCTTTCTGCTGCTCGGAGATGTATAAGTCACAGCCGTCGGATATCTTCTGATAGGATCTGAAGAGGAGTAAGAAGCCCGTCCCCATGAGAAGCAATAACAGACATAATAGGGTGATGATGATATTCTGTTTGAACTGTCTTTTGTCTTTCATAATATTTCTCCTTCGTATCTTTATTTGCGGGAATAAGGAAAAATCCTCATTCATTTTGCAGATATCGATCTTTATGCAAGAAAAAAAAGCCATATCTCGATGGCTTTTTAGCTAAAAGTATTTGTGTTTTGTTTAGAAACGGGGGACGATCCTGCAGATCAGTTCGCCGTTCTTGTAGAAACGTCTTTCCAGTCTGTCCGATAGGGAAGTGAAGAGCTCGTAGGTGATCGTGCCGAGTTCATTCGCCCTTTGAGCGATGTCGATATGATCGCCGAAGATCTCGACTTTGGCGGAAACAGGATGTTCCTGCTGAGTCAGGATCATCATCTGATCCATGCACACACTTCCGACGATGGTGCCATACTCGTTTTCACAGTATACCTGTCTGCCGGTGTTCGCACGATAGAAACCGTCCGCGTATCCGATCGGGACAGTAAGAAGGTAGCCGTTCCCATCGCTTCTGTAGTGTCGTCCGTAGGAGACGGTCTCTCCGGCGGAAAGCTTCTTGCACATGGTCACTTCACTGAAGACTTTGACACAAGGCTGCAGGTCGGTCTCATAGGAGCTGAATCCCAGCAGGCCAAGGCCGATCCTTTGCGCGTTGCAGATATCATCATCGATGATGAGGGCGGCATCTGTCGCCGACATGTGGATGTATGGGAAATCGTAGTCCAGGGACAGGACCGTCTGTCTGAAGAGCCGATACTGTTCTTCTGAATACGGGGCATCCTCATCGGCGCTTGAAAAATGGGACATGACGCCTTCAATGATGGCGCCTTTATCTTTCAGCAGATCCAGGATCTGTTTTGCTTCTTCAGGATCGACGCCGATGCGGTTCATACCGGTGTCCAGCTTGAGATGGACTTTGACGTCTTTCAGATCGCAGGCTTCCAGGAACTCTCTTGAAACAGTCACAATCGACAGATCGTTTTCTCTGATCAGATCCATGCATTCAGTCGGGACCTGACCCAGGATCAGGATGTGACCGCTGATCCCGTGTTTTCTTAAATGCATCGCTTCATCAAGACTGGAAACGGCAAAGAAGTCGACACCGGCTTCTTTCAGAGCCTGGGCTTCCATATAGTCGATGATACCGTAGCCGTTGGCTTTGATCACACCGATCAGTTTCTTGTGATTCTTGCGGATGAAGTATTCGGCATTCGCCTTGACTTTGTCCAGATCGATCTCGAGATATGAATTTCTATACATACAATCATTTTAGCGCAATATCTTTCAAATAGCCAAAATGGTTTACAGTGTATAATATAAATAGGTTAAAAAGACCATATGATCGATCTGTAAAGGAGGCAAGTTCGTGGGCTTATTTGATAAGAAATACTGTGATATCTGCGGCAAAGAGATCAAATTTCTGGGAAACAAAAAACTCGATGATGGGAATATGTGCAAAGACTGCGCATCAAAGCTTTCGCCATGGTTCTCCGGTCGTCGGCATACCAGCGTAGCGGCGATCAAGGAGCAGCTGGCCTACCGTGAGCAGAACCAGAAAAAGCTGGCTCAGTTCTCACCGTCAAAGATCATCGGCAGCCGCTATAAAGTCTATATCGATGAAAACAGGAAACAGTTCCTCGTTTCTTCTTCGTCCAACTGGCGCAACAACAATCCGGATATCATCAATATCTCTGATGTCCGCGATGTCAAGATCACGATCGACGAGGATCAGGATGAGATCTATGATAAGGATGAGAACGGCAAGAGTGTCAGCTTCGATCCGCCGAAATATGAATATGAATACAAGTTCAGCGTGGATATCGATGTCAACAACAAGTTCTTTGATGACTTGAACTTTGAACTGACGTCCAAGAGACCTGAAAGCCCGGACAGCCAGGAATACTGTGACTATGTCTATATGGCGGATGAGATCATGCGGGCTCTGCTCAACAGGAGTTTCAGAGAAGACCGCAGCAAGTTCAAATATCCATACGCATCAAATGGTTATGCCGGTGTGGCGGATGATTCCGAGTGGTTCTGCCCGAAGTGCGGCAACAGAAACAACGGTGCTTTCTGCACCAGATGCGGTACGGCCAGGCCTGCCGTATTCACTCCGTTCTATTGCTCGAAGTGCGGTGAAAAGATCACTGATCCGGAAACGGTGTTCTGCCCGAAGTGCGGAAACAAAGTCAAATAAACAAAACGCTCTCATCAAAGTGATGAGGGCGTTTTTCATCTGAACATTCTATCGATCTGTTTGTAGAACAGCAGGCCCAGTGACAGGACGAGCGCTTCTCCGATCCCGACCTGGATCATGTACAGTCCGATCAGAACGGGCGTGTCAAATATGAATCCCAGTTCGATGCCGATGATAATGGCGTTGGCCAGGACGATCATCATCGCACTCAGGATCGGGTATCCTTTGATCCTCTTTTCTCTGAAACGATAGGCCAGGATGCAGCCTTCGGCCGTAGCCAGGGTGCCGAATGCGATATCGATGATCCCCAATCCTCCTAAGAAGGTGTTGGAAAGGAAACAGCCCAGGATCGCACCCCAGAGAGCCCAGCGATGATCGATGCTTAACAGGCAGAGGATCTCAGAGAAACGAAACTGTATGAGCCCGAAGCTGATGGGCTGAAGCACCATGCAGACCACGACATAGATAGCTGCCATCATGGCAGCTTTCATGATCTCTGTTTGTCTCTTTTTTCTATCTTTGTTCATGATCTGATCCTTTATCATTTTACGCGATCACCTCTGAAAAGGGACTCATATGATGACTTTATCTTTCTGATCGAGGATGATGGATCAGAATTCTGATGCAGAAAAAAGACGCGTGTGAGACGCGTCTTTGCATCTAGATCTGTGTTTCGCCTTTCTGATCTTCTTTGTTTCGCCGCAGGAGCTGCTGGAAGGCTTCCATGTTTTCCTGGGTGTATCCGATCAGGACGTCAGGGTTCTTTCCCCTGATCATCGTGAAGATCTGTTCATGCAGGTCTTTCGTGTTTTCACGGTTCTTTTTGATAAAAGTAGGACTGTTGGCGAAACTGTACTGTCTGCCGTTTTTGTCGGCGATATGGATGTAATCGTAATCTCTGATCAGGTTCGTCTTGTGCTGGGTGATATAAGCCCAGAAGATATCGGAATAGTCGATGGCATCAAAACTGCCGTTGATGGAGACGAGGTGATCTCTTGTCAATCCCGTCTTGATCTTGTCAAACCAGACCGCATCTTCCGCACAGACCTCTGACAGGAGCCTGTCATCCGCAGGATCGAAGAGGGCAGAGAAACTGTTTTTTCTCACCCGGCCTGTGAACAGCAAGATCAGACCGATGGCCAGCATGAAGATGGATCCGATGAAGAAGACCCCGGAGACAGTGAGGAAGCCGTCAAATCCGAACACTTTCTTTTCCGGACGAACTGCCAGACAGAGATCTCCGAAATAGTCTGCGAAATTGTATTCATTCAGAAAATCCTCTCCGGCATCTTCGTTGAAGGATTCGATGGCATATGGTATCGCCTCTTCAGGGATACTGACCGTGAAGCCTGTCAATCTGATCAGACCATTGCTGTTTTCGTATTTTTCGGCAGCATCTTCATATGCTTCCTCATCCATGGAGATCATGTAATTGTAGGTATCGTCGTAGGCGATATAGTAGTCTCTGTCGCCGTCTGAGGCGAAACTGTAGCAGCCGTAAATGTCCAGATAGGCCATCTTTCCGGTCCTGTCTTTTCTGTCTGATTCCAGGATGTCATTGAAATGCGGCAGATCTCCTTTGGCATTGAAATAGCCGAAGATACCGATCCCCAGCAAGAGTGCCGTCATGACAAGGAGGGTGATGCCTGCTATGAAGGTGTATCTGGCCCTGTCATATTCTTTTCTGATGATCAATTCTCTTTCGTTCATGGTGAAACCTCTTATAACAGTATTATCCTATATTTCAGAAGAAAAGTGTCGGGATCATATATCTGCAGGCTCTGGCTTCTCTGGCTAACGGCTTTGCTTGTACGTATGCGAAAACAGTGCCTATAATGAGAATGATGACAAATGAAGAAAGAGACAGGATATCGAGGATATCCGGTTTGGCGGGGATCATCGTCAATGTGTTCCTTTGCACGATGAAACTGATCATAGGGAATGCGGTCAACTCCATTTCCATCCTTTCGGATGGCTTTAATAATCTGAGCGATGTGTTCAATGCGCTGATGGTACTGATCGGTTACAGGCTGACAGGCAAGCCTGCCGATCGTGAGCATCCTTATGGACATGGGCGTTTTGAATACATGATGTCCCAGTTCATCTCTCTGATGGTGATGTATGTGGGCCTGTCTTTATTGAAGAGCTCCGTTGAAAGACTCCTGCATCCTCAGGACGTCATCATGAACGGCTACGCTGTGTTCGTGCTGGCTGTCTCGCTGCTGATCAAAGTAGGTCTGGCTTTCTGGTATGACAGGTTGTATCGGAAGAGCTTTCTGACTCCTTTGAAAGCCCAGAAAGCAGATTCTCTGGCGGATGTCGCAGGCACAGGCGTCATCCTGGCAGGCTACCTGCTGGGTCCGCTTCTCAGCATTCCGATCGACTCGATCATCGGCATTATCGTGTCGCTGATCATCATCGCCAGCGGAGCAAGGATCTTCTTGCAGATGACTTCGGTCCTTTTAGGCCAGCCGGCAGACAAACAGCTTTATGAAAAGATCGAAGAGATCCTGAAACAGGATGCCGAGATCTCCGGTTACCACGATCTGCGTCTGCATGCCTATGGTCCGGGTAACATCTATGGCAGCTGCGATGTCGAAGTGGATGGGAAAAAGACCCTCTTTGAGATACATGATTTTCTGGATGTGATGGAAAAGGCGATCCTTGAGAAGACCGGTGTGCAGATCACGCTGCATCCCGATCCGGTAGGCAAGAGCCAGAAGATCGAAGCATACAGGAAGGCTGTCAAAGATCTTTTGAAAGGATACGATGAGAGGATCTCTTTCCACGATCTGAATTATAATAAGAAAACAGATTCTTACTCCCTGGATGTCGTCATACCTTATGATCTCAAGATCGAAAAGGAGATATGTGAGGACATCAGGAAGAGCTTTGCCGCTGATGAGGTGGAGATAAGGGTAGACAGGGAATGATACGAAGGCGCTCTGTTCAGGGCGTTTTTCTTTTCGGATGCAAGAAGAGATAAGGGGAAAAGAAAGAGCCATGTTTCCATGGCTCGTCATGTTTTTGTTTTGGATCACTCTCCGCTGATGGCGATCCCGTCGAAGAGGATGCTCGGGCAGGCGATCGTATTGGTCTTCCATTCCAGATCGTTGCCGACTTCCCTGACGTTTCTCATCAGTTCAAGGAAATTGGCTGCTGCCGTGATCAGCGTGACGCTCTTGTCGCGCTTTCCGTCTTTGACATAGTAGCCGTTGCACTGCAGAGAGAAATTGGTGCTTGCCAGGTTGATGCCGGCGTGCAGGCCCTGGAAGCTTTCGATCACCAGGCCTTCGTTCATCTCTTTGAGCAGTTCATCGAAGGTTCTCTCACCCGGAACGATGTAACAGTTGTATGGGCGAACGCCGACAGGGGAGTCATAGCCCTGCTTGAAGCCGTTGCCTGTGCTTTCCATCTGCATGCGCATCGCCGAGCTGGTGCTGTGAAGCATCGTCTTGAAGATCCCGCCATCGACCAGCGTCTTCTTTGAAGTCGGATAGCCTTCATCGTCGTAGTTGCAGATCATCAAGGCATCGGTATTTCTTGGGTCATCGATGACAGATACTTTTTCGGAGAAGATCTTCTCGTTCAGCTTGTCTTTGAGCGGAGAGATCCCTTTGCCGATCAGATCACCGGAAAAGATCCCTGAAAAGGCTGTGAACAGAGATCCCATGGCATCCTTGTCGATGATGACGGGATAAGTCCCGCTCGGAATGCTGGAGGCATGCAGCTTGTTCAAAGCCTTGTCGGCCGTCTTCTTGACGAATGCATCCGTATCGAATGTGTCGATATCGTAGAGCAGTTCGATATTGTATGCGTTTTTGATCTCATCTTTGTCTTTGACAGCTACACCTGCAACGACTGCCTGGACTTTTGAAGCGTCCTTGACATGCATGGAACGGGAGTTGCTGATCTCTCTGGATGAGTTCTGTTCCGTATAGAAGAGGTCGGTGACCTGAAAGACCCTTTCGTCGTAGGCATGGAATCTGTCTTCGATCTGTTTGAATGTCTGGTCGATCCTGGAGACATCCGGCGTGATGAAAGGGTCTTCCTTGACCGTTTCTTCAGTGGCGATCGGTTCAAGGATGATGCCGCTGTCAGCGGATGTCGTGGCTTCTGCCTGTTCGATCATAGTCGCAATGAGCTTTTCCATGTTTTCATCAGATGGATCTTCCGTGGAAATGGAGGCCATCTTGCCATGGTACAGTCCGCGCAGGGCAGTGCCTAATACGTGAGACTTGACGTAGCTTTCCATCTCGCGTTCGTAGTATGTGATGTTCTTTTCTTCGATCTTGTTCTGGTAGATCTCAAAGCTGTCAAAGCCTTTTTTCAAAGCATGATCGATCCATTTCTGCTTATTCATTTGCTGTACCTCCGACGATGATGGAACTGACTTTGATCGGCGGCTGACCGACGTCGGTCGGGATCGAACCGCTTGCCGATCCGCACATGCCTTGGCCTCTTCTGACGGTCTTGCCGACTTTTTCGATGTTGAAGAGGATCTCGTTTCCTTTGCCGATCAAAGAGGCGCCTTTGACCGGATAAGTGATCTTTCCATTCTCGATCATATAGCCTTCGAGAACTGCGAAGTTGAATTCTCCGGTCTGCGGATTGACGCTGCCTCCGCCCATCTTTGCGGCGTAGAGGCCTTTTTCGATCCCTTCGAAGAGCTCTTCAAATTCGCTGTTTCCTTCACAGATGAAGGTATTGGACATCCTGGAAGTCGGTTCGAACATATAGGACTGACGGCGGGAGCTGGAAGTCGATTCCGCTTTCATCCGTCTGCCGTTGAGTCTGTCGATCATATAAGAGGTCAGGATGCCGTCTTTGATCAGGACGCGTTTTTTCTGGAAGTTTCCTTCATCATCGATGTTCTGGGAACCCCAGGCGTTCGGGATCGTACCGTCGTCTACCGCGGTGACGACGTCGTTGGCGATCTTCTGGCCCATTTTGCCCGAAAAGACGCTCTGATTCTTGGATACGGAAGTCGCTTCCAGGGCATGTCCGCATGCTTCATGGAAGATGACGCCGCCAAAGCCGCTGTCGATCACCACCGGCATCTTGCCGCTCGGGCAATCCCTGGCTTGCAGATTGACCAGTGCAACTCTGGCTGCTTCCTTGCCGATCTCTTCCGGCGTGGTCGTTTCAAAGAATTCCAGACCCATGCCGCCGCCCGGCGTATCCTTGCCGCTCTGGAACTGATCTTTTTCCTGGCTGTAGGCCGTGACCATCATCCTGGTCCTGACGCGCGTATCGGAAATGAGTTTTCCTTCACTGTTGGAGATCTGGACTTCCTGTCTGACATTCAAAAGTGTGCCATCGACTTTGACGATCCTTTCATCGACGGCTTTTGCCGCATCGTTTGCTCTTTGCAGGAGCTCTGTTTTCTTTTCTAAAGGGGTCTGTTCGAAACGGATCCTGACCGGATGCCTGTTTTCATATTCGACTCTCTTTAAGTTGACCTGTGTTCCTTTTTCTTCCTTGCCGAACGCATCCCTGAGGTCATCGATCAATGCGATCAGGGTATCATCATCCGTCTCATTGGAATAGCCGTAGACTGCCTGCAGACCTTTGTACAGTCTGATACCGACACCGAAGGTGTTCTTCGTGAAGATGCCTTCGACGCTGCCGTTGAGCATATTGATGGTCTCACTCAGTTCTTTCTCTTCATAGATCTCTGCAAAATCAGCTGCAGAATCCATGCATCTGCTGAGATATCTTTCTAATTTCTTTTTCTCCAGCATATAAACCTCCTACAGATAATACTAACAAAAGAAGTTTCCGACTGAAAGCGGATCGCTTTTCATGACGTCAGACAGAAAAAAGATACTTCCCATGGGATAGGGAAGTATCTGTCATAAAAATGATGAAGATTCGTTTGGAAAGAAGATCAGTCGTATTTCCACATGTCTCCGGCAGGGAAGAAGGAGATCGGCAGATCATCATCGCCTATGACCGGTCTGAGCCATTCTTCTGCCAGACGCATGCCGGCTTCCTCCTGAACGAAGTGGCCGGGCACGATCATGGCTTTCGCTTTGCCAAGATCTGCCGCATCACGGATGTATAAAGGCAGTGTCCAGTCGACGGTCTCTCCCGGTATGACGACATCGTAGTCCCAGCTGGCGGCCACCTCTTTGTTATTGCTCCAGTTGCTGTCAGCACCGGGCAGCAGATGTCCGCAGAATCCGACGGTCGATACGATCGCCTCCGGATCACCGATGTAGCGGATATGTTCGAGACCCATCCTTTCTTTCACATGGGCGATGAGGTCTTTGAGGCGTGTTGGCGGAAGGACGACTTCCCAGCCTCTTTCCTGTGGCTTCAGGTAGTCCAGCCATCCCAGATGTTTCATCATGTAGTGGAAGATGCCGTCGGGTCTGTGCGCGTGAATGTGGTCGTGGTCGCGGTATACAGTGATCCCGTTATCCAGAAGAAGGGCCAGCTTTTCTTCATATACATCATTGCCTTTGAGCCAATCGCATTCATCGTCGTATCCGCTGAAGAATGTCGGTTCGTGTACAAAGATGAAGTTTGCGCCGATCTCAATGGCTTTGCGGATGATCAAAACGGTCGGCGCGATGGAGATGAGGATACCGGTGCATTCGCGGTCCGGATCTGCTCCGACGATGACGTCACATGTGCGGCGATCGCCGATATCGGGGTGATAGGCAAGGATCTTGTCGATGATTTCTTGTATGGTCATTATTGTCTCCTTATCTGTTCGATCTAATCATAACATATCGGTTTTGTGCTGCTGATATTTGGAAGGGGTAAGGGCACTGTATTCACCCCACAAGATCGATCCCGGTACAGGTATCGTCTTTATCGATGGAAACGACGATGCTGTGATATCCGAAGGGCTCTCCGCCATCGAACCATGCCGCGGTCTCGCCGTTTTCGTCAATGACAAGCGTCGGTCCTTCCAGCTTCTGTTCAAAACCGTCATGTTCTGTCCCTTCATCATCCAGCCAGTCCCAGAGTGTTTCATCTTCCGCGATATACTTTCTGATCTTTGCATCAAATGATCCCTGATCCGCGCAGATCTGTCTCAGACGCTCAAACTGCATTTCCGCGTCAGTCGTCGCTTCTTTGACTTCCAGACTGACAGGTATCTCTTTTCCCAGATAGACGACAGTTCCCTTATATTCGTTATAGTCCCTGTCCAGTTCAAATGTGCCGAGTTCGTTGGTCACGATGACGGGCTTTCTGTATTCTTCCAGGATGCTGGAAAGTCTTGGATCGTTGGCTTTTCCTTTGATCTTTACGATCAGATGATCTGTCGGGCGGGTCTTATTCGTTCTGAACTGCACACGATAGATGCCCGGTCCGTCAAAGTCGTGGAAATTCGAGAAGATGCCAGGCTTGTACCTCAGGTGAAGTCCACCCGGACTGTTATATAATTCATCATTTCCGCAGTCGATCCAGGCCAGGTAGCGGGTCCCGGTCAGATAGAACTTGCTGTCCCGGCCGGCCTTGCCTCCTTTGCCCATATTGTGCTTGACAAGGAAGAGTCCTTCCTGGATCTCGGACTCGAACTGTTCTTCAAACTGATCAGACGATCCCATCATTTTCATATCTTTCTCCTCATATTTATATATTCAACTTTCCATTCATACTTGGCTCAGAAATGGATACTAGAGTTTCTTTCCCATTTCGATCCGCATGTTATGTTCTTCAGGTCCATGATTTGAATAGGCATACCTGTCGAATCCGATGATCTCAAATCCATTCTTCTGATAGAAAGAGATGGCTTTTGAATTATAACTCTGGGTCTCTAATACAGCCATTCTGGCTCCGCTTGCTGAAGCGTCATCCAGTATTCTTTCCAGAAGCTGTGTTCCGATGCCTTTGCCTCTTTCATCCGGTCTCAATATACAGATATTGGAGATCCTGTACCGGTTGTTCCATTTTTCCAGGAATCCTTCGGCAAAGCCTATCAGTTCTCCATCATCGAAACAGCCATATGCCACCGGATGATCCAGCCATTCGGAAAACATCTCATCTTCCAGGAACTTAAGCAAAGGTCCATCTGAGTCCATCCATTTTATTGCGAATCCATCGCCTTCCGGTTCAATGGACAAATACCGATCAGAATAGATCTCTGATCTGTATCTTTTTCCTTTGTATTCGTTATCGTCCAGCTGTTTGATGATCATATTATTTTAATGGGATCTTCCTTTTATATGTGATCTTTAAACTAATTATATAAAAAACTCTCTTTCGAGAGTAATGTTCAAGTGGTGCCAACTACAGGAATCGAACCCGTAACCTACTGATTACAAATCAGTTGCTCTACCTATTGCGCTAAGTTGGCGTTTTTTAATGGTGGAGGCTAACGGGCTCGAACCGCTGACCCCCTGCTTGTAAGGCAGGTGCTCTCCCAACTGAGCTAAGCCTCCTTATTTTTTTGATGCTTAATTATCTTATCATAGAGAAAAATAAATTTCAATTGCTATTTTATAATTAATAATATGGAGATACGGGATATGAGAATAAGAAGGGCAGAGATGAAAGACCTGGATAGAGCGTATGAACTCGTCTGTCTCTTGGAAGGAGAGAGGCTGGACTATGCAGGTTTTGAAAAGGCTTATGGATATGCGCTCGATCATGATGTGATGTATGTTCTGGAAGAAGAAAGGATACTGGCCTTTCTTCACATGCGCATCTCACCGCAGCTGTGCAGGGCGGATGATATCTGTGAGATCCTGGAGCTCATCGTGGATGATGAATACAGAAACAGAGGATACGGAAAGCTTTTGCTGGAACAGGCGAAGGAGTATTGCGGGGAAAAGGGTATCGGGATCATCGAGGTGCTGTCTTCATCTTACAGGGAAGGCGCACATCGCTTTTACGAACGAAACGGTTTCATCAATACCGGATACCGGTTTTTCAATAAAGAGTGGAGGGGTAAAAAAGATGAATGAAGTGATCAGGACGATCATGTCCAGGAAATCGGTCAGATCCTATGAAGACAGGAAGATCGATGAACAGACCAGGAAGGTCATTCTGTAAGCGGCCTGCAGCGCACCGACGGCCGGCAATCAGCAGATGTATACGATCATCGATGTCAGAGATCAGAAACTGAAAGAAGAACTGGTCGGTTCCTGTGACCATCAGCCTTTCATTGCGGAAGGGAAGATGGTCCTGGTCTTCTGTGCGGATACGCTGAAGTGGCATGAAGGATTTGTTGACTGTGACTGCGATCCCAGGGATCAGGGCGTCGGTGATCTGATGCTGGCGGTGACGGATGCCTGTATCGCTGCCCAGACGGCGGTGATCGCAGCGGAATCGCTGGGGATCGGCAGCTGTTACATCGGCGACATCATGGAGAACTGTGAGGAACAAAGAAGGATCCTTCAATTGCCTGAATACGTCTTTCCATGCGCGATGCTGGTGATGGGTTACGCAACAGAGGCGGAAAAGAGGAGGGAGAAGCCGAAACGGGCACCCCTTGAATGCATCGTTTCTGTCGATCGCTATCCTGAAATGGATAAAGATTATCGCCGGAAACTCTTTGATAAGGGTTCGACAGTCAGGACTTACGAGGAGTGGATGAAAGCTTTCTGTGAAAGGAAATACAATTCCGACTTCTCCAGAGAGATGAGCAGATCCGTCGCCGAATACCTGAAACAATACAGTTCGTTTAGGTTATAATAGCCCTATGGGCAAGAGAAAACTGATCATCGATACGGACTGTGGCAGCGATGACGCAGTGGCGATCGCGATGGCTTTGCATGATGAGAGATATGAGATCCTGATGTTTTCGGCTGTTTCCGGCAACGTCAGAGTGGATCAGGCCTGTTCGAACCTGTTGACGACGCTGAAGGTCTGTGACACTTATTATCCGCCTGTCTACAGAGGCTGCAACGAGATGCTGAAGAGGGATTTCGTCGGGGCTGCCGATACGCATGGGAATGACGGCATGGGCGATCTGGGTCTGGTCGATTACTCCCTGAAGCCCGAAGAGGGCGATGCGGTCGAAAAGATCCTGGAGACACTGAAGAAAAACGATGCGGGAAGCATCGATATCATCACGCTTGGTCCTTTGACGAATATCGCCATGGCGATCATGCGTGATCCGCAGACGATGCACAGGGTCAGAAGGATCGTCTCGATGGCTGTCACCGCCAGGGCGGGAGGCAATGTCACCGATCTTGCTGAATTCAATGTGTGGCAGGATGCGGAAGCCTTCAAGACCGTGATCGATTTCGGTTTCGAAGATCTCATGTTCGTTGCCTGGGATGCGTCCTTGGGCGAGGCGGCTCTGGATGAAAAAGAGATCGCCATGATCAGGGAAAGCTGCGATCTGGGAAGGTTCTGCATCGATTCCAATATCGGCTTGCTGATGCTCAACCGGGCCCGTTTCCATAAGGACATGCTGGACATGGCAGATCCCGCAGCCGTCTGTGCGGCATTGTGTCCTGAAAGTATCGCTGAATGTGAGAACTATCATCTGGATGTCGATCTCAGCGACAGCGAGAGATATGGCTATGTGGATATCGATCTCGATCACGTCAGGAACGAAGGCCCTTCAGCCGCGATCTGTACGAAACTGAATGCTGATATATATAAAAGGTACATGTTTGACCATATCATAAGAAAATGACTTCCGGGGAAGTCATTTTTTGTTTTACAGGGATTCGATGAACCTTCTGACGATGTCGATGCCTGAGACCAGGGTGCCGATCGATGAGAAGAGGTTGGCGAATATGACGACCATGAGCGTCCTTGTGACGCGGTTCTTCCAGAAGCCTTTGAAGGTGGAAGTATCTTCGTAGATGTCTTCGAAGTCCTTGACCTTCGGTTTGCGTATCGTCGCTTCGACGATGCCGGCGAACCAGCCTGAAGCCAACAAGGGGTTCAGGGAGGTGATCGGAGACATGACGAAGGCTGTCAGGATGGACAGCGGATGTCCCAGGGCCATCAGGACACCTAAGGCGCTGAGCCCTCCGTTCCAGAGGATCCAGGAGCGGATCTGACTGAGGCCGAGGTCTCTGTTGTTGATGATGGTCGAGATGATCAGCAGGATGATGGCTGCCGGGATCAGGTATTTGACATAGGATGAGAATCCTTTTTTCTTTTCCACGACTTCCAGTTCATCGGTATCGATATCTTCTTCGATGTATCTGCTGATACCGCCGGCATGGGCGGCACCGATGACGGCGACGATCCTGTTTCCCGGCGCTGTCTTGATCTTCTGCGCCAGATACATGTCTCTTTCGTCGACCAGGACTCTTTTGACGGTCGGGAATTCCTTGGAGACGTCCATGAGGGCGGCTTCCAGGGTGTCGGTCTCTTTCAGCTTGGCGATATCTTCCTCTGAGATCTCTTCATCATCGAAGATGGAGGAGATGATCCCGCTGAGCAGTCTGATCTTTTCTTTTCCGCCCAGTTTCGCCCAGATCCTGGAGAAGGTGGTCTTGATCGGCCTGTCCGCCAGGACGAGTTTCTTATTCTTTTCTTTGGATAGACGGATGGCTTCCATCATCTCTCCGCCGGTATCGGAGCCCAGGGATCTTGCCAGCCTCCTCTGGAAGGAGGACAGGATGACGTTGACCATCAGGAATCCTACCTGTTTGTTTTTGATGACTTTGACGATATCGGTCTCGCGCCACTGTTCGGGATTCTCCAGCTTCTCATAGCGCTGAGCGTCCAGTTCGATGCAGATGGAGTCCGGATCGACTTCTTCGATGCAGTCTCTGACGTCTTCTACGGAATCCTTTGAAACGTGTGCTGTTCTGACCAGATAGATGTCTTTGTCCTGATACTTGAGTTTGACGATGTTTTCACGCATAAAGTTATTATAGCATTGTATAATGAAGTGATGAAAAAGACTTGTGAACAGGATCGGGAATTTGATGAGCTCCTGAAAGCTTATCTGGAGGATGCCGATATACAGAAGATGCGTTCCTACAAGGCTCATGGAAGATACACCGTCTTAGACCACTGTTTGAGCGTGGCGAAGATGGCATACAGGATAGACAGGGGTTTGGGTTCGAAAAGCGATCTGAAGACGCTTTTGAGCGGAGCGATCCTGCATGATTTCTATCTCTATGACTGGCATGATGCCAGGATCGACGTGGGTCTGTTCAAGATGCACGGTTTCACGCATCCCGAGGCGGCATGCAGGAATGCGGTGGCCTATTTCAATGTCGACGAGGATGTTCAGAAAGTCATACGCAGTCACATGTGGCCGCTGACTTTCCGGTCTTTTCCTTCCAGCAGAGAGGCGATGATCGTCTGTCTGGCTGACAAGCTGTGCGCGTTAAAGGAGACTTTTCAAAGATGATCTGCCGTTATATGATCTATTTCATACTTCTGTCAGTCCTCGGTTACTTCTATGAGTGTCTGGCCATGACGGTGTGGGCCGGAAAATGGGAGAACCGCGGTTTTTTATATGGACCTGTGATCCCGATCTACGGTGCGGGAGCGCTGTGCGGGACGATCCTGTTTGAATATCTGTATACTTCTTATACGCCCATGTCTGTCTTCCTGATCAGCATGGTCGCTTCGGCAATACTGGAATATGTGGTCCACTATGCTTTGGAACAGGCTTTCCATGCCTACTGGTGGGATTATTCAAAATCTCCTTTGAATCTCAACGGTCGCATCTGTCTGCCGGCTTCGATCGGTTTCGGTATAGCGGGAATGATCATCGTCTACATCATCAATCCGTTCATCCTGCCGATCCTGATGGGACTGAATGAGGCGTTTGCTGAAGTGACAGCGCTGCTGATGATGGGACTGCTGGCGGCTGATCTGACTGTGACGATCTGCGTGATCACCGCATTTATCAGAAGGGTAGAGAGCGCTCAGAATTTCATCAACGAGCACATGGATTCTTTCGTAGGCAATTTCCTGGATGAATCCATGGCGATCAACAGCCGTTTCTATTCGACAGTTGATAAAATAGAAGAGAAAAGGAAGAAACTGATCGATTCCCGTTTTGAAAGGATCGCGGATTCCTATGAATATGTGTATCGCCGCATCATTTCCGGTGTGAAAGGCTTCAAGGGCAACAGGTATTCGGTCATGTTGAATGATGTCTTATCCAGAGTCAAAAAGAGGATGAAGAGAAAAGAAAATGAATGATAAGATCGTGATACGCGGAGCCAGAGTCAATAATCTCAAGAATATCTCTCTGGATCTGCCGCGCAATAAACTGATAGTTATGACAGGTCTTTCCGGATCGGGAAAGACGTCTTTGGCATTCGATACCATCTACGCCGAAGGCCAGAGACGTTATGTCGAGTCCCTGTCGAGTTATGCCCGCCAGTTCCTGGGCGGCGTCGATAAGCCGGATGTGGATGTCATCGAGGGTCTTTCTCCGGCGATCGCGATCGACCAGAAGACCACTTCCAACAACCCGCGTTCCACGGTCGCAACGATCACGGAGATCTACGACTATCTGCGTCTTCTCTATGCCAGATGCGGGATCGCCTACTGTCCGAATCACAATGAACCGATCGAGGCGATGACGATCTCTGGTATGGTGCGCAATATCATGAATTTTGAAGACGGGGAGAGGATGGAAGTCCTGGCCAATGTCGTCACCAATAAGAAGGGGACTTTCAAGGATTACTTTGAAAAACTGAAGAAAGACGGTTTCATGCGTCTCTATGTCGATGATGTCTTATACGATATCGAAGAGGTCCCGGAACTGGACAAGAACAAGAGACACAATATCGAGGTCGTCGTCGACAGGATCGTCAAGAGAGAGGGGATCGAAACCAGACTGAGCGATTCATTGGAGATCGCGTTGAATCTGGCGGATGGGACCTGCATGATCAAGCATGGTGAGCGCAAGGACCTTTTTTCTTCGCACCAGGCCTGTCCGAAATGCGGTTTTACCGTTCCGACTCTTGAACCGAGGCTCTTTTCTTTCAACTCGCCTTTAGGAGCCTGCGATGAGTGCAAGGGTCTGGGCGTGACGATGTCGGTGGACCTGGATTATCTGATGCCTGATCGCAGCAAGTCGATCGCCGAAGGAGGCATCCGTTACTATAAGAACATCTACGGAACCAACAATCTGGAATGGCAGAACTTTGCGACGCTCCTAAAACATTACGGGATCTCCGAGACCAAACCTCTGGACAAGATGAGCAAGAAGGAGATGGATATCATCCTTTACGGTTCCACCGAGGAGATCCGTTATACGGTCACTTCCACCGGCGGGACCACATACAACAAATACGGCTATATCGAAGGTGTCAAGAATCTGATCGAGAGAAGATTCGAAGAGACGCAGTCGAAATTCGGCAAGGAGTACTATGGTTCCTTCATGGTGGAATCCGAGTGCAGCAAGTGCCACGGTGCCAGGCTCAATGAGAAGGTCCTTTCCGTCAAGGTCGGCGGTGAGAACATCTATGAATCGACCTGCGCTTCCATCACCCAGGCGTATGATTTCCTGGATCAGCTGAAACTGGATCCGATGCGGGCTGAGATCGCCAGGACTTTGTTGAATGAACTGAAGGCCAGACTGCGTTTTCTGAAGGATGTCGGTCTGGATTATCTGACACTGGATCGTGCGGCCGGATCCTTATCCGGCGGTGAGGCGCAGCGCATCCGTCTGGCGACGCAGATCGGTTCCGCTTTGACCGGTGTCCTCTATGTGCTGGATGAGCCTTCGATCGGTCTGCATCAGAAGGACAATGCCAAACTGATCGAGACCCTGAAGAAGATGAGAGATCTGGACAACACCGTGATCGTCGTCGAACACGATGGCGAGACGATGCTGAACTCCGACTATATCGTCGATATCGGTCCTGGTGCCGGCAAGGAGGGCGGAGAAGTCGTCTTTGCGGGCACACCGGAAGAGATCCTCAAAGATGAGAAGTCGATCACCGGCCAGTATCTTTCTTTCAGGAAGGAGATCCCGATCCCGTCCAAGAGAAGGAAAGGCAACGGCAAGACGATAAAGATCATCGGTGCGCAAGAGAACAATCTGAAGAACATCGATGTTTCCATCCCTTTGGGCAAATTCACCTGTGTGACCGGCGTTTCCGGTTCCGGAAAGTCTTCCCTGATCATCGAGACGATGACCAAATCGATCATGAAATCGCTGGATCGGGTCAAGATCAGACCGGGCAAGGCGAAGAAAGTGGAAGGCCTCAAGAATATCGACAAGATCGTCTACATCACTCAGGATCCGATCGGCAGGACGCCCCGTTCCAATCCGGCGACCTATACCGGCGTTTTCGATGACATCCGCGATCTCTATGCGATGACACCGGATTCCAAGGAACGCGGTTACTCCAAGTCGCGTTATTCGTTCAATGTGCCCGGAGGCAGGTGTGAAGCCTGCCAGGGCGATGGCGTCAAGCGCATCTCGATGCTGTTCATCCCGGATGTCTATGTGGAGTGTGAAGAGTGTCATGGCAAGCGCTACAATTCCGAGACACTGGAAGTCAGATACAGAGGAAAGAACATCTATGATGTCCTGAAGATGCCGGTCAAAGAGGCTCTGGAATTCTTCAAGAATCATAAGCGGATCAAAGACAAGCTGCAGGTCTTATATGATGTGGGCTTGGGTTATATCGAACTGGGACAGAGCGCAACGACGCTTTCCGGCGGTGAGGCGCAGCGCGTCAAGCTGGCTTCAGAACTGCAGAAGAAGCCGACGGGCAAGACGATGTTCGTCCTGGATGAGCCCACGACTGGCTTGCATATGGATGATGTCCTGAAGCTGATCCGCATCATCGACCGCATCGTCGACAATGGCGATTCGGTCGTCGTCATCGAGCACAATCTGGATGTGATCAAATGTGCTGACCACATCATCGATCTGGGTCCTGATGGTGGAGACAGGGGTGGTGAGGTGATCGCTGAAGGCACTCCGGAGGAGGTCGCAGAAATAGAAAGATCCTACACAGGTCAATATCTGAAGAAAGTATTAGGTGTGAAACATGGCAAACAATGAACTGAACAAAAGAGTATATGTACGTCAGATCAAGGAACAGCTGGACCTGGAACAGCTGACGGGGAACGATGATTCCCTGAACCGTTGGGCGATCGCCCCTGATATCAACAGGCCGGGACTGGAACTGTCCGGCTATCTGGAGTCCAACGACCTCAAACGTGTGGTCATACTGGGTACCAAGGAACATGAATACATGTCAAAGTTCGACTACAATACCCAACGGGCCCGTTTTGAGATCATCACCGACTCCTACACCCCATGCATCATCCTGTCGGGTGAATTCACGCCGATGGCCTCTTTGACGGATCTGGCGAATGCCAAGAACTTTCCGATCTTCCGTTATGAGGGGCAGACCTATCAGCTGATCGTCGATCTGGTCTCTTTCCTTTCGGAAAAACTGGCACCGACAGACTCCTTATATGGCGTCATGATGAACATCTATGGAAGAGGCATCATGATCACAGGCAAGTCCGGCATAGGTAAGTCTGAACTTGCCCTGGACCTGATCAACCGCGGCCACATGCTGGTGGCGGACGACAGAGTCGATGTCAGAAGGGTCCACAAGTCCATCATTTGTGAAGCTCCGGCCATCCTGAAGCGGATGCTGGAGATCAGAGGTATCGGCATCGTGGATGTGACCAGGATGTTCGGTGCGAATGCCTATCTGAACCGCTGCCAGCTGGATTTCGTGATCAAACTGGTCAAATACGATGAGAACATGGAGAATGACCGCCTCAATCCGATCAACGAGAATTACGATGTGCTGGGACTGGAAGTCCCGATGCTGATCATTCCGATCACAGAAGGCAAGTCGCTTTCCGTCATCATCGAGGCAGCCGTTTCCAATTATCTTTTAGGCAAGCTGGGTTTCAATTCCAATGAGGATTTCAAGACCCGTTACCGTCAGGAACTCGAAAGGAAGGGGGCGCAGAGATGATACGTTTTTTCCCGGATCCGGAGACATTCGTCAAGTTTTCGATCTTCGGTCTCACACTGGATATCCGCTGGTATGCCGTGCTGATCCTCTTTGGAGCGATGCTGGCATACACGGTCGCCAGAAAGGATGTGAAGAAGGCGCGCTATATCTCTCTGGACTTCTTTGATTCCTTCTTCATCTACACCCTGTGGGCGGGCATCATCGGTGCCAGACTGTGGTTCTGCATGTTCTACAACTTCTCCTATTACATCTCTCATCCGCTGGAGATCATCCGGATCTGGGATGGAGGGCTGGCGATACAGGGCGGCCTGGTCTTCGGCGCGATCTTTGCCTGGTTCTATATCAGAAAGAACCATTATCCGTTCATGAAGCTTCTGGATATCGTCCTGCCCAATGTTCTGTTAGGACAGGCGAGCGGTCGCTGGGGCAACTTCGTCAACAAGGAATGCCATGGCGCAGAAGTGAGCGAAGGATACTTCAATGGCATCCTTTCTTTCCTGAAAGAGGGCATGCTGATAAAGGGACACTATTATGAACCGCTCTTCTTCTATGAATCTGTCTTGTGTCTGCTGGGCTGGGTGCTGATCTATCTGGTCCTGAAGAAGAGGCAGAACAAGCGCGGTGATCTGGCGTATGCCTATCTGATGTGGTATGGTCTGATCCGTTTCTTCATCGAAGGAAGAAGGACGGATTCCCTTTATCTGGGCAATCTGAAGATGGCACAGCTGACTTCGATCGTCTTCTTCATCGTCGGTATCCTGGGCTATCTGGGTGTTTTGGACAGATTCATCAGGAAAGAGAAGCCGACATTGATGTTCGACTTCGACGGGACTCTGATGGATACCAGACAGGGGATCGTGGAAGCCTACCGCTACCTTTTCCAGAAGTATTCAAATGAAGAGAAGTTCACCGACGAGGTACAGCAGGAGATCATCGGTCCGGCTTTGAGGACACTGTTCCCGAAATACTTCCCGGGCATCGATTTTGATACCCTCTATGAGGACTATCACAACAGACAGATCGAGGTGGCCAGGATCACAAATCATCCGATGCCTCATGCCGATGAGCTGCTGAAGAAACTTCATGAGGAAGGATACAAGATCGGCATCATCTCCACCCGTTCCAGAGAAGGCATTGAAGGAATACTCAACGACTTCTCTTTGAGGGAATATGTCGATGACATCTGCGGTGTCTATGATGTCGAAAAACAGAAACCGGATCCGGAGGGGATCTTCAAGCTGGTCGAAAGGAATGGCTGGAACCGGGAATGCATCATGATCGGCGATTCGATGATGGACATCGGCTGCGGGATCAATTATGGTGCTTATACGGTCGCCTATCTCAATGATCCGGTCCGTTCGAAGCAGCTGGCTGAGGCGGCCAATGATTCCATCACGGATATGGAGCAGTTGCCGGATATTTTGAAGAAGGATGTCGCATTTACCTACGATAAAAGGTGATTCCTGTTTTTGGGGCTTTCATCATCGGGATATTCGAGTATAATGAAAAAGGAAAAATAGAGGAGAACAAGTGCTATGGTTACAGTATTACAACATCCGCTGATCACTCATAAACTCACTTTGATGCGCATGGAAGAGACAGGTCATAAAGATTTCAGAGAGAACCTCGATGAGATCGCATCTCTGATGGCTTACGAAGTATGCCGCGATCTGCCGATGAGAGATGTCCATATCACGACACCGATGGGTCCCTGCGATACCAAAGAACTTGACACAGAAGTCATCCTTGTTCCGATCCTGAGGGCAGGCATGGGTCTGGTCAATGGCATCATGGATCTGATCCCTACTGCAAAGGTCGGCTTCATCGGTCTTTACAGAGATGAAGAGACTCTGGAACCGGTCGAGTATTTCGCTAAATTCCCCAAGGAACTGACAGAAGGCATCTGTCTGGTCCTTGACCCGATGCTGGCGACAGGCGGCAGCGCCATCGCGGCAGTCGATATGATCAAAGCCAGAGGCGCCAAGAACATCAAGATGGTCTGTCTGGTCGGTGCGCCGGAAGGTGTCAAAGCTTTCAGTGAAGCGCATCCGGATGTCGACCTCTATCTGGCTGCACTCGATGATCATCTCAACGAGATCGGCTACATCGTTCCGGGCCTGGGCGATGCCGGCGACAGGATCTACGGTACAAAATAGTCAAACGAAAAGCTGAATCATTCAGCTTTTTTCTATTATGAAATCAGGAAGATCTGCACCTGATCATAGTGGAAGATAATATACATTCATCGATATGATAAAGAGGCCAGGAATAGTACAG
>JAEEGI010008268.1_pt1 | contig 23033 bp, 14 predicted proteins | sample 8958751 | NCBI WGS metagenome assembly JAEEGI01 (sample SAMN16246545, study PRJNA631951) | gut metagenome | biome: gut microbiome; feature: rumen; material: KS-attached | host: Bos | place: Iran: Karaj | collected 2018-10 | reverse complement strand
AAATTATTGTTTTTATTATCATTATTATCATTTTGTAAATTAGATAATTTTTTAGTCATAGCATCCATGAAAGCAATATTATTATTAGTATTATTAACATTAATATTACTACTTTTGAGACTTTTTCTTATATTATTATTTACATTCTTATTTTGAGGATTTTTTACATCTTTACTATTTTCAACATTACGAGCTTCATAATTAGTAAATTCATTTATAATATTACATAAATAAGAATTCTTTTCTTTAGGGGCTATTAATCTATTTGATATATCATTCAAAAAATTATGCGAATACCATGCCGACACAGGGGGATTATATTGAACTTTATCAAATAACGTGAATAAAGTATCTTGAGGTTTTTTATCTAATTGATTTTTTCCTATTTTCCCTAATTCTTTCCTTATTCTTACTTCTACTTCTTTCATATTAATATATATACCATTTTGTTTTTCTTTTTTATCTAAAAAAAATAATTTTTCGAAAAAGAATTCATATATAGTATGCCATCCTATTCTACTTTGTAATAATTTAGCTTCTGCATTCTTATGATATTTTGCTAATAAATCTAATTTTGATATCATAGTTTTTCTTGAAATACTTTTTTTATTTATATTAAAAAAATAATTATTTTTTTTTTTTTTTATCTTTTTTTTAAAAATTATTTAATAATTAAAATTATATATTTTTAATTATTATTATTCATAAGTTTAAAAAATATAAAATACAATTAATTATTTATAATCTTGGAAAAAAATTATCCCATTCAAAAAAAAAGTAGTTAAATTTTTTTAAATTGGAGTAATTTTAATTTCATTTTGTTTAAAACTTTTCTTTTTCCTTTATAATGTTCAGGTTTAATATTAATATCAATATTTAAACTTAAATTACTATTATCTTCATATTCACAACATTTAATTCTTTTATTGCTTTTTATATCATCAAAACTAAATGTTTTATTTAATAATGTATAATTTTTATTTTTCTCTTTTTGAATCTCTTTTTCATATTTTTCAAATATTTTTGTTAAAGTTATATGTATTAAAGACTTTGAATTCATATTTTTTTTCTTCAAGTTTAAATAAATTTTTTTTCTTTTTGAATTTAAATAATATTTAGTTAAATTTAATTACCGCTATATAATATTATTGTTTATTTTTAATAATTATATTACAATTTCTAATATTATTTTGTTATTTATGTATATTTTAATTTAATGTTTCCTTATAAAGATTTACAATTTAATTTAGAGATGTAATTCTATCTAATTTTTAATAATAAGTTGGTTTTTCCTTTTTAGTTAAATCTAATTTTTATAAATATATAAAAAGGGTTAATATTAGGATATTATTTATTTATATTTTATTATTTTTTTCATTGAAGAAAAAATGATATTTACATTTTTAAAAATTTAAAAATTTAAAAAAAAATAATTTATTTTTTTTATTTATTTTTTAATAAAATAATATTATTAAAATTCATTAAATCACTTTTTTCAGGCATAAAGTTAAATTTATTAAAAATATTTTGAAAACTAGAAATAAAACCTTTCATTTCTTCTTTTTGAGTATCAATTGAATTAAAAGAAAAATCTAATTCATTTTCATAATAAATTTCAAGCATTTTATCAATTATATTTAATATTTCTTTATTATTTTCTTTTTCTTTTAATACTTTAACAAATTTAAATAAATTAAAATGAGAATAATTTATATCATAAATATATGATAAATGATGGAAAAATCTATTTATAATATTATTTTGTTCATATTTTAAAAATTTATTCATTAAAATATTTGTATTTTCTTTTAAATGTTTAACTTCTAATTTTAATATTTTTATTTCTTCTTCCATATTTTCATATTTTAATGATTTTTCTTCTAAAATTTTAATTCTTTCTTCTAAACTAATAATATCTTTTATCTCATTTTCATTTTTATTATCTTCAATAACATTCATTTTTTTTTCTTCTTTCTTTTCTATAATAATATGACTTTCTTGTTTTAAAGACTTATTTATTATTTTATTTTTTTCATCAATATTTTTATTTGAATTACAAAAAGCTTCATATTCATCAAAGTTTAAAATAATTTTTGTTAAAACTGATAATTTTTCAATGCAATCTTCTTTTAATTCTTTAATTTTACTTTCTTTTTCTTTTAAATCTAATTTCCCTCCTTCAATTAAAAAATCAACTGAAGATTCAATTTGATAAAATAAATACATTAATATCATATATAATATTTCTTTATCTTCTGGAAATCCAATTTTAAATTTTTTACTCCATATAATTATTATATATTTAAATTGTTTATCATCATTTGAAATTGCTTTTCTTATTTTATTAATAAAATATTGTATTGTTTGCTTAATAACACTAATATTTTTTTTATTAATAATAATATTTTGAAAATTATCATATTCATTTAATAAATTAGGAATATATAAAGAAACAATATCTTTCAAATGAATTAAAAAAGTTTTTTTCGCAATACTCAAACAATTCTTTTCCATATATTGAGAAAAAAATAAAATAAAAAAAAATTAAATACAAAAAATAAAAATAGAATATTTAAAATACTAAAAAATTAAACAAATAAAATAAAAAAAATATATATTATTCAACTAATAATGGACAATGATGATGAAGATATATTTGATTTTGAATCTCCAGATTTCATGGTAGTACAAACAGAGAAAGAACAAATAATATCAAATGAACAACATTACAATGATATAACAGAAATATCAAAAAATTTTTTTCATACTTTAGAAAAACATGATGATTTTAATCACAAAGCCTCTTGGAAAACAAATTCAAATATAGAACCAATAAAAATATTAATAAACACCGAAGAATATTTTCCTGGAATTTGTGATATAGCTTTAATAAAAAATAGTTTTATTTCAAAAAGTATAATTGCAATGTGTTCAGATATATTAGAAATACAAAATATTTTACCTAATTCTGCAGTTAATATATTTGATTCTTTATATCCTCTTTCAATGTATGGTGAAAAAATTGAAGATGAAAATGAAGAAGAAGAAAAATTAATTGATGGAGAAGCTGAAAAAAGAATAAGTTTAATGTTACCTTATTTAAGTGAAATTTATGATAAAATTACTAGATTATTAGCAATTTCTATAAATTTATGTAATCAAATTTTTGCTTTTTATGATAAAAATAAAAAAGAATTTCAAGCTATTAATTATATTACTTTATCTACTCCTTTTGAATATCTTGGAATTGTTTTTTCTTATTTTATTGCTATTGATACTATTGTTACTCAAAATAATATTTTATGTGATAATTGGGGAAAGTATAAATTATTAATTTATAATGCTAAAAAAAATCCTAGTCAATTTAATATGACTGAAGAACAAATAAATAAAATAGAAAAATTAACAAAAAGATTAAATGGTCCTATTTTTGAAAAAAAATGTTTTGAAGGTTGTCTTAAAAATTTCTTAAGAATGTTTGGTAGTTATATTCCTGGACAAAATATTAAAGCTAATACTCTTTTTTATAATCATTTTACTGATTTTTTAAAAAGAAAAAGTGAAATCTTATTTAATTCAATTGGAACTTTTACTGAATTAGATGAAAAAATGCAAGTTTTCTTTTATATTTCTCTTTTTTCTTTATATACTAGAATTTTTAATGATAATATTGATAAAAAAGTCTTAACTGATACTTGGAAGTTTTTAAAAAAAATTCATTTTTTAAGAATTGTAGGAAATACTAAATTTGAAATAGATAAATATTTATTAAAAAATATTCCAATATATCAAACTAATAAATTATCTTTAGATCCTAAATTAAGAGATTTAGAAAATCATAAAAGAATGTTATTGGATAATACAAGGAAATCAGTTTCAAATTTATTTTTTAATTTAAAATTAAATATAATGACTTGGGTAACAAGAGTTGAAAGTGATTTATATGATAATAAGTCAAATAAATCTTTAAAATATAATACTATTTCAGATAATGAAAAACAAAATAGATTAGTTGAAAAAAATTTAGAAAGAATAAAATTAATTATAAATGGTATTGCTCTTGCAAATTATATAAATAAAACTATCTTATATATTTTAGATGCGCATATGCTTTTAGATATAAGTACTAATCAAAGTTTATTATATAATTTAACTATTGGATTTGAATTAATTAAAGTTATTCAAACTGAATTTAATAGATTAATTCCTTTAATTGCTATTAATCTTTCAGTAATAAATAGATCTTTATTATCTCAAATTCAAAATTTATTAAAAGTAGTAAAAGTTAAAATTCAAAGTAAATTAACTCAAAAAACATCAAAAAAAATGTACTATGAATTTATGAATGATGTTGTAAAAATATTTGAATATAATTGTCAATCTTCTCCTTCTTTTTTAAGAAGATTAGTTTGTAAATTTTGTTATGAAATGATGGTTCATAAAGATACTATTTTATTTAATGATAATGAAAAAAAAAGTATTAATATGAATTTTTGGAAACTTGATATAGTAAATCAATTATCTAAAGAAATTAAAAGAGCTTGTGATGTTTCATATTTATATTTTTATTATACAATAATACCATTTCAATTAGAAAATATTTTTAATGAATCTCCTAAAAGATTAAATCTATTTACTATGGCTGTTAATGATATGGAAACTCCTTTATATTATATAAGATTCTTAGAAAATAATGGTTTTGAAATGATAAAGAAATTAAGGAAAATAATAAAAGATTATTACATAAAATATTTTTTAAAAAATTTAGCAAATCAAATCGAAAATGATTTAAGAATTCAAGTTCATACACTTTTAATAAAAGGATTAAATACTCTTCAAGCAACTAATATAAATTTAGCAGATTATTTAACAATTGAAAATATTCAATTATTTGATATTAAAATAAATATAAAAAGATATGTAGAAGAATATTTAAATTCAACTTTTTACAAAATGACAACAATAAATTTAAATGATTGGCAAACATATCAACAAATGAGAGTTTTAGCAAAATCAAAATATAATTTAGATTTACATGAAATATTTTTACCAAGTCAAAATTTACAACAAGGAAAAGATATTTTAGCAATTATTAGAAATTTTAATCATTTTGTTAAAAATTACAATCATAACATGCATAATCAAATATTTATAGAAATTTCAAATGAATCAGCTAACTTAAATGTAATAGGAATAAATCAAATATTAAACTCAATTTATACTCACGGAACTGGAATAGTAAATTCAGTAATAAATAAAGCATATCAATTTATAAGTAAATTAATTCAAAAAATGATATATGTAATTAATGATGATTATATTAGATCAGTATTAAAAGAAGAAAAAGATTTTTGGGACCAAAATAAACAAAATATAAATTATAATTATCCTTTAAGTAGAGCTGAAGAAACAAGGAAAAAAATAAAAGCAGTTTCAGAAGATTATAAAGTAGGATTTATTGAACAATTAATAAAAGTAATAACTCAAATAGGAAATGGAGTTGCTCTTGCAAGATGTATTCGTTCAGCTTTAATGGAATATAATTCTCAAAATGTTAATTTATTAGATATTGATAATGAAAATGAAAATTATAAAAAATTAACAAAAGAAATTATATTACAATTACAAAATGATCCTACTAATCCGAATTTAAATTCTAATTTTTCTCAAAATTTATTAAATAATACTCAAAATTCTTTTAATGATTCAAATACTTTATTTTGTGAAACTATTAGTTCTTTAAAACAAACTGGAGAAAATAATACTAATTATTTAAATATATTAGTTACTTCTTTTGGTGATGCTTTATCTCCTGAAAAAATTGAAGATATTGATTTATTTGCTTTTTTATTTCCTGCTTTAACTATTACTTTTATTGAAAGATTAATTGTTGCTAAAGATAATTTAAATAAAAAAAATAAAAATGATGAAGAAGCGTTTTTCAGTGATGATGGTTTTATTATTGGTATCTGTTATTTATTAAAGATATTTCATATTGATAAAATTTTCGATAGTTTAAATTGGTTTCCTTGTGTTTGTAATCATTATATTAATTTGAAAAAAAATTATGATAATATTAAAAATACTAAAAGAATGAGTGTTGAAAAGGATATGGAATTTAATATTAGTGAAAGGAAAATTCAAACATATTTAAAACAATTTCAAACTCTTTATTTTGGTTATTCTGCTGCTACTGTTTTATTTAATGAATAATTTATTAGAATTAGAATATTAAATAAATTCCTTAATAAATATATAATTAAATTCATTGATTCTTTTTTAGAAAAAGACTAATAATTTATTAAATTTAAAGTAATTATTGATAATTAATAATATAAATATTTAATTTTTTATTAGAAAAAATAGTTTTTGAAAAAAGATATAAAAGATATTAAATTTTACGTTTGATTGTTTCGTTTGATTAAAATAATTTATGTAATAAATAAATAAATTTATATTAAAGATATTTTTTTATTTATGAACTCTTGGTTTTTCTTTATTTCTTCTCTTAAATCATTTATATCTTTTTTTACTATTTTTAATAATAAATTTTTTAACTCTAAAAGACATTTATCTTTTTGTTTAATATTCAAAGAATTATTATCTATTATAAAAGAAGATATTAAAATCCCATTTTCAGGTTGAAATACAAAATTTTCTTTTGTATTATCAATTATTAAAATATTTTCTAAATTTCTTCCAATTTTTGATAAATCTTTAATATAATTTTGAGAATTATCAATAAAAGTGTGTTCTCTAAATAATTTATAATCAAATATTTTTTTCCCAATTTTTTTTTCTATTATATCTAAAACTAAATTTGCATATTCTTTCATTCCAGCTGTAAAAATAATTATTTCATAAAATTCTGAAACAGATAACAAAAAATTAGTTAAATAAGGCCTTAAGAATAATTGTCCTTCATTTTTATTTTTTATTGAAAAATGAATTAAAGTTTCATCTAAATCTAAAACTAAAGAAAATTTCTTTGTAGGAGGATTATTTATATAAGGAATTGAAATATTATTATTATTGATTGAATTATTATTTAAGAAAGATATATCTATTTTTATTTGAGTGAAAAAAATATTTTCCTCACCGTATTTTTTAATTGATTCAATTGAAATTGTTTTCAATTCTTTATATAAAAAATATAATTTATATATAGCGTTTTTAAGGCCAAAATTATTTTTGATAAATTTAAAAAAATTACCTAATTTAATATCTGATTTATTCATTATATAACCGTATTTTAAAAATTCTTTATTAATTAAATAATATTGTGCTTTTAATTGGTAAGTTAAAATTTTTAATATATAATTTTTTGTCTGAAAAAAAATTTCACAATTATTAAAACACTCATACACCAATATTATCACAAATAATAAATACGTGTAATTTTTAGTAATAATTATTTCTAATTCATTGTCTTCTAATATATAATTTAAAGAAGAATTTAATCTTTCAAATGTCTTAACATATATTTCTTCATTAAATATATAATTCCAAGTTGAATAAATATATGATAAAATCACAGATTTATAATATTTAGAATTATTTACGAAATTCATTAAAGTTTTTATTTTTTCTCTTAATTTAATAAATTCATTTTGATAAATTTGAATATACAATTCTTTTTTATTTGCTTTTTTAGGAAATATTATTTTTAGTTCGTTAAATATTTCCTTATTTTTTTCATGATCTTCTAATTTAATTTTTTTATGAAGAAAAGTAGGAAAGTTATTGTTATCATTTATATTTTCATTGTCTACTTTACTATCATTTAATGGTTCATGTATTTGAATTAAACAAGGGTAATTTTCATAAAAATATGATTTATCATATTCCATTTTTTTTAATTAATTAATATAATATATTTAATTAAATTTACCGCGAATTTTGTAATAATTATATATCTTTTAACTTATTATATTAAATAACTTTTAATTAATTGTTTTAGATATTTTCTTATCATAAGGAAGTAAATCATTTTTATTATATTTCAAAATCATATAAATAACTCCAACAGTTAAAATTCCATAATAAGCTTGATTAATTATTAATTGCCAATTAACTGCTTCATATAATATAATCCAAACTTTAAAAAAATTTTTAACAGCTCTCATAAGAAATGACAATAATGAAACAGAACCAGAAGATTGATTTATATATATACTTTTCATTTGAGATAATCTTGATATTGTCATAAAAGGTAATCCACATAAAACCATTATATTCCAAACAGAATTACTAATATTATTTCCATTATTAACAGTTGAAATGAATATAATGTATGGTGTTGTAATTATAAAAAGAATTCTTAAAAAATATTTTGAATTTGTTGCTTCTTTTTCAGAATATATCCAAGATAAAAATATTATTGTTAAGTTTTGAAGAGTTGTTGAAAAATATTCAAAATATATTATTATTGATAAATGCTTATGAAGGCTATATAATCCTTGAAATAATATTGAATAAAAGTCAAAATAATTACTTAAGGTACTTATACTTTTTGTAGATTTATTTTTTATTATTGAATATATTTGAGGTAATTTAAATGTAAATGATACTAATGTTATAGAATAACCTATTATAATATATAAGAAATAGATAAGATTATTTCTTTTTGGGGCAATTATATAGTTATTTATTTGAGATGATATATTTGTATTATTCATTATTAAATTTATTTTTATCCTATTTATTATAATCTAAATATAATAAATAATTATTTTATTATGATAAAGTGTCTTATTTTATTAAAAAACTATGAAAAAAGAAAAACTTTCATAAATTAAATATTGTTATTTTATCAAATAATTGTTATTTCTTTTATGAATTTCTTTTGATAATATATTCTAATTTTTATAAGTTAAATTTAAATTATAGTCGATTAAAATCATTTTAAATATTAATCTAAGGATATTCAATACTATTTTAGGATTTACAACTTATTTATAAATGTTCTTTAAATTAAATATTAAAAAGTTTAACACATAAACAAAAATAAAATGAAAACTAATTTATATAAATTAAATGAATTAAAAGTATTAATAATGTAATTAAAAATATGAATTATAATATTGTTATTAAAGATAAATTAGAACTTTTTCTTCATTTATTATATGATCTTAAAGTAAATAAAGAACCAGGAGATTCAAAAAAGATTAATCTTCCTTTTCCTTTAAAATCTGTTTTAAACGAATTTTTTTCATCAATGAAATTAAAACAATTTATAATTGAAAAAGTAGGAATTTATAAAGAAAATTATTTAGATAAAATAATCCAAAAGATTAAAGAAGAAAACATAATTCCTTCTAAAAAATCTAATAATATATATTATTTTAATCAAAATAATATCTTTAATCCAAATAGTTTTTTCTCAACAAAAAATGAAATAAGTTTATTAAATGATGTTATATGTTTAAAAATGTTTTCAATTATAAAATTAATTTTAACTGAAATTCCTTTCACTAAAAAGAAAAAAAGAAGAACTAAAAAAAATTTTGTTTTAACATCTGAAATGGTGAAAACTGTTTTAAAAAAGAAAAAACAGATTAATAAAAATTCAAGTTGTGATTCTATTTTTACAAAACAAAGAAATTATCAAATTATAGATAAAACTTCTCCAAGCACTGATAAAATGTGTATTGAAATATTTATGAAACCTAAAAAAGAAAAAATTAAATTACCTTATATTAATAATATAAATGTTTTTAAAAATATGGGAAGAAATAAAATTAAAAAGAAAAAGAAATTTAATTCTTTATCTAATATTTTCTACAATGATTCTTTTAAAAGTAAAGATGAATTGTATGAAAAAAAGATTAATGAAGAAAAAAATAATTTTGATTATAAAGGTCTTTTTAAATTATATAATTTTTTAAATAAACAAAAATTAATATAAAAATAATTTATTAAAAAATAGTTCTTTTCTTATAATTTTTTATAAGACAGATGAACAGAAAATAAATAATATACTTTATATTTTTAAATTTAATATTTTTTGAATTTCATTAAACTATAATTTTCCTTTGAAAATAATATATAAAACAAAATAAAATAAAAAAATAAAGCCTCTTCAAAACAAAAAATCAATTATTTTATAAAAATAGTTAAGTAAAATTATAAAGAAAACATAAAAAAAAAATTATACAAAAAATGACAGAAAGGGAAGATTATCATGGTGAAGATCCAAAAAAATTTTATGATAATATAATCAAATTAGTATCTTTAAAAGAATCTTGTACTTCAGAAGGTTTTCCGGTTGATTCATCAGAAGAAGGAATGAAGCATTATGAAGAACAAAAAAATAAAGATGCAACAGTAATAGGTGTAGTAGGAAATGCAAAAAAGGGAAAATCATATATTCTTGGAAAAATTTCAAAGAATCCATTACCAACTGGACATAGTGTAACAACAGAAGGAATTAGTGTTAAATATCCTACAATTCATGGTATACGAGTTGTTGTTCTTGACTCTGCAGGAAGTGAAGCTCCTTTAACAGAAACTGAGGAAGTTAAATTAGATGACATAAATAAATCAAGTGAAAATGAATTAATTGAAAGAATAGCTGATATTGCTAGAGATAAACAAGCCACTGAAAATTTCTTACAAAGCTTTATTTTGTTTTCTAGTAATGTTTTAATTATTGTTGTTGGACAGTTAACTTATAGTGATCAAAAAATGATTAATAGAATTAAAAAAGAAATTTGGAAACAAAAATACATTTTTATAATACATAATTATATGTTTTTGACAAAGATAGAAGAAGTTAAAGATTTTATTAAAGATAATGTTCTTACTTCTATTACTTTTGGAGAAATAATCGAAAATCATATTATTGGCGAACAAGACAACAAAGAAGTTGATGATAAAACTAATGATATTTATTATACTGAAAGTTATGAAAATAATAAAAGAATAATTAAAATTGTTCATTTATTTATGGCACAAGAAAATACTGAGGCAGGAAATTATTATAATAATAGTACAATAGAATATTTGAGAAAACAATTAATAACTTGTACAAAAGTTAGAAATTATGATGTTATCACCAAATTTAAAAGTTATTTAGCATTATCTTCTGGAAGATATATGGAAGAAGAAATAAAAGAAGAATCAATTCAATATGATGAAAATGAAAGAAAATTCAAAATTAATCAAGATAAACCAATTAAATTAAAAAAATGTTTTATTGATGAAATTGGAACTCCAAATTTTTTTGGTAATGTAATAGAACCTAATTTTGATTGTCAAGTAAAAGATGATATAATTATTATTAGAATAGAACTTCCAGGACAAAAGCCACCTTCTTCTTTTAAACCTAAGATAATTCCAATTAGGGGTTTTTATAATTTTAATTGCAAAGGAAAAATTATTTTCCCTGAGATTGATAGCCCAAAATTTAAAGATGGAAATATGAAAGATGGTGAATTTAGATTAGATTTTAAAATTCCAATGAATATAGGGACTATTAAAAATACTGCACCTAAGACTCATTATGATGAATCAAATGGAATTTATACTGTAACATACGAAATTTCAAAGGTTGATGAAAAAGAAGGAGATAGTGATATTGAAATATAATTAAGGAAATTTAATTACAAAATATATTTTTGTTTAAAAAACTTTTTATTATTTTTTAATTATTTTTATTGTTTTTTTCAGAGATTAAATTTTTAAATATTATAATTGGATAACTTTATGTATTTTTAAACAAGGAAAAGAAAATTAACATTTCTTTTAAAATAATAATCATTTTAATTACTTTTTCATTGTCAAAATGCTTCAATTAAATCATCTTTAAAACTTCTTTTATTAAATCTTTATAAAGAATTTTATATAATAGACTTTAATGAACTTGAGTAAAAGTTAATTTATTTCTTCTTGAAATTCATATTATTTTCCTATATTGATAATACTTTCTTAATATAAAAATCAAACCAATTAAAATAAAAATAAAATTCCTTAAAACCTGATAAATAAAATTAATTATTAAAATAATCAAATAAAGAAAAAAATAAATATTACTATATTAAAATTTAATAAAAAAATAAAATGTCATTATCAAATTGGTTTGTAATATTTTTTAATTATTATATATAAGATTTAAAAAATATAGAAATGTTGCAGTAATCCAGAAACAAAAGATTTAAATGGAAAAAATGAAGCAATAATAGAAATTCCAAATTTAGAAAATAATGAAAAATTTAATTTAAATATGATTATTCCAGAAGAAAAAATAAAGACAAAATATTCTTCTAATTATAAAAGTGAAAATTCAAAAAAGAAAAAAATACAAATTCCAAAAATAAAAATAACAAATGAAGAAATTATAAATGGTCCAATTTGTTCAATTGAAGAAATTTATTCAAGTAGTATATTAAAAAAAGATAAATTAATAATTAATCCAGGAGGATTAATTGGAGGAAGAGAAAAAAAAGATGGAATATCTTATTTTGTTCTTCCAAATTCTTCTTTTGAATTTAAAGATTATATTTTAAATTTAAATAGTAAAAATAATGATTATTATTTATTTATGATTTATTATGATGTTGAAAATAAAAAATATTTTATTGATTTTAATGAAGATTTTTCAAGAAAAATTTCTATTCATTTATTTGGTCAAATGAATATTCCTATTAAACAAAAAGAAATTATTTCTTTTGGAGATTTAATTATTGAATTAGTTCCAAATTTGAATAATAATTCTATTCAATTAATAAATTTAAAAGAAGATAAAATATTAGAATATGAAAAAGAAGAAAAAATAATTACTATTGGAAAAGGAAATAATTGTAAAATTTGTTTAGAAAATAAAATGAATATTTCTCAAATTCAATGTACTTTAATTTTTGATTTTAAGGAAAATTTATGGGTTTTAAGTGATGGTTTTGAAGATCAAAATTCTATAAATGGAACTTGGATGGTTGCTTCTAATACTTATCCGCTATATAATAATTTAGAAATCGATGTTTTTTCTAATTTTCTAAAAATAAATATTGTTTAGATGTTTTATAATATATTAATTTATTTTTATTGTTTGTTTATGAGTAATTTTTTTTTTTTTTTCAAATTTAATTATCATATTTTTTTTTTATCTTTTTATAAATAAAAAATGTATATTATATTCTTGAAGTGTTATAATTCTATTTTTTTAGAAAGCAGATTTTTTAATAAAGAGGTTTTTACTCAAATAAAATGTAAATATTTAATTTTTTTTTGGTTTTATTTCCGTAAAAAGTGACAAAAGTTTTCTTATAATAATGAAAATACTTTAAATGATTAATTGAAAATTATTTCATTTACAGTTATATAGATTATTAAAAAATATATATCTTTACTAATATATATTTTGAAAATTTGAAAGAAATTTTGAATTTATTAAATCTAATTTTTAACAAAAAGATTCTATTAATTTTAGATAAAATATTTAATAAAAACTATCTTTTATATAAGAGTGAATCATAAAATCTTTTATCGTCTTTTTAACAAATAATCTCTTTAGTTCAAATGAAAAAAAAAATAATTTTAAAAAATATTAATTAACAATAAATATTTAAAAAAAATAAATAAATATTAAATGAAAAGAAGCATGACAATTTCAGATAATTCATCATTAAATAAAGACGAAAAAAATAAAGAAGAAAGTATCTTAATGAAAAGAGCAAATAAATTAATAAAAAGAACATCAAAATTATTAAAAGCAAAAACTCTGAAACCCTCATTATCACAACCATCTTTAAATTATAAAATAGAAGAAGATGAAGAAAAAGAATTTGTAGAAATAGTATTAGGTGATTATTATGATTTCAATAAAATAAATGAAATACCAAATTTTACTAAAATGACATCTTTATCAATAGTAAATGATATGGTTGAAGATATGGGAATAATAATAGAAAAAATTCCTAATAAAGATTTAATGATATATTTATGTTTAAATGAAAATTATATAAAAGAAATTAAAAATATTCAATTTCTAACTAATTTAAAACAATTACATTTAAATTTTAATTTAATTAAAACAATTGATATTGGTGTTTCTAAAATAAAAACTTTAAAACAATTTTGGATTTGTGATAATAAAATTAAAATAATTGAAAATATACCTATTAATATAATTGATTTTTGGATTGCAAATAATTTAATTGAAAATTTACCAAGTGATTTTAATAAATATATATATATTGAAAGTTTAAATCTTGCTGGAAATTACTTAATTGATTTTAATACTATTTATATTTTGAATAAATTAAATAATCTTAAAGTTCTTTATTTAAATAATTGTAATTTTGGAGAAAATCCAATTTGTACTTTTGCTAATTATAGAATGATGATGATTCATCTTTTTAAACAAATAAAAATATTAGACCAATATAAAATTACTTTTGAAGAAAGACAAGAAAGTGAAAATTCATATAATAAAAAATATATAAATTATAAAAGTAAAATAAGAGAAAATAAAAATTTAATAAAAAAGATAAATAAATTATTAAAAGGACATAAATTATTTTTTAAAGGAGTAAAATATCATTTGTTAAGAGCATATTCTCAAAAAAAAAAATTACTTGAATATAAATTATATGAAAGAATAGATTTAGGTGTTAATATTGATATTAAAATTGAAGATATTAAAAATGAAATTGTATCAATAAGAACAGAAATTAATTCTTGTTTGAAAGAAATAGATTTTATAGAAAATAGTTTTCATATTATTAAAAAATATCTTTCTGATTTAAATGATTTATCTATTATTCTTTATTTTTATGAAATTGAATCTTATGGTAATTATAAAATAGAAATTGGAAATATTGATTTAAAATGGGTTAAATCTTGTCTTGAGTTAATTAATTTAAAAAGTCATAAAGATTTTTTAGAAAAGAATAAATTAGAAGTTCACTACAATAAAATATATAAAATTATAAACAAAAAAGTTAAAATTATTTTTGATTCTTTATATGATAATTTAATAGATATTAATAATAAATTCGGAGATGAAAATATTTATTATGATTTTTATTTTTTGGTTTTACCTAAAGAAAAATTTTGTCACAGAAAAATATTTCAATTTTTATTTGAAAAACAAGAAAATGAAAAAGAAATGATTTTAACAGATAATTTAACATTAATAGATAATTTATATTTAAAGAATAATAAAAAGAATAAAAGTTTCTTTACAATAATATGTAAATGTATAAAGTTTAATAATATGATAGAAGAATTTAAAAGTGATAAAAAATTTAATTCTCTAAATGAAATAATAAATGAAATTAAAGGTTTAAAAAGTAATAAAGAAATAATAAAATTAATTTTAACAAAAGAATCAAATTCCTCATTTTATTATTATAATATTGAAGGAGCTGTGGAACCTATTTATTTTGTTGAATATGAATATATAGAAAAAAAAAATGAAAAAAATATGATTATTTCAAGCTTTAATAAAGTTATTCATTTTTCTAAAGAACATGATATTAATTTTAATTTAAATTGCAAAGAATTATGTTTTGAAGGTAATAAACAATTTTTTTCCAAAGAAGTTATTAATAAATATTTTTTTAATCATTTTCTAGATTTATCTGAATTAGATTATCATATGTGTTTTTTTGCTAAGAATTCAATTTTAAATTATTTAAATAAATGTTTTAAGTGTAAATCTTTAAAAGAATTCAAAGAAGAATTAAAAAAAATTAATAATGATATAAATGAAGTCTCTTTAACTCCATTAAATAAAACTTTTAAAAATTTGATTGTTTCAAAGGATGAAAAAGAAAACTATTGTTTAACCCAATTAAAAACTATAAATTTATTTAATTGTGGATATACAGATTCAGATTTAGAAGAACTATTTAATTACATTCTTGATTTAAGTAAAGGTTATTCAAGAATATATTCTTTAAAAAAAAGAGTTGAAACAATTATTATATCAAATAATAAAATAGAAAAAATAAATTTAGGATTTATATGCCAATTATTTCCTAATTTAAAAGAAATTGATATTTCACATAATCATTTAAAAGAAATTACTTATGAACCAAAGGAAACTACAAATATTATATCTAATATTGATATATCATTCAATGAAATTAAAGATTTTTCAAATGTGATTTTAATTTTAAAACATTTAAATTGTCTTTCTTTTTTTAAATATTTTGCTAATCCTTTTGATGATTTTTCTGAACAAAATTTTTGTAATTCTCCTTCAAAATATATGATAATGAAAGAAGATATTAATAAAATTATAAGTGAATACGAAAAGCATATAAAAAATATAGATACTAAAGATTCTCCTGTTACAATTAGTGTCTATTCTAATTATGAAAACAAAGAAATGTTAAATTTTCTTTATATTTTTGAACAATATTCTTATAGTGATAAATATAAAAATTTTAGTGAAAGTCCTATTTTTAAAGAAAAAGTTTTTCAAAATACTTCTTTAACAAGAGTTAATTTATCAAAAAAGAAATTATTGTCTGTTCCAAATATTCAAAATGGAAAAGACATTGAAATTTTATTATTAAATTTAAATAAAATTCAAAAGCTTAATAATTTAGAGCAATTTTCAAATCTAATAGAATTATATATTCAAAGTAATAAAATTTCTCAAATTGAAAAGCTACCTAAAACTTTAAAAAAATTAGATATTAGTAATAATGAGTTAAATAATTTAAAAGAAATATCAACATTAATTAATTTAGAATGGTTAAATGTAGAAAATAATTTAATAGAAGAATTAGATGATATAGAAAACTTAACTAATTTAATAGAAATATATTTAAGTAAAAATAAAATAAAAAATATAAATGAATGTTCTAAATTCGAAGAATTAAAAGAAATAAAAGTAATAGATTTATATGGCAATGAAATTTGTGAGAATAATAATGATTTAAGGTTATTTATTATTAATAGTTGTCCAAATTTACAAATATTAAATAGAATTGTAGTAACTCAAAATGAAAAAGAGAAATCAAATGATTATTTTAAAGGAAAATTAACAGATAATATTTTTGAAAAAAGATTAGGATTAAATTATAATACTAAAAATATTATAGAATTAGATTTATCTTATTTAAAATTAATAGATCAAATAAATCTTTTTTCAAAAGGCTTTTATCCTAGATTAAGAGTATTAAATTTATCTAAAAATAATTTTACATCTTTTTCTATCTTTGGAAGTTTACCAACATTAAAAGAACTTAAATTTGATTATAATAATTTTACAGAGATATTATCCAATAATGAAAAAATTATTGGTGGAAGAGGAATTATGGGTTTACCAAATTTAGAAAAATTAGAAATGTCAAATAATCAACTTGTAAATTTAAATGGAATACATTATTTAAACAATTTAAATACTTTAATTTTAAAAGAAAATAATGTTTCAAATATTAAAGCTTTAAATAATCTTAATAATTTAACTTATTTAGATGTTTCAAATAATAAAATTGAATACTTTGAAAAAGTTTCTGTTGGAGATTTACCTTTATTACAATTTTTAATTTGTGATGATAATTTAATAAAGAATGTTAATGGCTTATCAAAATATAAATCAATAAAATTGTTATCTCTTCAAAATAATAAAATAATGGATTTGAATTGTTTATTTCAATTATCAACTTTAAAAAATATAAATGAATTAATATTAAGAGGAAATCCAATATCTTTTCATAGTTATTACAGAGAAAATATCATTCAATTATTTCCATCATTAAATCAATTAGATTGTATTTTAATAGAAAAAGAAAGAGAAAATAATGTAAATAAAAAATATAATATATTAAAATCAAATAATTCATTTTTATATCTTCAGAAATCAATGAAGAAAAATATTTCATTCAATAATTTTGGTACTGAAAATAATAGTATAACTTTACCTCATATTAAAAATCCAAATCTTTCTTCTCAGAATATAATATCTTTTAATGGTATTTCAAATGTAAATAATGATAAACCTATAAAAATAAGACAAAAAATAATTTCAAATATAAATCTAGTTAAAAAGTAAATAAAATAACAAAAATGAAAAATAAGTATAAATTTTTGTAGAAATTTGATATATCTTGATATTAATTCTTAAAATGTTATTTTATTAATTATTTAATTTTTATATATAAAAATATTTAGTAAATAATAAATTTACTTTTTATATTTTTATAATTTAATATAAAAATGTTTGACGATTTAAGTCATCAAATTCAATTAACTATTATTTTAATTACAGGATTTTTTGCTTTTTGTACAAGTTCATATTGGATCCATTGGGCTATGATTTGTGGAATAACTGTAACTTGTTTAATTATTGATATGATGTTCTTTGAAGAAGGAACTTTCATTTATGATCCAGATTATAATCATTGGAAAGATTTATGTGAAGAAAAGGATTTCCAAATTAAAACTGATTAAAATTGATATTTAAGGTAAATTTTATATTAATTTAAAATAAATTTATAAAAGTATAATTAGGAAATTTAAATCTTTTTTTTTTCTAATTGATTTTATAATATTATTTTTATATTTTTAATAAAAAAAATAAAATCAATTATTTAATCTTAAATATAAATTAATATAAAAAAATCAAAAAAAATATCATGAATAATTAATTTAATAATGGCATCAATTGAAAAATTTAATAATAATTTAGAAAATGAATTTTCATCATCTAAAATTAAACATGAAGAAAATGAAATAGAAAGTAATAATATATTATTAAAATAACATAGAAGATAATATTGAAGATCAAGAATGGGATGAATACGATGATGATGATGAAGAAGAAGAAAATTCAAAACTTTCTCCAACAATAAATGTTGAGAATGATTTCCCAAATTCAAATGATATTCAAATTGAAAAAAGATATATTACTAATGAATCAAAATATGGGAAAAAGTAATTTTTATATTTTAATAAATTAAATTAGAAATTATGATAATGGATATGTTCATAAAAGATCATATGAAGAAAAAAGAAAAAAAGGAAAATATAGTCATAAAAGATCACATAAATATTATAATAATGATCCTTTATCAAAAACTTTTTCAGGGAATAAAAATTATGAAAATAAATATAGTGGTGATTTTATTAATAAAAATTCAAACTATGCTAAAAAACCAGGAATAACATATAAAAATAATAATAATTATAATTTGAAAAAAAATTATTATCAAAAAAATAAAAAAGAAGAAGAAGATATAAAAAAACCAATGTTTATTAATAGTAAATTAGAAAATAATGGAAATCCTGATGGTAATTTCATTAAATTAGAACAGGATATTCCAAAATATAATTTTATTCCAAATGGTGAAATACATCCAAATAATAATAATACGATAAATAATAATAATAATAATAATGATAATAATAATAATAAAATAGATAAAGACTCTCCTCAGAAATTTACAAATAATTTAAGTATAAGTATGAATTTAGATAGAAATTATATTTTAGATAGTAATAAAAGTTATAATGATTCACAAAAATATTATTATAATAAACATAAATATTATGATAATAAGAATTATAATCATAATAAAAATTACAGAGGGAATAATTATCCTTTAAATCAACCTTCAAGTAGAGGTAATACAAATAATAATAAATTTGATGGTTTTATTAGAAGTGGTAAGATTAATAATTTTGATGGAGGAACAAAATATAAGAAATAATAATGAAAAAAATATTTGTAAATAATATATATATCTTAATATTATTAATATTTAAGAAAATAAAAGAGTTTTATTTTGGAATTATAATTTTTTATTTACCAAAAATTATTTAATTTAAAACTACAATTTATAAAAAATCATATAAAATACCATTTTTTAATTACTAATAAATTATTCCTAATAATTCAAACTTTGAATTCCACCTGAATAAGTATCACTTCTATTACTTTTAGTATTAGAATGAATAAATAATATATCTTGATTTTCATTATTTCCATTTTGACTATTTAAAAAAAAGCTTTGAATATCAGAATTTCTTTTACTATAATTAACAGAATTTTCACAATTTCCAACTTGATTTAAACTTTCAAGATAATCAATAACTTCATTCGGTTCATTTAAAAAGAATTTCGCTTCAGAAGGTTTTCTTTGAATAGTACAAGTGAATATTTTAATATCATCATTTCTTAAATTATATTGAATATAATTTAAATATTTAAACATAACTTCATCACTTTCTTCATCACCAATAGAAATTATCATATCAGGTTCTTCTCCATTTAAAAATTCTTGTTTAATAATATTTGAAATGAAATAACCTTTATTAACATTTTTTAATTTAATATCAATATAATCTTTACCATGAGAAACAATTAAAGAATCAGTTTCAAATATATTTTCTAAATGAGTTATTATTTCTAAAGCTTGTAAATGACCAAAATATTGATCACAGTCTTTATAAACCCAAGATAACATTGTTTCTTTTTGAATTATATAACTTCCTTCAGTTTTATCAGTAAATCCTTTTAAAATAGAATAAACACTTTTTTTCCATGACCAATCATTTACTTTAATTAACTCATTAAATTCTTCTTCTTTTTTATTTTTTCCTGGTATTTTATAAAAAAAACCATATTCTGCAGCAATACCTAATTTTGGTATATTTTCAAACCATTTTTCTAAATAAGTTTTTTCCCTTCCACTTACTAAATATATTTTATTTTTAGGATTTGATGTTAATAAAGTTAATAATGATAATATTTGCTCTGATGGTTTAAAAAATTCTTTTTCTTTTTTTTCTTCATTTTCATCTATTGATTCTAATGTTCCTTCATAATTTAAAAACATTAAACATTTATTTGAATTTCTATAAGCTTCTATTAATTCATTTTTATTTAAATGGGAAAATTTAGAATTTAATTTCATTAAAAAAAAATTTAATCCTAGACTCATTCCTATTTTTATACTTGTGTCATTATATGTATCACTTGCTTTTTTTAAATCAAAAAAAAAACTCTTACTCCAATTTAATATATTATTTTTTTTAATATAATTTATATTTTGAGAAATAATTTCATTATTTATTTCTATTTTATTATATATTACATTTTCTAAACCATTTATTATTGAATTTATATCATATATATTAACTTTGTTTATTCCTTTTATTGAGGAATTTAATCCTTGATTTTCATTTAATATTAAATTATATGATAAATTATTAAAGTAACTTTTAATTATAATATATTCTTGAATTGAAAGACAATATCCTTCTCCGTTTTGAAGATAAAAAAGACAATCTGATAATGAATAAAAAGCATATTTTTCTAATAAATTTACTTTTTCTTTTTTGATTAAGAATATTATTTCTTTATTAAATTTTTTATTTATTTCATTTATTTTTTCTTTAATGTGTTCATATTGTTTTTTCTTTTCATTTATTATTTCTTCATTATCATCTTCTATATTACATCTTATTATTTGTATTAATATTAAATCTTTTTTTATTTTATTTTCATTTTTTTCTTTAAAAGTTAAAAAAGCATCAAACTTAATAATTAATTCAGAAGAAAAATTTAAATTATCAATAGATAAAAAAATAAATTTATTTTCATTTAAATGATATGAATCACTAATATTTTTTTTAATAACTTCAAAATCATTTTTATTTTGATTTAACAATAAATCAATTGATTCAAAATCAATCCCAGCATTCATAACTTTAATATTAATAATTCTTCCTAAATAATTAATAACAATTAAACCATGAATTTTAACTTCATAAAATAAACCTAAAGTTCTTTGTATACTAGTTAAAAATTGTCTTGCATTTTGAAAAACATGAAATCCAATAACATCACATAATAAAACTGATTTTAGAATTTCAATATGATAAGGAATAAATTTTAAAACATCTGAAGAAGGAAACACAGTATGAAAAAAAATTCCTATTTTTGCATTATTATTTTTTTGACATAAATAATTTGGTATTAACATACATCCAATATCATTTATCATTATTAAATCATTTTTTTGCATCTTTTTATATATTGTTAAAGCAAATAATTGATTTATTTTTTTATATACTGTAAAATATTTTTCTGAATTTAAAAAGTATTCTTCCTTAACATTTATTGTATTATTTACGAAAATATTTTTTAATAAGAAATTAGTATAAATCCAATAATCTCTATAATCATTTTTATCAGGGATAATTAAATAAATATTACTTTTTAATAAGAAATTACTAATATTATTTAATTGTTCTTCATTAAATTTTTTATAATTTCTTAACATTCCTACCCAATAAATATTACAAATATTTTTTTCTTTAATTCCATAAATAACAGAGTAAATGTCATTATCAGGAATATAATTTAATATAATTTCATTATTATCATTAAATTCAACATCAAAAGGTAATAAAGCACTAACAATAATTAATCTATCATCATTAGTAATTTTTAAAGTTAAATTCATTAAATCATTTTTGCAAATTTGATTACTTTCTAATTTAATAGAATCATATTCTAACAAATCAAAAATTTCTCTATTTAAAAGAGGATATTTTTGAATATATAAATCTTCACTATTATCATCAGCATTAACAAAAGAAATATGTGAAATATCTTCATGATTTTCAATCTTTTTAATAGTCCTAATTTTTTTTCCTTTTTCTTCTCCAATTTCAAACTTTCCAGGATGTTCAATTTCAAAAAATCTATTTTGATCTTCATTTTCCCAAATAAATTTTTTTAAGTGGTTATCATATATTAAATATTTATATAATATTCCCATTCCAATCGGTCCTGTTATTTCTTGTGTACTTATCCAATAAGGATAAATGTCATTATTTGTTGTCATTAATATTGATTTTTTAGGATCCCATGAACCTAATTCTTCTATATTTCCTACTAATCTTACTTCTTGACCTAAAACTGTTTCATATTTAACTTTAAATGTTATTGTCCCGTAATTTGGATTAAATTGATTATCACTTAATGAATCTAAATCTTCACTTTCCATTTTTTTTTTATTTGTTTTTAATTATTTATAATTATTTTTTTTACTTTTTTTTTTGTTTTTTTT
>JAEEGI010008267.1_pt1 | contig 23036 bp, 18 predicted proteins | sample 8958751 | NCBI WGS metagenome assembly JAEEGI01 (sample SAMN16246545, study PRJNA631951) | gut metagenome | biome: gut microbiome; feature: rumen; material: KS-attached | host: Bos | place: Iran: Karaj | collected 2018-10 | reverse complement strand
GTGTAAAATTAATTGAAGTAGACTTGTTTTCCAAAGTCTGATATCCGTTGTTCACACGCTCTTCATCATGAATTCTGCATTTTACATCATATATATAACTGTCATTATCAGGTGAAGTGGATCCGTCTTCGTATTTATAATTCGAATAAAACCTGGAACCTGCGGTCAAAAATTGATCGGGCGCAAATGTGGTTGTATCCTGATAAAAATTAATATCATCATCAAGATAAAAAATAACTCTAATAATTTCCCCTCCGTCGGCCTGCGTGGAGATTGGAGTTAACAGAATACCTGCTACCATAAATAAGCTTAATGCAAATGCTGTTATTCGTTTGAAAAGGATGAGGCTTTCTTTAAATGTCTTCTTCATACGCTTTCCTCTCGGATAAAATAATACTTTCGGCAAATATCTGCTTATCTGCCTTCTATGGTGCATTCAGGTCATTATAGTAGTAAAAACTTGGAGTCTTAATAATTGAAATATTTTTTTGATTTGCGTTAACGGAAAATCGTTCCCAATCGATGTTTTAATCGATAACGCTTTGAAGAACGTTTAGAAATAAACCTTATTATCATAACAATACGTCCTACTATTGTCAACAATTTTTTTTATAAATTTTGAAAAATTTTTTCACATAAAAAACAGCAGGATTTCTCCTGCTGTTTTTCGTTTATTTTATGAGTGATTAGCCCATTGTAATTACTACATTGTATTCTTTCTGACCGTCTGTAATGGGAACGATGCAACCGTCAACTGCCTGGCCGTTAACTTCCATAGATGCAACACCTTTGCATACATGATTAGGATTCTTAACGGTGATGTTGTAGGTAGCGCCACGGTAACGTCTGATAGCTGTGAAGCCGTCCCACTCGTGAGGAATGGAAGGATTGATGCTAAGACCGTCAAAGTCAGGCTGAATACCTAAGATGTACTGAGAAATGGCAACCATGTTCCATGCTGCAGTACCTGTAAGCCATGAGTTCTTGCCCTGACCGAAGTTCTTGCCTGTCTGGCCGATATCCGAACCTGCATCCTTACCGCCGATCATCTGACCGTATACATAAGGCTCTGTCTTGTGGATATCTGATGTTTCTTCGGTAAATGCAGGAGCAATCTCCGAATAATATTTGAATGCCTGATCACCCTGTCCTGCATATGCAGCGGCACAGATAATCCATGCATTGTTGTGTGTGAAGATACCTGCGTTCTCTTTGTATCCGCCGGGATATGTGGAGATTTCGCCGTACTGAATGTAGTACTTGGTAAATGCAGGGTTGTTAAGTACAAGACCGTACTTTGTATTAAGTCTCTCGTCGATAGCTGCGAGTGTCTTAAGGTCTGTGCCCTGTTCCTTACCTACGTCTGACATGATTGCGAAGCCCTGAGGCTCGATGAAAATCTGACCTTCTTCGCATTCCTTGGAGCCCATCTTCTCACCGTTGGCATCATAAGCTCTTAAGAACCAGTCGCCGTCCCATGCAGATTCCATGATGTTCTTCTTCATCTTGTCAATTTCTGCCTGAGCCTTGGCTGCTTCTTCGTTTTTGCCGAGGTGCTTAAGGATTTCAACATAGTTAGGTCCCGAATATGTGAAGAGCGTTGCAACCATTACAGACTCTGCAACCTTGGAGTAACCGCCTTCTGCAGCAAACTTGGGATTGGTGTATGTCTGGAATGATTCACCGGGTGTATCTGAGAAGCATGAAAGGTTGATACAGTCGTTCCAGTCTGCACGCATTGCAAGAGGAAGTCCGTGAGGTCCCAAATTGTTGACAATGTGATAGAAGGAAACTGTAAGGTGATCAAGCATAGTCTGTGCAACAGACATATCGTTGTCGTAAGGAACCATCTCATCGAGGATGCTCCAGTCGCCTGTTTCCTTAATATATGCAGAAACTGAAAGGATGAGCCATAAAGGATCGTCGGAGAAATCACCGCCGATATCCGCATTACCCTTCTTGGTAAGAGGCTGATACTGATGATAGCAGCCACCGTCGGGGAACTGTGTGGAAGCGATATCTATGATACGTTCCTTTGCTCTGTCGGGAATCTGATGTACAAATCCGAGAACGTCCTGGTTGGAATCTCTGAAGCCCATACCACGTCCGATACCTGATTCGAAATATGAAGCAGAACGTGAAAGGTTAAATGTAACCATACACTGATACTGGTTCCAGATATTAACCATACGGTCAACCTTATCATCAGGTGTTGTAACACTTAAGATGCTGAGAAGCTTGTTCCAGTATGTCTTAAGTTCTTTCATACCTTCTTCAAACTTTTCGGGTGTTGAATATTTTTCAATCATTGCTTTGGCTTTTACTTTGTTGATTGTCTTGCCGTCAGCTTCAAACTTCTCTGCCTGCGGCATCTCAACGTAGCCAAGAATAAATACAAGAGTCTTTGTTTCACCGGGCTTAAGAGTGATCTTCTTATAATGTGAAGCGATGGGTGACCAGCCGTCTGCAAATGAGTTTGTAGCCTTGCCTGCCAAAACCGCTTCGGGATTGTTAAATCCGTTGTAAAGGCCGATGAATGAATCTCTGTCTGTATCATAGCCGTCAATCTCATCGTTTACGGAATAGAATGCATAATGGTTACGACGGTCTCTGTACTCTGTTTTATGATAAATAACCGAACCGTCTACCTCAACACGTCCTGTTGAGAAGTTACGCTGGAAGTTGTTGGAGTCGTCCTGTGCGTCCCAGAGACACCATTCTGCGAATGAGAAAAATGCGAAAGATTTTTCAGCAGAGCCTTCGTTTGTAATAACAACCTGCTGAACTTCTCCGTCATAATCCTGAGGTACGAAGAATGTTACATTAACCTTAAGGTCGTTCTTCTTACCTGTAATCTTGGTATAACCCATACCATGACGGCATTCGTACTCGTCAAGCTCTGTCTTAACAGGTGACCATCCGGGGTTCCAGATTGTACCGTTATCATTAATGTAGAAATAACGTCCGCCCATATCGATGGGAACGTTGTTGTAACGATAACGGGTAATTCTTCTTAAACGCGCATCTTTATAAAAAGAATAGCCGCCTGCCGTATTTGAGATTAAAGAAAAGAAACCCTGTGTTCCAAGATAGTTAATCCAGGGATAGGGAGTCTTGGGAGTGGTGATGACATATTCTTTGTTGGCGTCATCGAAATAACCAAATTTCATGCTTAAATCTCCTTAAAATTTTTTTATATCATAGCCCGTCTGCTACCGGACCAAAATATCGTTACATAAAAGCACCATATTAAGCATCGGCTTTTTTAGGAAATACTTAATATGTCCTCATAAAAAAATTAAATCTCGTTTTCGTCGTCGATAACCGTGATGATGATTTCGTTGAAAAGTGCCACATAATCGCTTACAAGGCCCATCAAAGTGCCGAGTTCTTCCTCTGAAATCTCAAACTTTGCAGCGATCTTTTTGAGGAATTCATATTCTGAATCGTTATATTCGCCGTCGGTGTTCATAATGCCGGCTGCTTCGAAAAGAACGACTTTCTTCTCTCTTTTATCACAAGACTTGGCAAGTCCGTCAACTATCTCGTCCAAAGGCAAAATCGCCTCGGCTCTGGGTGGAATTTTCATTTCGCTTGCAAACTTGAGAAGCATTTCGCTTTCTGCTTCATCAACATAACCGTTTTCTCTTGCAGCTATAACCGCAAGCTGTAAAAACAGATCTTTTTGATCATCTTGGAGGATTTCCAGAAACATTGTAATCACCTGCCTTTTATATTTTTTGCTTTTTTACTCGCATATATACAATATTATATCATAAGATAAGTCATTCTTCACTCAGAACATTTTCTAAAGTTAACTTTTCTTGAATTTATCTTTATTTTCATTATAATTGTATTTAGTGTCAGACTCATAAAAGAAAGGATTTTACTCCTATGTATTATTCGAACGTAATTGATTTAATCGGCAATACTCCTCTTTTATCATTAAAAGAAAGCACAGGCTATAACATTTATGCGAAGGCCGAATTTTTAAACCCCGGCGGCTCCATAAAAGACCGTATAGCCAAAAATATGATTGAAGTTGCCGAAAAAGAAGGAAAATTAAAACCCGGCATGACAATCGTCGAGCCCACCAGTGGCAATACAGGTATCGGTCTTGCGCTCTGCGGTGTCAGAAAAGGCTATAAAGTAATCATTGTAATGCCTGAAAACATGTCTGAGGAAAGAAAGAAAATCATCAAAGCACTCGGTGCAGAGCTTGTACTCACTCCTCCCGAACTTAGCGTAGACGGTGCAGTTGAAGAAGCCACAAGAATCGCTTCCTCATCCGATGAATATTTCGTACCCCAGCAGTTTAAAAACCCTGCAAACCCCGATATTCACTACAGAACTACGGCTGTTGAGCTTTGCGAACAGTTAGGTCAGAAAATTGATATTTATATTTCGGGTATCGGCTCGGGCGGAACACTTCAGGGTGTGGCTAAGTATCTTCTCGAAAAGAACCCCGACACCAGAATCGTTGCAGTTGAGCCAAAGAACGTGTCCGCACTTCTTGGCGACGAACCCGGACTTCATCAGATCCAGGGTATCGGCGACGGTTTCATTCCCGACATTCTCGATACATCAATTATTACCGACATCGTAACGGTAACGGATGACGATGCCATCAATACCGCAAGAAGCCTCGCACATGTACAGGGCCTCCTGGTCGGCACCAGCGCAGGCGCAAATGTCTGGACAGCTATGCAGATGGCAGAAAAATACGGCAAGGACAAAGTTATCGCAACAGTCCTTCCCGACAGAGCAGAGAGATATTTCTCTACAGCATTAATCTAAAGGCAAAAAAACAGAGGTGCCAAAACGGCACCTCTTATTTTTTTATAATCTTTTATGATTAGTTATTATTTGTACTTTCAGGGAAAACTGTTAACTTGTCGCCTGTATATACAATATCCTTTGAGAATGCAAGGATTGCAAATACAATCGGTGCAAAGAAGATTGCGCATACGCACATTCCCGTGTCTCTGCCGAATGCCTTGGCAACCGCATAACCAGTGAATGCTGCGATAACACCTACCACCATCGCGAAGATGAATGCTCCGAGATAGGGAATACAGATAAATACATACGTTACGCAGAATATAATGAAAAATACAATTGAGGTCGGTCTCGTAAAAGCAATATCATTCATTGTATAAATGTTGTAAAAAGGAATGAGTGATTTCCATCCGGGCTCTCCTGCCTTCTCAAGCAGTTTCCAGTTGCAGATGATGGCAAATACGCAAATTGCTGTTACAAACAAAATCATTACTAAAAAGATGATAAGATAAATGATAAAAAATGATGACGCAAAGATTACTGCAAATAAATCTGAAGGATTATAATTTGACATTTACTTTCTCCTTAATTCTTATATTTAATGCCGGGCTAGTCCGGAAGTTTCCTTCCTAACGTAACCCGGCATTTTTTAATTATTCTTTAAGATTAGCAAATCTTTTACTGGATGTCGTTCTCGTCGAAGATGTCTCCGCATTCAGGGCAGAATTTAGGAGGATTCATCGGATCTTCGGGTTCCCAACCGCACTTGTCACACTTGTATAAAGGAGCGCCTTCGGGCTTTTTAGCTCCGCACTCTGCGCAGAACTTGCCCTGGTTAACTGCGCCGCATGAACATGTCCAGCCTGCTGTATCGGGCTTCTTAGCTCCACACTCTGCACAGAACTTGCCTGTGTTGCCATCCTTACCGCATGAACATAACCATCCGAGGATGGGTGCTGCCTGCTGTACGGGAGCTGCCTGCGGCTGTTGCTGACCCATTGCGAAGAGGTTAGCTGCATTCATTCCGCCTGCTGCATTCTGAGCCATGTTAAGACCTGCAAATGCCATCATAGGACCTGTAGATTCGTTTGCTGCTGCATTTTCCATAGCGTTTGCTGTAGCTGTTGTCATACGAGCTGCTGCCATGTTGACATTTGTGTATACAGCCTGATCCTGGAATGCTTTGATTCTAGCTTCGTCTTCTTCGGTAGCCTTTAATGTATTGAATGTTACATCAATGACTTCCATACCACGCATCTTGCCCCACTTGTCTGAAAGTCTCTCATTGAGCTTTTCAACAAGGATGTCAGTCTTTGTGGTAATAGCTGAATATCTGATGCCTACGCCGTAATCTGAAAGTGCACCGAGAGCGGGCTGAAGAGCTGTCATAAAGTCAGATCTCATAATGCTCTGAAGTTCTTTCTTGTTGTATGAATCACCTGCAAAGTTTGCAGCGATGAATGCGTAGAAACGGATAGGATCGGAAATGTGGAATGTGTATTCACCGTTAGCTATAAGTGAAATATCACCCTGGAATCCTGTAACCTGATCTGCAATGAAGAAAGGAATAGGATTGCTGGTTCCCCAGAGGTTGTTTCTTACTTCAATAACATTGATGTAGTAAACTCTCTGTGTCTTGGGAATTTCCTGTCCGAATGCCCAACGTTTGCCGACTTCCTTGAATGTATCAACGACGCTCTGACCAAACTTGCCTGTTAAAAGCCCGCCGATGATTGAAGGCTCGGTAGATGCATCATATACGTACTGTCCGGGCTCTGCGCAGAAGTCTGCGACTTTGCCTTCGTCAATAATCAAAGCTGCCTGTCCGGCATTTACTTCGACGATTGATCCGCTGCTGATTACATTATCGTTACCTTTATTAACACCTTTTTGATTTCTTTTTTTACCTTTTACTGCGAGAACGCCGTCAGCGAATGCATCACAGTAGAAGTATTCAAGATACTGATCTTCAACAGTATTTCTTGCTGAACCCATAAGGTTTCCAAACATGTTTTTGCCAGCAGCTTTTGCTTCCTGACCAATTTCTGAAGCGATTTGTTTAATAAATCCCATTAGATTTCCCTCCTGTAATTAATACGTCATGTTTTCTGACGGTTTTTATTGTAGCATAAACAGTGGTCAAAGTCCACAAAATTGACTTAAATCTCTTTGATATATATAATATATTAAGCTAAAATCAACCAAGGGGTAAAATATGAAAAAAGAAATGACCCCAAACAGAAAAATACCGGTTAAAATTATCGTCGGAATAGTAGTTTATATCGTCTCATATCTGCTTTCGATAGTGATACTTTATTCTCTTTCCGGCTTTTTTAAATACGATAATACTTTTATAGGAACCGTGTCTTCTTTAGTCGCCGCCATAGCCTCGTTTTTTACCATAACGAAGGACGAAAGAGGCGCTCTTTTTTATAACCCCAAAACATGTGTAATAAATAAGAAATATATAATACTCTATATATTATTTGTAATACTGTCGGCTTTTTCGCTGACCGTAGTCTTTAATTTTCTCTTTTCGAAAATTCCGTGGGAAGTGTTCGGAAATAAACACGTTGTTCAGGACAGTGATTCCTTTTACGGTATTCCCTTTTATTTTAGAATAATTGCGTATGTGTTGATTGGACCGTTCGCTGAGGAAATGCTCTTTAGGGGCGTGATATTTTACCGCTTAAGAAAAGTTACATTCCTTCCGTTAGCTGCACTCGGATCTGCATTTTTCTTTGCGATTTATCACGGAAATCTCATGCAGGGTTTATATGCTTTAGTCATGGGTTTTGTTATATGCCTTTGTATGGATGCAGGCGGAAGTTTTCTGTATGCACTTCTGTTTCATATGACTGCAAACCTTGTTTCAAACCTTTGTTACGAGTTTAAACATATAAATAATGTAGTTTATTCACCTTGGGTAATCGCAATATGCTTTGCATATCTTGTGGTTGCCATAATACTTTGTTATGTCTTCAAGGTTAAGTTGACCAAAAAAGACAAGCAATGTTGATAACTTTCCGTATTTACATAAAACTGTTGATAACTTTGTTGGAAAAGTCGCTTTTCCCCTTATTTAAGGGCATTTTTTATCAACATAATCAGTTTGATAACTTTTAATATAAACAAACTTTCGTCGCAAATATGTTCGTTGACCGAAAGGGTTAATATAGGAGGTAACACAATATGTGGGCTTACGAGTCTGTTTTTTATCAAATATATCCGTTAGGATTCTGTGGGGCGCCGTTTGAGAATGACGGTGTGCTTACGCACAGAATTTTAAAGGTAAATGACTGGATTCCACACATCAAAAAATTGGGAGCCGATGCAATTTATTTCTCTCCGGTATTCGAATCCGACACTCACGGATACAATACCAGGGACTATACAAAGATTGACTGCAGGCTCGGAACAAATGAAGATTTCGCAGAAGTTGTCAACAATCTTCACAAAGAAGGAATAAAGGTTGTTTTAGACGGTGTATTCAATCACGTCGGTCGCGGTTTCTGGGCTTTCCAGGACGTGCTTAAGAACAGAGAGAATTCGCCATACGTTAACTGGTTTGCACGTATTGCATTTGACGGCAATTCAAATTATAACGATGGTCTCTGGTACGAAGGCTGGGAAGGCAACTATGATTTAGTTAAATTAAATCTCTACAATGAAGATGTTATAAACCATATCTTCTCTGCCGTTGAAGGATGGATAAAAGAGTTTGATATCGACGGCATTCGCCTTGATGTGGCATATTGTCTGGATAAAGGCTTTTTAAATCGTCTTAGGGGCTTTTGTGACTCTAAAAAGGCAGATTTCTTCCTCGTAGGTGAAGTTCTTCACGGCGAATACGGCCGAATGTTAAATGAAATGGGTATTCATTCGCTGACAAATTATCAGTGCTACAAGGGAATTCATTCTGCGTTTAACTCCAACAATATGTTTGAAATTGTTCATTCACTGTTACGTCTCTTTGGTCCCGAAGACTGGTGTGTCGCAAGAGGAGCACATCTTTTAAGTTTTGCGGATAATCATGATGTGTCAAGAATCGCTACACTTATTCAAAATCCCAATCATCTTCCGCTGGTGTATGCAATGGTATTCGGAATGCCGGGAATACCCTGCGTTTACTACGGCTCCGAATGGGGAACGAAGGCTGACAAGTCACAGGGCGATCCCGCGCTTAGGGTAAGCTTTGATGCTCCTGAATGGAACGAGTTGACAGATTTTATATCTAAGCTTGCTAACGCAAAGAAAGGCAGCGAGGCACTTAACTATGGCGGCTTCCGCTCGGTGGTACTTACCAACAGACAGTGCATATTCGAAAGAAGAAGCGAACATGAAAGAGTTCTTGTATGCATCAACTGTGATGAGAACGATTATACGGCTCATTTCGATGTCGGTTGCGGTATGGCGGTTGATTTAATAACAGGCGAAAACTTCGACTTCGGAGGCGGTACACATTTACCTGCGTACAGTGCGAAATTCCTTAAATGTGAGCATTAAAAATTTGCAATTAATTCACGGCAATAAAAAAGGCTTCGGACTTAAAAATCCGAAGCCTGATTTTTTTATGAGAAATATTAGTTGCCTAAATTGTTTGCTATATCCTGGATTGAACCAATACCGCCAAAGCAGCAAAGGAAAAGTAATATAACGATAAGAACTATAGCGATAACAAGGATAATCTTTCCAACCGAAACAGGTGTCTTGCCGTAAACCTTACCGGTCTGGCCGTTTACCATGAACTGATATACCTTGTCCTGATACTTAAATGATGAACACCAGATAGGAAGCATCAGATACTTGTAAGTAATCTTTTCAAACTTGGTGGATACTTTTACGTCTTTTACGTGGTCAGCATTGTAATCATCTCTGATTTTATTGGTGATTTTGCTCTTAATCTTACCGGAGATTGATGCTTTTGCTTTTTCCCACGCAGCCTTAAGACCTACGGAATATCTCTCTGCTGCGAAACCTGCAACATATTCGGGCTTGTAGGGAACATTCTTCTCGGTTTCGAAAGGCTCGAGACCTTTAAGCATTGCGCTGTCGTGACGTTCACTGCCCTGTACGAGTTCATCGTCAATGGCAAGTTTAAAGATACCTGATGTACGATGCCAGTCTGTAACTGTCTTTTCCTGTACATTACCGTCGGAATCTTTGTATCTTTCTGTTCTGTCGATACCGTATCGACCTGAATATCTTGATGTTGTATCTGTATCGAATGTCCAGTAAGGAAGATAAATTCCCGTAAAAGCATCGGGCTGTGCCGACTGCTTTGCAAGCTTGGGACAGAAGAATTTCTTGCCAATCCACTGCTTGAAGTTAGCACTTGCCTGCTCGTTTGTAATTGCGAAAGGAACTACACCGCCGGGAGCAAGTGTGTTCTCATCGGCTGCTTCCATTACCTGGTTGGAACCGCAGTAAGGACATTCACTTGCGACATCGAGAGCATCATAAATGGTCTCTGCGCCACAACTCTTACATATAATCTGTTTTTTCTGTGCACCCCAGTCACAGTTTTCGGTCTTTTCGGCCGATTCGAAATCAAGCTCTGCCGCACTGGCTGCTTCTTTTACAATTTCCTCTTCATATCCGCAGTAAGGACATGCCATTCCGCCGATGTTGGGATCAAAATCCATTACACCGCCACACTGAGGACATTTCTTGTCGGTTTCTTTTAGGGTCGAAGCCTGTGAAACATTAGCATTCGCATTCATTTCGTCCATATTCATATACCTCTTGTTTCATAATTTTTAGTATAACCCATACGCATAAATTATACTAAAATACGGCTAATCTATCAAGGTATTTATCTGTGGAGCCGGGCATACTTCGTGAGCCGGGCACCGGTCTACACCTTCTTTAAAAGAAGCTGTACCGTGAATCCGTCATCGTTATAATACTCCATACCGCCAAGTTGCAATTCCATATATCTTTTGACAAGATACATACCGAGTCCGTAGCCTGAAGTTTCTTTTGAATTGCTGCCTCTGAAATACTTTTGAGTAATAAGTGAAAGTTCGTCTTCTTTTACGCCTTTTCCGCTGTCTTTTATTGTGATTCGGATAAAATCCTCTTTGCTTTCACCGTCGGATGAGAGTGCTGAGGTCTCGGAAAAACTTACTCTGATATCGGTGCCTGCGTACTTATGCGAATTGCCGACCACGTTGTCGATTACCTGCTCCATACGAAGTCTGTCCATATAAACTATGCCGGCAGGAACTTCGTTTTCGATGATGATGTTGCCGTAGTTCTTAAGATTGACGAAGAAATCTTTTATGATTCTTGAATCGGTCTCAACGGGATTAACCGATATTTTATCGATGTCATCAAGCGTCGAATGCATCACGTTTGTCATCAGAGAACTGATTAAATCCGCTTTCTGAGAGATAGTTGATACCTTTTCGAGAGTATACTCGATTTCCTTCTTTTCTTCTTCATTGTTTTCGCTTTCGCTTAATTTCTTGCCGGCCTTAGCCTCCAATACTTCGCAGGCAACCTTGATAACCGATATAGGTGTCTTAATATCGTGGCTTAAGTCGGTTACCATTTCTTTTCTGGCTATTTCGGCTTTTACTTCTCTCTTGCGGGAATCCCTGAGTTCTTCTCTCATCTGGTCGAACGCCTCGACGAAACTGCCGAACAGATTATCTTTTCTGATTGGAAGGGCCTCATCCAGGTTTCCCTTGGCAATTTCCACGGAGAATTTTTGCAGTTCTTTTACGGGCTTAACAAAAGAAGTGTAATAAAGGATAAGCAGGATATAACCGCTTATAAGCATTATTACCCAAAGATAAACCGAACCGCCGAAAAAACCTCTTTTAATCTTGTCGAAATTGTTTCGGTTGTCATCCCACGCAACTTTGCCGACATACTCTCCGTTAACCGTAAGGTCGAGTACAAGTGCGTTGTTTTTGTACAAATGCGAGAGTTCTTCGTCTTCGATTTCCTTGGCGTAAATGATGTGGCATTTATACTTGTTTTCGAGATTGGTATCTTTCTCGCCGTTTTCCAAAGCTTCTTCGATAATATGAAGTTGTTCGTTGTAATGGATAATATCCCTTGACTCAAAATGATTCTCTGAATTGAAAATAATAAAAATACCCAGTGCGAGAACCATTATAAGAGTGAAGACTAAACCTATTCTGAATAACTGTTTCATTAAACGCGCCCTTATTACTTCATCTCAAGATAATAACCTGTGCCCCAGACTGTCTTAATAAGCTTGGGCTCGTTGGGATTATCCTCGAGTTTTTCTCTTAATTTTCTGATATGAACATTCAGCGTACTGTCCGAAAAGAATGCATCTCCCCAGACTTCGTCAAAGAGAACTTCTTTTTTCACAATCGTATTTTTATGTCTGTAAAGGCAGTCAAGAAGTGCAAATTCTTTGGCCTTTAACTGAATTCGTTTTCCGTCTAAAAGAGCCGAAAGTGTGGATGCATCAAGGGTTAGGATTTCGCTTTCTTTGTCTTCGCTTTTTGTTTCTTTTATGGTGGGATTCATCTGCTCGAGTCTTTTAAGATTTACCTTAACCTTGGCTAAAAGAACCGACAGATTGTAAGGCTTTTTCACGTAATCGTCTCCACCGCACGAAAGCGCCACGAGAACATCATCATCACTTTGACGAGCGCTTATAAAAAGAATCGGAAGCTGCATTTCTTCTCTCAATTTCTTGCATACTTCAAATCCTGTTCCGTCGCCTAAATTTATATCAAGCAATATGAGATCGACATCATTTTTCTGAAGAAAATCAAAACATTCTGCCTTGCTTGAAACTACAGCCGTAGACACATCAAACATATTGAAGTATTCGGCAGTCATTTTTGATAATTCTTCTTCATCATCTACTATTAAACAATTGTAGTGCATACTAACCTCTCTTTCCATTTCGGCATACGATATCCTCCATGACAGATTCTGTGTCTAGTGTAAGAGCCTTGAATACATATGGAATATGCGACTGTCTGTTGGGCGCTTTGCTCCAGTAGGCATAGTCTGAATAAAATTCCTCTGCATATTCTTTGATGTATTCAGCGAGTCTGAGCTTTGCGGTCTTTTCATCTGCTTCGTTTACGACGATGTCTAAATCAACAGCGCTTAATGTAACTGAGCCATCCTCTTCCTTAAATTTCTTTGCATTAAAATGATAGCCTGCCAGAATCATATTGAGAGTATTTATGCTGAAAATAGCAACATTGTCATGTGTTCTTTTTATATATGCAGGCTTTTCGTGTGCCACATTGTCAAGGGTAACAGACCAGTTTTTGCGTACATCTGTAGCATTTAATAAATCCATGATAAACCTCCTTTTATGAGCTTATGTTTTATCTGATTTAATTATATGTACAAAGTGTACACTTTGTCAACATTGTACGCAAATGCTATTACGCCCGAAAGTTTCCCTTCGGGCGTGTGAGTTTATTATTCTTCCGTAATCATCTTTACGGGTTCAAGTTTCTTGATTCTGGTTCCGTTAATGTATGATACTAACAACGCAACACCTGTGATTACCAATACTACCGAGATGTATGCAACCGCCGAAAGTGAAAACGGTACTTTCCTGAAACCGAATATGGCAAACATTAAAAGCATTAATTTATCGCCAAGGAATGTTATCGCAACAAGACCTAACGCAATACCGAGCATTATCGCTGGTATATTGGAAAACATTACCTGCAGGATAAGTTCTTTGGATGAAAATCCGAGTGCTTTGAAAACACCCAGATTTCTCCAGTCCTTTGTAATCTTGGTACGTATAATCAATGCTTCGGACAGTGCCACAATAAAAGCCGTGACAAACATTATAATTGCAAGAATCGCCTGCATGGATACTTTAAGCATTGTAAAGAGTCCGCCGTTAGCTTCGACATCATCGATTAATTCCGAATCGGGATAAACATCTTTAAATTCTTTGTTTAAATCATCGAATGTATATCCTTTTTTCAGATAGATTTGTATCGAACCTATAGGCATCGAACCGCCGACTCTTCCGTATCCTTCTTCCGTCAAATAACTCATCTGACCCATGTTGTTAAAGGTCTGAACGAAACCGGTTACAATGAAAGAAGCGCTCTCTTCGCCGTTTTTGACGGTAACGGAATCACCAATCTCAATTTCCATATTGTTGGCAAGCATGGTTCCCACAGCAACTTCATTTTCATACTTGGGCCATCTTCCTTCCACTACGTAATCATCACGCATGCCTGCAGTATCCTGCATAACTCTGGCGGTCACAGATTTGGTTTTATTACCGGACTTTAAATCATATCCGGTCCATACTTCGTAAGAAACTCTGTCAACACACTCAAAATTCCTGATTGTTTCAGCCATATTCTTATCGCCTGTAACATCCGCATTCGGAAGTTCCGTGCCGGCTATTCTAAGCAGTGAATCAACATCTCTGCCCAAATTCTCATATATTCCAAAGCCCATAGCCGCGGAAAATGCAAGAACAGCCGTTATTGCTATAACACCTATTTGAGATTTGAATTTTCCAAAAGTTTCTTTCATGGCGATATTTAAAAATACCGGAAGCGAACTTTTGTCAAAAGGAAAGAAATTCTTCCTGTAACTGTGATTGTTAATTCCTCCTCTTAAAGCTTCAAGAACACTGGTTTTCTTATATTCTCTTCCAAGGAAAACGGTAAACAAACAGACCAAAATACATATTCCTGCTACCACACCTATTAAGAGCAGCTTGTCTGAAGGCTGATTCCACGAAAGTCCCAACAGATAAAGCATTATAAACCCAATCTTACCCTGAAGAATTGCTCCGACTAAGGCCCCCAGGATACTTCCTATACCGGATACCAGAAGAAGCTGAACCACAAGTATGAGTGTCATTTCTTTTACGGTATATCCGCTTGCCTCCATAATTCCCGTATTCTTCATATTGTTCATAATAAAGTTCTTAATCGAGAAGTCTATTACAACAAATGCTATCGCTAAAACCACAAACGCAAACACCAAAATTATACTGATAAAAATATCCGGCAGAATCATATTGGCGGTTTTCATCATGCTTTCCGGAATAAAGTTCATATTGCATCCCAGATCTGCTTGCGGATGTGTCTTTTTATAAGATATCATCCATATATTCAAATCATTGTATAAGTCTTCGATTATCTCTTCCTCGGCAACTTTGTTTTTAATCGCCTTTTGGGACAAATTTGTATTAAAACTCTGGCTTTCTTCCACCAAATTGCGGTTTTCAAAAAGAATCTGTTCAAACATTTTATCGGACATAAAACATTTGTAAACACTGAAGTTCATTGACGAACAGATTATAAAATCCTCGTTAAAGCCTGCAACTTTAAACTCGTATATATTCTCTCCGACTTTTAATTCTATTCTGTCTCCGACTGCAAATGTTGTTGACATCGATATCGGAAGAACAATATCATTTCCCGAAAATGAAGATGTATCTATGCTGCTTGTCTGAATAGTTCTCTCATCTTCATACGAGAAAAGATAGAATACATAGTTTGACCAGTTTTCAACACCTTTTTTACGATATTTTGCCTGAGGTACCGAAAGATATCTGTCCTTGTAAAGATTCGTAAGGTTGTCGTTTCCCTCTATCAGTTCCTCGAGTTTAAAATCGCCGAGAGGCTCTACGGATTTCATGATAAGAATATCCGCGCCTTTAATCTTCTCTTTGTTGGTTTCTATTACCCTGATGGTACCGACTAAAAGATTAAGGCATAGATAAATCATAAAAGAAGCAATAAACGTCATAATGAAGAAAGTAATCATATCGCCTTTTTGCTTCTTCATATTGTTTTTGGCTATAAAGAAATAACGATACATATTACCACCCCATATTCTGAAGGAAGATTTTAAGTCTGTTGTGTCTCTCCCTTGCTTCTTCGATATTAGGATTGCTCTCGTCTTTGTAATCACCCAGGTATTCGCCTAAGTAAATCTCATCGGAGATAATACCGTCCGCAAGATAGATGATTCTGTTTCCTCTCTCTGCTGCCTTGAAGGTATGTGTAACCATTACAATGCTCTGTCCGGTTGCATTAAGGTCTGATAAAATATCTAGAACGTTTTCCGTATTCTGAGAGTTTAAGGCACCTGTGGGCTCATCTGCGAATAAAACTTCAGGTGCATTGATGACACCTCTTACAACAGCAATTCTCTGCTGCTGGCCGCCCGATAACTGTGTGGGAAACTTCTTATAATCACGCTCGGTGATTTCAACTTTTTCAAGAAGTTCTTTTGCTCTTTTGGTAAGACTTCTTTTATCAGTACTTTTTAAAAGACCGCACACAAGGATATTATCCAGAGCACTCATACTGTCATTTAAGTAATTCTGCTGGAATACAAATCCTACATGATCTCTTCTGAATTTGGCGAGTCTGTCATTGTTGTACTGTGATATTTCTATCTCCGATAATGTATCTTTTTTGCCTTCATTTACGTAGTAGCTGACCGTTCCGATACTCGGGCGGTCCATACCGGACAATGCATAAAGAAGTGTACTTTTTCCCGAACCGGAGTTACCCATTATTACCGTAAAATCACCCTTGTAGATTGAGAGATTTAAGTTCTTTAATACATGCTGCTGAACCGATTCGTTGGAAAATGTCTTTGATAAATTTTTTGCACTTATTACTGTCTGTTTACCATCCATTGTTATTACCTGCTTTTCTATGATTAGAAGCGGATTTCATCTCCGTCGCTTAATTCTTTTGAATCACTCCATACTACGATGTCGCCTTCTTTTACGCCCGATAAAACTTCTGCGTAATCATCATTCTGAATTCCGATTTCAACGCTTGTCTTAACAGCCTTTTTGTCACTGTTTGATACGAATACGAAATAATTATTGTCTTCGTTTACAAGTGCGCTCTTGGGAACGGTTACGATGTCTGTAAGGGATGCTGTGTTAAGCTTTGCTTTTACTTCAAGTCCAAGGATTAAGTCTTCGGGATTATCTATAGCGACATCAACGCCTACACCTGTTGATGCTGCTGTGTTAAGACCTGCGATTTTTTCGATTCTTGTTACCTTTCCGCTGTAATCCTTACTTAAAATGTTGAAGCTTGCATTCTGGCCTTCAGCGATATTCATTATATCATATTTGTTTGCATAACATTTGACGCATATATCTTCGGAAGAATCCACACTGATAATAGGGGTTCCGAGACTCACGATACTTCCCTCTTCTGCATATACATCGGTAATAATTCCGTTAAAATTAGCCACAATACCATTTTTTGCAGCTTCAAGTTTTTCAATTTCATTTGTATTTGCAAGATCTGCTGCCGCTTTGTTGGCTTCAAGTTCAGCCTTACCGCCTTCTGTTAAAACTCCGGGATAACTTGATGCTTTCTGTGAAGTCATTTCTGCTTTATATTCCTTAAAATCTGCAAGCTGTGTATTTAATCTTCCAAGTTCTTCCTGAAGTCTTACCAGTTCGCTGTCGTAGTTTTGAATATATGCATTGTTGTATAACTGTTTCTGATATTCTTTTGACTTATCCGCATCTGCCGTATTTTCTACGATTGCAACCTGGATTTTAGCTCCGTCATAAGCAAGATCCGAACATCTCTTGTTAATCTCTGCCTGCTTATTTATAATTGCTTCTTCTGTATCGGCTATCTGCTTGTTTAAAACACCTAAGTTTCTTGTTGCCTCAGAATAAAGTGCCGAATACTTGTCGGAAACCTGAAGTGCATTATTGTAACTTCCTTCCTTTGCCTCGGCATCCAATTTTAAGAGTGCTATCTGATTATCAATATCAGCTTTGTCAAAGGAAACAAGAAGATCGCCCTTCTTAACTTCGTCGCCGACTTTAAAATATACTTTGTCGACTTTAAGATTCGCATCTGCAAAAAACATATCCGAATCGTTGCTTTGAACTGTTCCGTTTAATTCAATTACCTGCTGCATATCGGATTTGGCAATTGTATATGAGCTTACCTTAACTGCTGCCTTCGCATATATCGAAGCGATGCTGCCTGTAGCCACAACGATTGCAAGTGCGCCTCCGATGATTGCCATTGTTTTTTTCTTTAAGATACTCATTTTAAGTCCCTCTTTTCTTTTATGATTAACTTTCTTTTCTATTCCTCGCATTTCTTTCGTCCTGCAATCTTAATTTACCAAAAAGAAGTTTAGAAGTCTTAATCTGTATCTTGTGCATTTCTTAACTGTTTCTTAAATAATGTGCTATACTGTTGGTATAATTATTTTTGTCCAAATGGTATAGTTGGTGTATTCACTCATAAAAGACAAAAGGTTATACTGAATTTGCAAACAAACGAAGGAGGAAAAGAAATGAAGATTCTTCTCGGAGAAAATATAAAAAATAACAGAAAGCGTTTAAATCTTACGCAGGAAAAACTGGCTGAGGTTTTGGGTGTAACAATTGGAGCGGTTCACAAGTGGGAAGCCGGGATCTGTGCACCCGAACTTTCAATGCTTATCAAAATGGCATCATTTTTCGAAGTATCCGTAGATGTATTGCTCGGATACGAAATAGAGAACAACAGCCTTTCCACAATGGTTGCCAGATTAAAGGATTACGGCGATTCCAAAGATGAAGCAGGTCTGGAAGTAGCAGATATAGCCGTTAAAAAATATCCGAATAACTTTGAGATAATTTACAAAGCTGCAGGCTTATATTTCAATTTCGGAATCGTAAAAAATGACAGGGAACTTTTCAACAAGGCTATTGAATATTATGAGAAATGCATTCCTCTTCTTTCACAGAATACGGATCCCGAAATAAACGAATCCGTAATTTGGTATTACATCGCAAGTTCGCATGATTTCCTCGGTAATCATAAAAAAGCTTTAAAAATTTTTAAAGAATACAATCCGGCCCGTGTTAATCACGCATTGATAGGTACTATTCTTTCCGGAATCATCGGCGATATGAATGAAGCCGAAGGCTATCTTTCCTGGGCTTTGACCGACAATCTGGCAACATTGTTAAAGATATGCACGGGTTACATACCCATATATATGTCAAGAAATTCCATGGAAGATTTAAGGGATATCACACTTCTGGTCATCACATATATGGAAATACTCAGAAAAGATAACAAGGTCTTTTATCTTGATAAAATACTTTCACTCTTTTATACGATAAATGCTTATTCATACCTGGAATCCGATATGTCCGAATGCAAAAAAGTACTGAAAAAAGCAATCAAGTCCGCAAAAGCTTTTGATGCATCGCCCGATTATTCCGCAAACAATCTTAAGTTTATTAAATTTGATAAAACCTATATGGGATACGATACGTTAGGCGATACTGCAGTCGGAGCAATCGAAAAATTCATTAAAGATGCGAACAATAGAAAATTTAAGGATATTTATGAGAAGGTAAAGAGCGGAAAATCATAAAAGAAATCATTAAGAAAAACTATTCGAAAACCATTTCATAAATACCAAACAGAAAAGTAATTTTCATAATAATTCAGTGAAGAATTATGTATGGTTTTCTTTTTTTACGCATTTTTCGAAATACGAAAGGAGTTTAAAATGAAGAACAATACAATTTACAAATCATTAAATAATAAGTTCTTTTATAAAAATAAGACTGCATTTATTTTTATGAACCTGGCTGCACTAATAACCGCATTCTTAAATATCGCAGTTTCCTGGCTCATGCAGCAGCTCGTGGATGTGGCTTCGGGCAAAAATGAGCTGTTTTCTTTTAAGCAGTTATTTTTTATAAGCTTATTTTTCTTTTTTGCATTCATTACAGTAATTATCATAAAATACTATGCCTGGCCGGGATTTATGAAAAAGGCCATGAGACAATACAAAGAATTTGCTTTCAAAGAGCTAACCGGAAAAGATATCTCTTCCTTCAGAAAAGAAGATACTTCGCTTTACCTCTCGGCTTTAAGCAATGACGCAGTAACAATAGAAACCGAATACCTTGAAAAGATTCCCGAGCTTATTACACACAGCGTTTCTTTTATACTTTCAATGGCGCTGATGCTTTATTACTCTCCTCTTTTGACTCTAATCTCTGTCGGTCTAACCCTCCTGCCACTTTTTGCATCTGTTCTGACCGGTCAGAAAGCCGCTCCGATACAAAAGAAAGTATCGGACTGCAACAGCAGTTTTACTTCTTCACTCTCAGATTTTCTTAAAGGTTTTTTCGTGGTAAAAAGCTTTAAGGCAGAAAATGAAGTAAGTGATCTTTTTTCAAAAACTGATGCCGAACTTGAAGAAAACAAAAGCAGAATGAGAAAGATCACACATGTGATAGGTTCAATCGGCGGTATGTGCGGAATACTCGCCCAGCTCGGCGTATTCTTTGCAGGCGCAGCCATCGCTTTATCAGGCAGAGCCTTAACACCCGGTATGGTAATCGTATTCGTTCAGCTTATGAATTATATGATTGCACCTGTTGCAAATATTCCCATGATACTAGCCAAGAAAAAAGCCGCAAACGCACTGATGGGAAAACTCGCTTTTGAACTTGAGAAAAACAGGGATGAAGATATTAAGAGCGAATTAAACGGAATCAATGAAAGCATAAGACTCGAGGACGTATCTTTTTCCTACGAGGAAAACAAAGAAATCCTTCACAATATTTCTCTTGAATTTAAAGCCGGAAAATCTTATGCGATAGTCGGCGGTAGCGGAAGCGGAAAATCCACACTTTTAAATCTTTTACTCTCTACAGGAGGAAATAACCGCACCGGAAAAATTTATATCGATGGCAAAGATATAAACAGTGTTAGCGCAGAATCGCTATATGAAAACATATCGGTTATCGGACAGAATGTATTTTTATTCAATTCCACAATTGAAGACAATATTACTATGTTTAAGGAATTCCCCAAAACAAAAATAAACGAAGCCGTTGCCAAAGCACATCTTTCAAAGCTTATCGCAGAACATGGCAATTCATATAACTGCGGCGAGAACGGAAAGAATTTATCGGGCGGCGAAAAGCAGAGAATCTCCATTGCAAGAAGTCTTTTAAGAAAGTCTTCCGTACTCCTGGCTGATGAAGTAACCGCCGCACTCGATGCTAAAACGGCATTTGAAGTATCAAACGAAATCCTTGATCTTGAAGGCATGACAAGAATCGTTGTAACTCATGCTTTGGACGAGGCACTGTTAAAAAGGTATGACGAAATCATCGTACTTCGCGACGGCCGTGTAGAAGAGGTCGGAAAGTTTGAAGATCTGATTGATAATAAAGGCTTCTTCCATGCATTGTATACCGTAAGTAACGAAGCCGCATAAACATTATTAAAAGCCCGAAAGGGGCGGTTCCTTCCGGGTTTTGTGGGACGATTTTGTTTTTATCTATGTTTGGTTTATTTTATGTTAGTATATTTTTTTATTGTTTAAAGGTTTCTATTTTTTCGGGAACCGCCCCCGAAGGGGATACTACAATTTGCAATAGCAGATTATTCTTTGATCTTCTATCCTGTAGCATACATAAACTGTGGTGTCGTCGAAGTCAAATTCATAATCTATGCAGGAAGTAGTTTTTCCGTCATCGCTGTATCTTTCAGAATCAGCTATAACCTTGTTGGGTTCGCCGTAGCCGAAGTTCTTTGAAAGATAATCTTGTACAAAAGCCCGGCCTTCCGCTTCTTTGGCTTTTGCCTCGTCAAATGTGTATTGTTTAACGCCGTTGAAATTTTCATATCCGTTTTCGGCAATCATCATTAAAGACATATCATCTTCAATAATTCTTAATGTGTAGGAAGTTGCATATCCGAGTCCTAGTCTGAAATAATCAATGTCGTATATTGTAACTTCTGCACCGCTCTGGATTCCGACATTCTCAAATCTGTCCACGAGTACAATCCATGAATCGTCTGTAGTTACACCGTAAAACTCTTTTAAATACTTGTCGGCCTGTGCCTTAGCCTTTGCATCTTTGCTGCCCTCTTTTATGGGGGTTGATTCAAGTGCCATATTTACGCCGGGCTCAATGCCTTCTTCTTTAAGTCCCTGAACGTTTACATATCTCTTCTTGGCATCGTGATCGATGTATTCGAGGAGCTGTTCGTCGCTCATTTCGTCTTCGGGAAGATATACGATATTGTTTTCAGTAATGTATGCAAGTTCGCCGTCTTTCATCTCACTCTTAGTTTCATAGTGAGCCATACTCTTTTCGGGGAACACTCCGTTGTCGTAATATTCTCTTTCAAGCTTGATGGATCTTAAAATCTCCGAATCGGTCAGGCTTCTTGAAAATCCTTCGTCGGTGCTGATAAATACATCGTTGTCAACTTCGGTCTGATAACCCTGATATTCTTCTTCATCCATATTCGCAAGTCTTGCCCTGAATCCTAAAATAGCTGCACTGGCGCCGATACTGAAGACTCCGAAAACTGCGACAATGATAAGTGCGGTAAGAACTGTTGCATACTTAAATCTGAAATCTGCGGTTCTTCTGCCCTTAATGCAGTTTCTGTATATAGATCTTTTCATGTCATCACTGATTTCGATATTGGAAATCAGATCTTTATTTATCTTATTTTCCATAAACAACCTCTCCTTTGTACTTTACGCTGAGCTTTTCTCTGGCGCGCTGTAATCTTTTCTTCACCGCGGAAGGTGTGGTCTTAAGGATTTCTGCCACTTCTTTTACGGTGTAGCCTTCGATATAAAAGAGAATAACTACGGACTTAAGTTTGTAGTCCAGATCCCAGACAAGTGATAAGATTTCCTTGTCGTTTCCGCTTAAACCGTCCGTGATGACTAAAGTCTCTTCCATATCTTCCAAAGGTATTGCTGCATGTCTTTTGTGAAATCTTAAAAATTCTTTACATTTATTTTGAGACACTTTTATGAGCCATGCTTTTTTGTGCTCTTCACTCTCAAACTCAGGTTGCTTTGTATAATAAATCAGAAAAGTCTCCTGTAGCACATCCTTTGTATCCTGTTCGTTTTTCAGAATCAGAAAACAGATTTTATAAAGCATATCGCTGTATCTGTCGATGACTGATTCCAAATCAACATCTTTGCTTTTCATTTATGAACTCCTTTTGTTTGTATAAAGGTATTCGCGAATGACCTTTTCACTATAAATACGTCTGACGAAGCGAAAAGGTGACAAATTTTAAAAAAATTTTTGAGTGGTTGTTTACGTTTATCTCATAAAAAAGGCCTGCACCGATTTGATGCAGGCCTTCGTGGTATTAAGTTAATTTTATGCTTCGGGTTCGATCATTCCGTATGTGTTGCCTTTACGTTTGTAAACTACACAAACCTGATCTGTCTCTGCATTCTGGAATACGAAGAAGTTG
>JAEEGI010008264.1_pt1 | contig 23042 bp, 19 predicted proteins | sample 8958751 | NCBI WGS metagenome assembly JAEEGI01 (sample SAMN16246545, study PRJNA631951) | gut metagenome | biome: gut microbiome; feature: rumen; material: KS-attached | host: Bos | place: Iran: Karaj | collected 2018-10 | reverse complement strand
AACATATCCCCGGCAACTTACGTATGCCTTACGTCGCAGAATACTCTGTAATGATCTACATTTGACTGCGCCCTCAGCGGTCCATTTGACAATTTGTTTCTCACCCGATTCTCAGCAGCACGGGTTCTCTGTACAGGCATCGTTGCCTTTATCTCCGCTTCAACGGTTTAACACTATATTTAATTAAAATGTTTATATCATAAAAGAAAAATTGTTGTCAACAAAAAAATGTCTCAAAATCAAAGAAATTTAATACTCACCCGAATTATAAAGCTTTTTACCTTCTTTAATGCCGGCGTTTATGAGTTTATACGCCTGCATACGCTTTATCTCGCCTTTAAGCATATCTTTTTTTGTGAGCACAAAACGCAAGTTCCATATCCATGCCTTTTTCTTGTAAAGATAATAGAACAGAACCCCTCTGTCAAAAAAGAATTTCTCGGTATATCCCTTAAACCAGGTGGACTCTCTCGGGACCTCTTTTGCTATATAAACATCGGATGCATACATCCTGACGCCCTTTTCATACGCCTGTCTTAAAAACAGTGAATCTTCACCGTTACTGTATTTGGCCCCTCCTCCGAACAAAGTGGAGAAAGAAAGCTCTTTTTCTTTGAGCACCTTTGTCCGAACGGCGATCGAATAAGCCGGATATCTTCCGATGTTAAGTTTCGAAAGTCTTTTAAACTTATCGTTTGTGTAAGTCCGTCTTTCATCACAGACTTCCACGTTAAACATGATCATATCGGCTTCGGGATGGGCCTCAAACTCATCGACAACTTTTTTTGCGTACGAGTCCTCGTATACGATATCGTCATCCGAAAAAAGACAGATATCGCCGAATGCGTTCTTTATGCAAAGATTCCTGCTGACGCCCACACCGCGTTGTGAGGAATAGATGATCCTGACTCTGTAATCGTCTAAGAACTCTTCCTTCCTGTCTTCATCGCATTGATTGACGATCACAACATCCGAAGCGATATTCATTTTTAGCATGAGTTCGTCCGTATTCTGATTAAGAGCGGACACCAAAAGCGTTAATTTCATGAATCAATGATACCCTATATTCCACATTTACACCACAACCCTAAAGTATCATTTCCATTCCGGTCTTCTGCGGCTTCATGCCTACACTTTCATAGAAACGTTTCGCGCTGTCATTACCTTCCCAAACGTTGAGTGTAATATTATAACATCCGTTTTCTTTGGCAAATTCACACACATGATCGTATAAAGCTCTGCCTACATGCTTTCCTCTTAAGTGTTCGTAAACACAAAGATCGTCGATGTATAAAGTCTTTATATCGGTCAAAAACTCCTCGGTTAAATGCTGCTTAAACATGCAAAAAGCATATCCCATTGCCTTATCGTTTTCATCGACGGCCACAAAAACGGGTGTTTCATCGTTTTTGATTATCTCAAGCACCTGCTCGTCCGTATACTTGTTGCCGATATTAAAAAGATCCGGGCGAATCAGGTGATGCACAAGATCCACCTGTGCGAGGAGTTCGTTTATTTCTTTAAGATCCGAGTCTTTTGCTCTTCTTATATTCATTCTCTCACCGTTATCAATCGTGTTTAATGTATTCTTCCGTATTTCCCTTATAATTTAACTTTATCCCCGCCAGATCGTTTCCCAGAAAGATGGCGTTCAAAGATGATCCTCCCAGAAGCGAATCGGCTATAAGTTCATTTAGCATTTTCCTCGCGTCTTCTTCGGACACATTCTCATTTTTAGTCTTTATGAAGCTTTCGAATACAGGCCAAAGAAAATCAAAGGTATTGTCCGTATCCGGAATGGGATAGATCTTATACAGGAGCTTATCAAATTCGCTTTCCTTGGGGTCGAACCAAAAATTTTTGAAAGTGCAGGGCGAATACGTGTCTGTAAACCCGAATTTTTTGTGAAGGGCGATCGAAATCGCATTTTCTTTGGACACCGATGCACAGACACACTTGGCATCGCAGTACCGATCCAGCACTTCAAATACGGTCTCATACATCTTGGACGCTATGCCTTTTCTTCTGTAAGCTTTTCGTACGTTAACATCTCCGATGTACCACTTCGTCGCATTGTCGGGAAAACGAAGGCAACGCAGATATCCGACGACCCTGAACCCTTCATACGCTATGACTTCGAACCATTTGACGGCGAATTCATATTCAAAATATTCGCTGCAAAACATTACCTGCGAGAATGAGTCTTCTTTGTTCATCCCTTTGACTTCCCTAAAGAAGTCTGCGAGCAAAACCTTATCAAACTTTTTTAAATTTCTGTGAGAATCTCTTACGACGATCTTCAATGGTACGTCCTCTATGAAAGTTTAAGATCTCCCTCTTTAACCCAGCCAAGCTTAACCACCGCTTTATGAATGAGAACAGACAATACAGCGGGAAGTACAAGGCATATGAGTACAAGGCCCAGCCAATCGAACCAGGTTATCGCAGCCTTTGTACCTGCAGCGATATCGTTTACCCAACCGGTATATACACCGAGAGGACCTACAAAACCGCATGTTCCCATACCGGAAGAAATGGGGGTGCCGTTCATCTGCATCTTAAATACACATGTGGCAATGGGACCGGTGATGGCGGAAGCCACCGTGGGTGCTATCCAGACTCTGGGGTTTTTGACTATATTGCCCATCTGTAACATCGAAGTACCTATTCCCTGAGATACAAGGCCTCCGACTTTGTTTTCTTTGTACGAGATTACCGCAAAACCGATCATCTGCGCACAACATCCGGCTACGGCCGCACCGCCGGCAAGACCGGTAAGCAAAAGTGCAGCGCAAATCGCTGCGGAAGAAATAGGAAGCGTTAACGCCATACCTACAATAACCGATACCAAAATACCCATAATGAAAGGCTGCTGCTCGGTAGCCCACATGATAAGTTTTCCCACCGACATAGCCGCTTTTCCCAGAGGCGGCGCGATGAGCCAGGACAATAACATACCGATTCCTATCGTTACCAAAGGAGTCACCAAAATGTCGATCTTGGTTTCTTTGGACACTGCCTTACCAAACTCGGCTGCGATGATCGCAACAAAGAGAACTGCCAAAGGGCCGCCCGCTCCGCCGAGAGCGTTCGAGGCGAATCCTACACTGATCATTGAAAAAAGAACAAGTGGCGGACATTTAAGCGCATATCCTATGGCAACCGCCATTGCGGGGCCGCTCATTGCGGAAGCTATACCGCCGACCGTGTAATCTACTCCTGCTACCGTGGCAACCGTCTGCGTAAGAAATCCGATATGAAACTGCGTTCCCACAGTATTGATGATCGTTCCGATAAGCAACGAACAAAACAGACCCTGCGCCATAGCACCGAGTGCGTCGATACCGTAACGCTTAAGCGATATCACAATATCTTTCTTTTTTAAAAACTCTTTCATTCTCTCCTCCTTGGTCAAAGCCCGCCTTTTCGCGGGTCTTCGCCTGATAACTCCAAAAATTACCGCTAATACTGTATCACATAATTTACCAAGATGCTACAGAAATAACGCCGTACCCAAAAGGATACGGCGTTCATGGAATATCATTATTTAATATACTGATCTATGTTCTGCGGAGTTATCGGTACAAAAGGAACCCATACATACTTAAGGTCTTCCGTCGCCCCTTCAAGTGTCGAAACCGATTTGCCTTTGGCAAGCGTCACAGCGCTCTCCAATGCGGCTTCTCCCTGTTTTGTCGTGTCCTGCAAAACTGTCATGAAAAGATCTCCGTTCCTGATTGCTTCACAGCCTCCTGCGGTTGCATCTATTCCGGCCACCAGCACTTTCTTGGTATCGTAACCGTTGTCTTTGAGCCAGTTTATGGCGCCTATGGCCATGGGATCGTTGTTGGCTATGATGCAGTCAAAATCCTGACCGGTAAGCTTGAAAATTTCAAGTTTGTCGTAAGCGACCGTATCGGACCAGTCCGCATAGTCCACAAATACCATATTGGCGTTTACATTGTTGTCCTTAAAGAAGTATTTTACTGCGTTGGTTCTCTGAGGAACGGCCGCATGTCCCTGCATGCCTTCAAGGATGACAACGTTAAGCGATGAGGGCTTTCCGAGACCGTTCCATATATATTCCGCCTGAAATCTTCCGGCATCCTGTTCGTATGAACCTACATAAACATATTTATCGGCCTTAAGATAATCGGAACTGGGCTCATTGTTTATAAATACTATCGGAACATCTCCGGCCGCTATTTCCATCTGTAAAATGGTGGATGCATCCGCCAGACGACAGATGATCGCATCGTATCCGTCGGATACGGCTTTTTCTATCTGCTGCTTCTGTACTCCGGAATCTCCCGCGCAATATACGGTATCGAGAGTTATCCCCATACTCGATGCCTTTTTGTCCATAGCCTCAACCAATGTGATAAGGAAAGTATCCGTATCGTCATGCAGAGTCATGAGTATCCTCGTTTTTCCTCCTCCGCCGGACGTACCGGACTGTCCGCATCCTGCAAGTGAAGCAATAAGAAGAGTTGCCGCCGTAAATATCATGATCGATCTTTTAATAATATTTCTCATATCTGACTTCCTCCTTCCTGCCTCAGATCTTGAACTGATTTACGTAAGATGTAAGCATCTCGGATGTCTTGGCCAATTCCTGAGAATTGTCGGCAACCTCATGGCTGTGCTTAGTGATGCTGTTTGCCTGTTCAACCATCTGACGGCTGGTTTCAAGAATTTCATCCGTACTTGCAGCCTGCTCTTCGGAGATTGCCGCAACGTTTGTCGCAACATCATCTACCTTCTGAATATCCTGTATCATCTTATCGATAAGTTCATTGGATTTTTCGATGTTTTCGTATATATGATCGAAAGTCGATACTGCTTCATCGATAAGCGCGCTGTTCTTTTCAATATTCTCCGCGCTTGTCTCCGCCTGCTTGACAACGGCATCGATGGCTTCGCTGACTTCACTTATAAGCCGCGAAATGTTCTCGGCGCTTGCTGCAGAATTCTGCGCCAGCTTTCCGATCTCGGTTGCAACAACGGCAAATCCTCTTCCCGATTCTCCCGCTCTGGCTGCCTCTATACTTGCATTAAGCGAAAGAAGGTTCGTCTCTTCGGCGATCTCTGCGATCAGGCTTACAATCTTTGTGATCTCTTCGGATGATCTTCCGACCTCATTTATGGAAGCGACCAATTCGTCGTTGCCGCTCTTGATCTCCTGCATTGCTTTGCCAAGCTGTTCCATATCGGCACGACCGTTTCTGCTGATCTCAACGGTTTCTTTCATGCTTTCATCGGCCTGTCTGGAATTATCTTTTGTATCGGAAACGACCATTGCAAGCGTGGTCGCATTTTCTGCGATCTCATTAACCGCTATAGCCAGCTGATCGACCGTACTGTTAAGATTCTGCATTGCCTCAGCCTGCGACTGTGACGCTTCGTACATGCTCTTTGAAACTCTGTCTGAGCTGTCGGACTGTTCTTTAAGTTTAACCGATTCGTTGCTGATAGAAGAAAGCATTCCCCTCATGTTTCCTACGAACTCGCGAACCTTGCCGCCCATAAGACCGACTTCATCGTTGGAGTCACTCTTAACTTCTATCGTAAAGTCACCCATCGACATATCGGTAATGTTCTTAGTGATACCGCTGAGCGGTGCTATAACCTTCGATACCACGAAGTTTATGATCAATACGATTATGGCTATTGCGATCGCTCCGATTATCGCAAGCGTAAGGATAAGCTTGTTTACGTCTTTCATGATCGTTTTCTTGGCAACATATGAAACAAGCACCCAGTCTGTACCGGATATCGTTTTGAATGCTACAACGTAATTATCAAGGGAAGTTGAGATATAATTTCTGGCTTTTATCTTTTTTGCGATATCAGCCATAAGCTTATCGCTGTCATTCTCACTGAGCTTTGTTGATACTCTTGCATTGTCTCTGTGAGCGATGATCGTATCGTCCATCACATCCACCAGAAACGAAGCCGCATTGTCCATCTTAACTCTGGAATTTACGATAATACTGATCTGCTCCAAAGAAAGATCTGCGGCAAATACTTTAACATCGGCCGAACCGTCGTTAAGGATTCCGGATGCACTTATAACGTTTGTTCCGTCCGCATCTTTGTAGGTTCTTCCGTATGCAAGGTTAACTCTTGTTATTCCCTGCTTAAACCATTCCTGTCCGGTCACATTATCGATAACTTTTGAGGAGTCGGCTGCCTTAAAGACTTTTCCGGAAGTTGTGGCAATATACGGTCCGTTTTTACAGTAAGCGTTGAACCCGTAACCCGCATCGATCATTTCCTGAAGTTTTTCATCACTTGGGGATGTTTTTTCAACAAGAAGCTTAACGGTGTTGAAATTCTGAAGATTCTCATTAAGCCAGGCCTCGATATTGTCGGCCTGATTGGAAACGGATGAATTCAACTCTGCCGCAGCCATAGAAGTCAGGCTCTTACTTGAGATAAAGCCTGAAATGATTACCAGAACCAAGATTGCCAATACAACTGCGGGCAAAAGAAACAGCAGCAGCTTATTTTTGATCTTTGTGCTTTTTTGCTGTTTTGTGTTTTCCATGAAAAAGTCTCCTTTACTCATCACATAAACATAAAGCGTTATCGAAAATACCTGCCATAATCCCTTTTTTCCCACATGTTATCATTGTATTAATGAAGAATTATAAAATAATTATACGCTTGCGACCAAATACTTATTGAAGTAAAGTGAAATCATCCGACAATCTTCGTCTGAAAGGATCACGCTATGAAAGCAATAATAATCGACGACAAATGGACATTTAGAAGGGGTTATCTTGATTCGATAACAATGATCGAAGCGGACCCGGGAACGCAGGTAAACTTACCTCACGATGCAATGATCTCAACGGATGTTTCAAAAGATGCTCCCGCCACCACCGATTCAGGATATTTTAAAGGCGGTATGTCCAATTACACCAAATATATATTTATACCCAAAGAGTGGGAGAAAGAATGTATAGGTCTTAAATTTGACGGAGTAATGATGAATGCGACCGTGGATATAAACGGAAGCCGCATCGGTCAATGTCATTACGGCTACGCTCCTTTTTATGCCGATCTCACCGACTTTGTCACGTTCGGAGAAGAAAACCGCATAACGATAAATGTCAATACATCTATGCAGCCCAACTCACGCTGGTATACCGGCGAAGGTCTCTATCGCGGTGTTAATCTGTTGCATGGTCCGAAAGTTCACATAGTTCCCGACGGAATATATGTTTATACCAAAGAAGTATCGGACGGCTATGCCTTTTTGGAAGCATCCGTCGAAGTGGAAAACAAAGGAACGGATAACAGCCTTGCGGAGGTGACGCTGCAACTTATAAACGATAAGAGCGGCGAGTCGGTTTCTTTGTGCAAAAAGGTAATAGAGATCGATCGCGGCAAATCTCAAAGAGCGATGATGGCGTTTGCTGTCAAAGACCCTATGATATGGGACATCGACACTCCCGATCTCTACCGCGCAAAAGCCTCGGTTAAAGCTGTCGGTGAATATCGCACTCATTTCGTTAAGTACGAAGAAACCGTTTCGGATGAAGCCGAAGTTCTTTTCGGCATACGTACTGTTTCCGTCGACCCTGTCCGCGGTCTTTTGATCAACAAAAAAAGTGTCAAATTAAAAGGCGGATGCCTTCACCATGACAACGGTCTTCTCGGATCGGTCACATTTGGCAGGATTGAAGAAAGAAAGATCAAAAAGTTGAAAGAAGTCGGCTTTAATGCGATCCGTACCGCACATAATCCTCCTTCCGCAGCTTTGATAGAAGCCTGCGACAGGATCGGAATGTACGTTTTTGACGAAGCATTTGATGCATGGTTCATCGGAAAGCGCGGAGGCGATTACAATCAGTTCTTCGAAGCGGACTGGGAAAAAGATCTGACTGCATTTGTCAAAAGAGACAGATCTCACCCTTCTGTTATCATGTGGTCGACCGGAAACGAGATACCCGAAAGAGGCGGACTTGCAAACGGCTATACAAAAGCGACAAGAATCGCAGATAAACTGCGCTCTCTCGACGCTTCAAGACCGATAAGCAACGGCATATGTTCATTCTGGAGCGGACTCGACGACGCTCTTGCCGTTGGACAGAACCAGGCTCAGAATGCCGGTGACGGATTTAAGACGACTCTTTGGGAAACGGGAACAGAGCCGTTTACCAACGGCCTCGATGTTGTGGGATACAACTACATGGAAGATATTTACGAACGCGATCATGATATGTTCCCTGAACGCGTGATACTCGGATCGGAGAATTTCCCCAAAGAAATAGGGTTCCGCTGGCCCATGGTGGAAAAACTTCCTTATGTGATCGGGGATTTTACCTGGACTGCATGGGATTATATCGGAGAAGCCGGACTGGGAAAAGCCGCATATGTCGATCCAAGCGATCCGAAAGCTCCTCAAAACCCCTGGAATCTTATGCCACAGGATACTTCACCTTACCCGTGGAGACTGGCCAACGATGCTGATTTCGATATTACCGGGCACAGAATGCCTCAAGGCGATTACCGAAGTGTCGTTTACGGAAGCGATAAAACCTTTGTTTATTCCAAGCACCCCGAAACATTTAACAAAAAAGAGATCGTCAGCATGTGGGGATTCCCGTATTTCCTTTCAAACTGGAATTATTCGAGATTCGAAGGCGCCCCGATTGAACTGACCGTCTTTTCAAGAGCAGATGAAGTCGAAGTCATAGTCAATCAGAAATCAATTGGCAGAAAGCCCGTAAGTTTGGAAAGGCCCCTGCCTTACAGCGTTACTTTTGAAACAGTTTACGAACCGGGTGAAGTTGTTGCGATATCATACAAAGACGGTAAAGAGATAAGCCGCGATACGCTCGTTACAGCCAAAACAGCTTCCAAAATAAGCCTTTTGCCCGACAAAAAGGAAATGTGTGCCGACGGCCACGATCTAATATATGTCGAAATACAGATCACCGACGAAAACGGTATAATCGTACCCGACGCGCAGATTGAATTAAGAGCTCTTGTGACCGGTGACGGATATCTGGCCGGTTTTGGTTCTTCGAACCCTGTGACCGAAGAAAACTATACCGACGACTCAGCGTCGACTTATCGCGGACGCGCCATGGCGGTTATACGTTCCGGTTACGAAAAAGGATCATGCGAATTAACAATCTCCGCCGACGGATTACAGACCGTCAAAGAAGCTTTTGTCATCGCATGATCCAAAACAGATAGTTTTCAAAAAAAGTGCAGGTCAGCTCACATGATCAGGGTTCGAAAGATAGCTCCTCATCAGACCGTGATATAAGCACCGGCCTGAACTTTCCACATCCGGGCGTATTTGCCGTTCAAAGAAAGCAGTTCTTCATGCGTTCCCTGTTCGACGATGCGCCCTTTCTCAAGCATTATGATCCTGTCGGCAATTCTGGTTGTCGAAAGTCTGTGTGATATAAATATGACCGTCTTATCCCCCGTTGCTTCAAGCATCGCATGATTTAACTGATACTCCGCTATCGGGTCAAGTGCACTTGAAGGCTCATCAAGTATCATAAGCCCGGCATTCTTGTAAAATACTCTTGATACCGCAAGCTTCTGACTTTCACCACCTGACAGATTTACTCCGGTCTCGGAAAATTCGGTGGTAAGGTCTGTATCGAGTCCTTTATCAAATCTGTCTATACGCTCCAAAAGGCCACTTTCCGTAAGCGCCTTCCTGATGCCGTCTTCTTCTGCATCATCGGCCACATCCAGAACGACGTTCTCTTTTACCGTCCCCGCAAAAATCTGGAAATCCTGAAATACCGCGCCGATGGAATCGTGATACTTCTTGGTATCATATTCTCTGATATCCCTGCCGTCTGCCAGGATCACACCTTCTTTGGGGTCATATAACCTCATCAAAAGCTTTACCAGCGTCGTTTTTCCCGCACCGTTGTATCCCACGAGTGCGATCTTTTCGCCGGGCTTTATACTAAGATCCATATCCTTTATGATCATGTCCTTATTCTTTCCGTAGGCAAAAGAAACCTTATCCAGTTCGATCTCTTTCGCTCTTAAGGACGGTTCGGCATTTTCTTCGGACATTATCTTAGGCTTATAGTTTAAAAACTCTCTTATCTTATTAACGTATAAACTCGTTTCGCAGGCAAACGGATAAGTCTCCGAGAATACTCTCATGCTGTTCTTAAGCCTTCCGAAAGAGCTGTAGAGAATTGCCAAAGTACTAAAAGAAATGTGGTGAAGAACAGCAGCCTGATATACCAGATACCCTATGAACAGTACATCAGCAAAGAAAGTGTTGCCGATATATCGCCTCATGAATCCGAAAAACCATTTTTTCAAAGCATATTTCTTTTCTATGGCATATACTTCGTCATTGGCTTCTTCAAACCGTCTGAACATAACATCCGAAACATCGGAATTGAGTCTTATCTCTTTGGCGTAGTCATTAAGATAATAGATTCTCTTTACATAGTCTCGTTTTCTTGATGCCTGTATGCTCTCAATTTTTGTAAGATAGTTCTGCTTATTGTAAAGCTGCTCAAAGATGATCGCGAGCACAAACGACCCTATTGCAAACAAAATTGCTGTTTTATCTTTATAAATAAAATAAATAGCAGTTGTTATAAAAGCGGAAAGGCCGCTCAAAGTATCGATCAGGAACTTTACGACTCTCTCGATCTGATCGTCGATCTGAGAGATTGCCAACACCTGGCTGTTATAAAATTCCGGATCGTCATAACACTCAAGATCCATGTCTCTTGCTTTTTCATAAAGCATCATCTTTATCTTTTCACGAACCTTGGGTCTTTCTTTGGGGCCAACATACTCACCCTGATAAACCGTAAAAAACATTCCGACAGTGATCAGTGTCGCAATAAGGACAATAACTCCCGCAACGTGCTTAAAGGGATAACCGAATTCCGCTGCCTCCAATACATATCCGATCAGCACCGTATGCTCTAAGAAAATAAAAACCTGTCCCCTTATCGCATCCGCAGCCTGAAGCAATACGAATGAAGGTGAGGCTTTGAAGATGAGCTTCAGCATATAAAAGTTATTTGCAAATACTGTTTTTACGGACTGTTTTGTCTTTTTTCTTTCGTCTCTCGGTACATATTTCATTATGCGATCACCTCCTCTTCATTCTCAATTGCGAGGTAATTCATCGCCTGTTTTTTGTACATTTCGGCGTAGCTGCCGTTCTTTTCCATGAGCTCGCTATGGGTCCCCTCCTCAATGAGCGTTCCGTTCTCGAGCATAAATACCTTGTCACAGTTCTTTACGGATGAAAGTCTGTGAGATATAAGGAGCATGGTATGATCCTTACCTTCCTTGATGATACTGTTAAAGAGTTCATACTCGGCTATCGGATCGAGTGCGCTTGAAGGTTCGTCAAATATCTTCATCGGAGCTTTCTTTATAAAGGTTCTTGCAACGGCTACTTTCTGGCTTTCACCGCCCGAAAGCACACATCCGTCTTCATCAAATTCCTTGGTCATAACTGAATCGATACCTTTATCAAGTTCCTCGATGCGCTCCAAAACATCGGCCTTTTTCAAAGCCTCTTTTACAAGCTCGTCCCCGTTTTTGTAATCTCTTCCCATAAGGACGTTTTCTTTGACCGTCATGCCAAAAAGTTTAAAATCCTGGAATGTGGTGGCAAATATCTCTCTGTAGGCCTTAAGATTATATGTCTTTATATCTTTTCCGTTATAAAGGATCGTCCCCGAATCGGGATCGTAAAGTCTTAGCATAAGCTTGATGATCGTCGTTTTACCCGCTCCGTTATGCCCTACCAAGGCTGCGATCTCACCTTTTTCGATCTTAAACGAAAGATCGTGGATGATCTCTTTGTCCTTATAGGAGAAAGAAACATTTACAAACTCCAGACTTTTAAACTCGGGATCGGGCGTTTCACCGTCATAATCTTCCGGTATTTTTTCTTCGTACTCAAGAAAGCCCTTCAGATTATTGATGAACATACCATTTCTGAGAACGCCCATGATATTGTCAAATACTCCGATGAGTATCCAGGTCATGGCAACCATTAAACTCGTCATGATGGTCAGATCCGCAAGAGAAATACTTCCGGTAACTCTGTTCCTGTAAATGGCATAAAGAAGCACTCCTTCAAAGATAACGGTAAACGTAAAAGTAATGCGCCAGAAGTTCATGTGAGCGTTACGAAATGCATATTTTCCGGCAACCTTCACATTGTTTGCGGTTGCTTCGCCATACTGTTTTTTCAAAAGCGAAAACACATTTGAAAGTCTTATTTCTTTGGCTCCGTCCGGAAGGTACATCATACGGCTTACGTAGTTTAACACCTTCTCATTGGGAACCTGGTCCTTGTATCTTAAATAATCATACTTATTCTTGAGATTACCGAAAACAAAATTGCCTATAAGCGGAGAAATGATAAAAAGCATCGCATAATGGTCGATCTCGTACATCAGATAAAACACCGAAGCCGAAGCAACCGTACCGACAAGAGCACCTATCATCCCTCTGATCACGGCAACTATCTTCTCCTCGGCTTTGTCGATCGCCATTGTATAGCGGTTATAAAAATCGGGATCCTCATAACATGCAAGCTCTACATTTTTGGCTTTGGAATACAGTCTTCTGTAAATGCCTCCGTAAAGCCTGTTGGTCTTTAAAGGATAAACGACGTTATCAACATATCCTGAATAAATCGCCAATGCGCAGAAAATGGCCCCGCAAATGAGGATAAATCTAAAAATGTCCGAAAACTCTCTGCCTTCCGACAAAGAGTTTACGATCACCTTCATGAATACGCCGTCAAAAAATACCCATCCGCCTTGCCCTATGATCCAATTGATAAAAGTATGTACTATCAGACTTGGACATATCTTGGCCACCAGTTTCATGGCGAACCATGTGTTTTTCATTGTCGCGCCAAACGACAGTTTTTCTTTTTTCATTATTAAACCCCGAACCTCTATTCCTTTATGAAATATCTTTATCGAAAACGACCACAGAACCTTTATCAACTGCAAGCTGTCCCGTCAGGATTTTTATAAGAGTAGTCTTTCCCGCTCCCTTGCAAACTCCTTTCGACCGGTGCATTTAACTTATTCTTACTCCTGTGATCAACTTCTGTTTCTTTTTGCCCTGCGGTTAAGGTTTCTTTGTAAGATACAAAACATATGTATCGTTGAATACGATCCTGTCTCCCGCGTCAAGTACCGCATTTTTCAGCCCCCCGAAAAACTCGCTTCTGAGCGGCTCAGGAATCACCATATGATCACAGTGAGTTCCCGAAAACTGAACATACTCCTCCGCATTAAAGATTCGCTGTCCCTTGAACTCATATTTATCAACACCCAAATAACCATACCCCGGAGCTGCGGTATAGTCGAATTTTCTGTGAGTGTACGAAATCTCGGGTTTGTAATATTTGTCATAAAGAGCCTGTATCTTCTCATACAAAGACTCGTTTTCCGACTTGTATTCGGATGTGGTAAACATCATGGCAAGCGTTCCGCCGGGCTTAAGGAGATCAAATGTTTTGGAATAAGCGATCTCTTCGGGAATCCACTGGATCGTTGCGGCCGAATATACCATATCAAACTTCATATCGCCGAAATCATGGGTTATGAAATCATCGTTCACTATATCGAAATTCGGGAGATCTCCATATTTTTCCTGCATTTTACGGCAAAGATGCTCGCCGAGCTCGATAGCATGATATTCGCATCCGGTCCGAAGTACAGGCTCCGTCGCCTGACCGGTACCGGGTCCGATCTCAAGCACCCTCTTTCCGGGTCCCATCCCGACATGTTCGTTTAGAAAAGAAAACAATTCTTCACTGTATCTCGGGCGGAACTTATCGAACTGATCGGGAATCGTATCAAATATTCTTCGAAATTCATCCTGTTCCAGCTCCTTTATATCCTCTTTTGTGATCGGACGTAATTTGCGATTTTCCGCGCAGTGGATCGAACCCACGATATCAATCTTTCCCTTCTTGATAAAGAAAGCGCTCATGTCCTCCATAGCATAAACCTTGCGGGTCTCTGACATTTCCAACGTCTTTTCATATCGCCATGTATCGGTCGGGTCATGATGGCAGCTTACCGTAAGATTAGTAAAGCCAAGACCCGGAAAAGGCTCCATGGACTCAAAGAAATCCACTGTATTGCGGGCCATGTTCATTGAACCCGCACTCACTCCGAAGACAGCCGCATGACAGTCAAGCAAAGCCTCATAGCATCCCTTTTCCCGGATAAGGTCAAGCTGTTCCTCACAGACTCCGCCGCCCATAAGGAAAATGCAGTCGGACTCTTCTACAAGTGCCCTTGCCACAGCAGGTTCGGTACGTTTATCAATCACACTATGCTTATCAAAGCCCAGCCCCTGTTCAACAAACATTTCGTGCATGCCGTCTGAGTCCTGATCGTTTTGATCATAATCAAGCGGACATGCACTTATAAATACTATGCTGTTACGCACAGTCAGCTCCTTACGAAGCCTTTTTGTGATCTCTTCCGAAAAATGATGATCCGGAAAACCACTGAATACAGCCAATAATTCTTTTTTCATACGTTTACTCCCTTCCCATTGTATCCATTTTTTATCTTTCAATGCTGTCCCGGCAGCATTTTAGATCAAAGATCGTTTTTGACTTTAATCCCACATGTTTCTTTTATTGCTTTTCTTATAGGCCTTCGCCCATTTGGAAATCTCTTTTTTCTTTGCATAATTTTTCGTATTTTCCCTGCCCAGATTTTTATAGAGCTCATATCGATCCAAGGACAGTGCCCCGCTTTCGATAGCCGCTTTGATAGCGCATCCGGGTTCGGTATCGTGCCTGCAATTGCTGAATTTACACCTGCTCTCAAGTTCAAGGATATCAGAAAAAGTCTCGTCGATCCCCTCCTGTACGTTAGCCATGCCGATTTCACGCATACCCGGTGTGTCTATGATCGCTGCACCGTTTGGCAGTCTGATCAGTTTTCTGAAAGTGGTTGTATGTCTTCCTTCGTCATCATCTTCCCGAATCTCAGATGTCTTTAAAACATCTTCTCCCATCAAAGTATTGATAAGTGTTGATTTACCTGCGCCGGAAGAGCCCATCAGACAAATGGTGACGTCGGGCTTCATATATTCCTTCAGCTCTTCAAGTCCTATGCCGTATATGGCAGAGATCGCATGTACATGCACTTTGTCGGATATCTGCTCCACTTCTCTTACATACCTTCCTACATTTGAACAAAGATCTGATTTCGTAAGTATCACTACAGGGATTGCCCCTCCCTGACAGGCAATACTCACATACCTTGCTATACGATTGTAACTGTAGTCTTCGTTAAGGGATGTAACGATAAACAGATAATCCACATTCGCGACCATATACTGCATGACGGCGGTTTTTGCCTGGTCCGGTCTTTGCAGGAAACTCTTTCTTTCGCAGATTGAAAGGATCAGCGAATCTCCCTGACTGTTATGCAAAAATGTTACATAATCTCCTACTACGGGAAGCTTCTCAGCGTCCTCTTCATAAAAATGTCCTTTAAGTTTTGCCGGGATCTCTTCTTCTTCAAAAAGTATCTTATAGCTGTTCTTATTAATCTCGGTTATTCTTCCGAGTTTTTCTTTATTTGTACTGTTCACTTCATTGTCTCCTTTTTTATCAATCGTTTTCTTTTTACCGATGTCTGATAGTATGGAGACCTTTTATATCGGAAACTGCCCGTAACGTGCGGGAAGAGAGTTTAGGTTAAACCGGGATAAAAAAACCGTGACAAACATGCCACGGTCCGTAATCCAAAAATGTAAAAGTCCTATGTGGATCAAAGGGCAGAAACCGAGGTCATCATACTATATACTCTTGCAATCTCTGATTTTCCTGTATGCATTAAGATAACCTCACTTTCTTTAAGAATTTAAAAACATAATAAACTTTTATCACAGATATCCCTTTGCGTCAATACACTTTTCCAACTGTTTTGTTTCAAGATAAGCCTCGGTAACAAGCCTGTTAAAATCCGCTACATTCAGATTTTCATGCGATCTACCTGTGAATATACAATCTCGTCTGCTCCGATTCATCATCACCCTGAGCCATACAAAAGAATTCCCATCCATAACGCTCATAGAATCCGGTATGATCTGTTACGAGGTAAACAGGTGATATGCCCTTTTTCTTCATATCCTCCACAGCAATATTCAGAAGTTTACCTGCTATCCCCCGGCCACGATGAGCCTCTTCGGTATATACCGCGCAAACATTGGGGCTTAAATCTTTCCTGTCATGAAAATCATTATCGATCACACCTAACCCGCCAACAATTTGGTCTCCCAACATGCATAAATACCAGCCGTTTTCGGTTTCTTTATTAAGGTATGCAGTCATGCATTCAAGATATGCTTCCTTTGACACGCCCCACTTTTTGTGAAACCAATCTGCCGCCATATCGATCAATTCAGGTTTTTCTCTCAATTCAATATATGTGTATCCTGCATTAAATAATAAGTCTTCCATTTTTTCTCCCTATTAGGATCGGCCTGACACCAAACCCGGCCGTTTATCTCTCTGCTTTGGTCTCCCACTCATCACGGGTGATCAAACAGGTATATTCTCCCGATGTTTTCCCGGTTTTGGGATATGTACGGGTACCTTTATCATTGATACACTTCATTCCGATCTTTCGCATCACTGCGAATGAGGCCGCATTATTGATGTCACACTGTGCATATACTTTATCTATTCCCAGATTTCCAAAAGCAAATCCAAGAACCGCGGCGGCAGCCTCTGAAGCATATCCTTTCTTTCTGTATTTCTTATTAATTATCCATCCGAGAGTAGCGTAAGATCTGTCTTCACTATGTCCGAGATCACAATCACATCCCCCGATGATCTTTCCGTCCAATAGGATCACAAATTCAAAGTTCGTCTGGTCTTCCGAATTCCACTCCTCTGCGTTCTTCTTGACAAAATCGACGGTTTCTTCAAAAGTGTCATTTGGCAACCAATACATCATGGTAAGTTCTTTATCACCGGCATACTCATGTATTTCTTTTTCATCACCTATACGAATAGGTCTAAGCGTCAGTCGCTTCGTTTTAATCTCCATTTTTCACCCGCCTTTTTGTATGGAATCCGCTATCGTCTTCCTGCTCTGTCATCCATAAAGAATCCAAAATTGAACCTGATCTCATGTCATCTTTATTTACATCCTTTATTCATTTACTTTTCTGCCCTGAGTGTATGAGTTGAATCCCATCTGCCGAGTTCTTCAACCTTTGAAAAACCCGCTGCTAAAAGTATTTTCTTTTCATGCTCCACCGTCATGGGTGTATCGTAATGATAGAAAACGTCGTCAGGCAGATTCTGCTCTTTTCTGAGCCTTATGAGCTCTCGTCTAAAAAAGTCTTCCTGCTCATCGGTATCCGAAAAGAAATCCGTCAGCACAAAATATCCTCCCGACTTTAATGCTTTCAGGAGCTTTTCGTACAACGGAAGTTTTTCTTCTTCTGAAAAGTGGTGAAGCGATTCTACCGAAACTGCACCGTCAAAAACATCTTCTCCAAAGGGTACATCAAAGTAAGACCCGCAGACGGTTGTGATGCTTTTCCCGGGGAACTTGTCTTTAAGCGCGTTCAGCATGGCTTCGGTAAGATCGATCCCCGTAACCTTTGCCGTCGGGTTGATATCAAAGAGTGCTTCAAGTTCCAACCCTGTTCCGCAACCAAGGTCAAGAACTGTAACGTTCTCTGCTTTTGGAAGCAGTGAAGCCGTAAAAGCGTAAAACTCAGAATCCTCTTCCACATACTGCCTCATGTGTTCATCGTAACCGTCTACACGGGCAGTAAAAAAATCGTCCATTCTCTCTAGCATAACTGTCTCTCCTCGAAATATTAATTACAGATATTTTTCTTCATATTCACCGAGAGGAATCGGTTTACTGTAGTAGTAACCCTGAATGATCTCGCAACCAAGGTCACGAAGTTGATCGATCTGTACGCGGTTTTCGGCTCCCTCGGCAAGGCAGACAAACCTCAGTTCTTTTGCAAGGGTGATTATGTGACGCAAAAGGATAACGTCTTCATTACGTTCATCATCACCTGCGATCGTATCGACAAAGCTCTTGTCGATCTTTAAAGTGTCGATAGGCATCTGAGTCAAAAGCGACAGTGAAGAATATCCTGTTCCAAAATCGTCCATGGATATTTTGAAACCACGATCACGAAGTTCCCGCAAAACGTACAGCATGCGTTCCATATTATCGTAAGTGGCGCTTTCCGTAAGTTCAAAGTCTATAAGGTGATGGTCCACTCCGTATGAATCGACAATACCCGTAAGTTTATCGATAAGATTTTCATCATACATACGGCTTCTGGAAAGATTCACGGAAACCGGGTAAAGAGGTTTTCCTTCCTTCTTCCAGCTGTCCATGGCCTCGCAGACTTTTTTCAAAACAAGATCGTCAATCTTATCGATAGTACCGTCTTTTTCAAAATACGGAATGAATCTGTAGGGTGCTAACATCTCCCTGTTCTTGTAATTCCAGCGGATGAGCGCTTCTGCACCCTTTATCTTTTCCGTATTAATGTCAAATTTGGGCTGAAGATACACCAGAAATTCGTCCTGTTCGATCGCTGTTTCCACATAGGCCTTTATGTAATTACCCCATGAAAGGTCGTCATGCATTTTATCCGTGTAAAAAACGATCTCCGTACCCTTTTTATTTGTACAAAGCGCCTGTGCCATCTTTGCGGCATCCGCAACTCTGTTTCCGGAAAGCATGGCTCGTCGCATGGGAACGACCCCGCATTTATAATAGACTTTATAGTGCGGATCTTCCTCCAACACGGAACCTTTCTCAAACAGTTCCCGAAGTTTTTGTTCCAGTTCCTGATCCGGCATATCCTTAAGGATCATCGCAAAGTTATCATTATGACACCGAGCGCTTGCATAGACGAAATCCGCTTCGTTCATCGCTTTTACGATATTGTTCAAAACCTTGTTGGCGGCTATGTGACCATAGGCCTCATTTATTACGCGGAACTGTTTGATGTCAAAATGTGCGAAGGCATAATCATTGATATCTCTGTCTCCGGGAACTTCCAGAAAAGCCTCAATATGACTCCAGTTGTAATTACCTGTTATTGGATCCGTAAATGCAAGCCTGTACAATTCTTCTTTCTGGAATTTATCATGATCATCATTTATAACATCAATCGCCCTGTCATTATAAATTTTCCATTCATGCAGGATCCTGAATTTTCTGTAACCGTGAAAAACAGCTATAACTTCAGGTTCTTCGTTTATGCTTAAATCGCTGTAGGGTCTGTGCGCATCATTTTCCTTGGCAATATCCTTAAACAAATCCATTACAAAAGAAAGATCCGGCTTTGTATCGTCGTCGATTTCAATCGCATAGAAAAATGCCTCATCAAGCTCAATCGATCTCAATTCAGTCGGATAATCGACACGCGAATCGCCGCTTCTGAATTCAATGCCTATTACCTCTTTCTGCAAATGACTGACATAAAAGATACCGGGATAGTCATAAGTTCCAAAGACGTCCGCATATTTTTCTATCATCGGCGGAACAACACCCTTATAGAAGGACAGTATGTCCTCCTTCGAGGCGTCCATATAATAAAGAGTTCTCTTAGGCTTATACAGTTGGTTTAGTCTGTTAATGATCATTCTATACTCCGCCTTTCTTCAGGATACTCCACACTCCTGCTTATCCCTTGATCACACATCGATTTTATTCATCAGATATCTGCTGTCGTCATCCCGAAACACTTTATATCCAAGTCTTTCATATAATCGAAATGCCGAAGTATTAGATTTTTCTACATGAAAAACGATGTCCCGGATTCCGATTTTCCGTGCATAGATTTCCGCTTCACGGATCAATGCACTGCCGATTCCGAGATTACGATATGCTTTCGTAACAGACAGGTCGTCCAGGTAGATATAATCCATATCCGGTTCATGGTGTACTTCAACCGAAAGGTATGCTACAACATCTTCATCTTCCGCAACAAAAATGCGCTCTTCTCCGCTGACCCAATATCGATCCAGGCATCCCGGCTCATACCCCTGAACATCTTCCGTATGATAGATTGTCTGAAGCATTTCTATGAACAGTTCCCTTATCTTCCGTTCATCCTCCGGAACCGCAATTCTGATTGAGTAATTCATATTTCTCCCTTACCTTTCTTCGCATCCTTTATTCTGTAATAGACATCAGCATCTATACCTATCTGCACAAAAGCCTTTGCCTTAGCAAATTTGTTGTTCAAAAGTACTACAGTCTCGACGTCGTTTACGTTGCGCAAAAAACTTACAATTCCGTAAGCAGTTCTACTCCTGACTCTGCCTGATCTACACCGGGATCCTGGTTTGTCATGACAACAGAAACTTCTCCGGTCACAAAATTCATTTTCAGCATACTCTGTCCGTTTTCTCCCCAGCCCTGCGATACCAGTGTATCGTCACCCCGCAGGAACAAACCGAGTCCGACCCACGAAAAACTCTCTGCCGGCCGGATCATTTCCTGCGCAGATTCTCTGCACAAAAACAAACTTCTGCCATTTAACGCAATGTTGAATTCTTTTGCGATCAACAGCAGTTCATAAGGTGTACTCCATAAACCCGACGCTGCAAGGTCCGGAATCTGCGGGTATTTTCCCATTATCAATATGCCTTCACTGTCATATCCCGCAGCCATACTTTGTTCTTTTTCCCGAAGTTCGATATTCTTAAGCGAGGCAAAGAAGGTCTTATTAAGCCCTAACGGCTCAAAAACATATTTGGCTGCGATCTCCTCAAAAGCGGAGTCTGTTATTTCCCGGATCATCAATTGCAGCACACAGTAACCCGCATCGCTGTATTCAAATTCTGTCCCGGGTTGTTTTTCCGATACGGTGCGTCGTTTATTATATGGAGTTCTGCCCTCCAAAACATCCAACAAACCGACCTCATGATCATTACGGCGAAGTCCGTAAAAGGAGTCGTCCCCATCAACTATTCCGGAGGTATGTGTAAGGATCGATCTTATCGTAGCATCGCTTTCTTTTCCATCCGGTGCAAGCAGCTTCCACTCATGAAGATATCGATTGACGGGTTCATCGATATTCAGCATATCCTGTTCCTGCAGCCTCATCACTGTTAATGCAGTAACAAACTTTGATATTGAACATGCGGGAAAGGCAGTGCTGCCATCAACCGGAATACTGTTTTCTTTATCGGCAACCCCGTCATATTTTAATGTTTCTCTTCCCGCTGCATCCCTGTATGCACAGCTCACCCCCGGAAAGCGCTTGAATATCTGCCTCTCAGAGTTTTCAGATGCTAAGTTCATATACTCTTTAAGAGCTATGTATTCCCGCCGGTAGGAACCTCTTTTCTCTTCACTTATATCCGCGTATGATTCATGTTTTGAGAATAGCTCGATTGCATCCTGCAAAGGTAACCATTCCGGTTGTACTCCGCGCTGATTTTCAACATCGGTAAGTCTCATCTGCCCTTTTTCCGTCACTTCGCAGATAAAGAAATACCCTGTATAGCGGTATTCCTCATAGTATTCATGCAGTGTCAGATAATGCTCTGTCGGGCGAACGATCACTCCCGTTTCTTCTTCAACTTCACGGATCACGCAGTCTTTAAAAGTTTCTCCTTCTTCTATTCCGCCACCCGGAAGCAGCCACCAGCCGGAATTAAGTTCATGTGTAAGCAGGATCTTTCCGTCCTGTATGATGATCGCTCTGCTGCCGTCGCGTGTCTTTGTATAATTTTCAAACCGGTTTGCACCCAGTATTTCTACGGTCTTCATGATACTCCTCTTATCATTTTCTTCTGGCTTCCCTGTGAAAAAAGAATCCAAGATTGATCCGGACTTCCCTCCGTCCTATGTCATTATGTTTCGTTGATTAACCACTTTTCCTTTCATTTCTCGGAACAATCATACACTTCCTCCCGGATTTTCCTCATTCTCGACCATACATTATCACCGTAATTACTGAGAATGACTGTAATCATCCCGTTATTAGGATTATATTCGGAGATTGCACTCACTCCGTCATCTATTCCCTGCATATACACATAGTCCTGTCCATCCGGATTGTCGATGATCCATACTCCGTATCCATAGTATCCCTCTTCCGGATCTTTCCCATCACCGCTTTGTTTGGAAAACATCGCCGATACCATTTTCTCAGAAAGCAGCTTATGCCCGATCAGTCCTTTCCAGAACTTTACAATGTCCTCTACCGTAACAAATGCTCCTCCGTCACCGGTGCCCTTGGCCCCAACAGAATAAATATTTGTGCGGTAGTCTTTTGTATCCGGACAATAGATATAGCTGTTTGCGCATCTTGCAGGCAGCTTATCAAATGCGAAATATCCTGTAGAATCCATCCTGCATGGATCAAAGACATTTCTTTTCAGATATATGTCGAAATCCAGCCCCGTGATCTTTTCTATGATCATAGCGAGCAGTACATACCCGGAATTATTATATTGAAATCTTTCACCCTTTGGATACATCATGGGTTTCTCTATAAACAGCGGGAGCATGTCCTTATTATGTCTAATTCTGTAATTAGGATAATCTGTCCAAAGCGCCTCGTAATCATCCATGACTGACTCATCGAAATAATCCGGAACGCCGGAAGTGTGGTTCAAAAGCTGCTTCACTGTGACACCCGGATCAATGCTTTTCAGATCAATATCAAGGATAGCTCCAAGAGTATCCTCAAATCTCAGTTTCCCGGCTTCGATCAGCTGAAGGATCCCCACGGCCACAAATGTTTTACCCATGGATGCAGTTGCAAATCTTGTGTTAAGCGTATTCGGTATCTCATTCGCCATATCGGAAAAACCGCCGCTGTAACTCAAAATCACCTCGTCATTGTGAACGATATATGCATTTCCTCTGAAATCCTTGTCCATTTCCATTTTCATAAAAAACCTCTTTCTCCGGACTATTAGTGGATTGTTTCAATCCGATTACTTACTCATCCTGTTTCTTCTCAGAATCCTTGATCCTATAGTAATCCTCCGCATCAATCGTAAT
>JAEEGI010008262.1_pt1 | contig 23043 bp, 8 predicted proteins | sample 8958751 | NCBI WGS metagenome assembly JAEEGI01 (sample SAMN16246545, study PRJNA631951) | gut metagenome | biome: gut microbiome; feature: rumen; material: KS-attached | host: Bos | place: Iran: Karaj | collected 2018-10 | reverse complement strand
GCTGTTGGTTATCGTGATCGTTCCGCTGTCGCCGGCGGTAGCGGTGAGTGTCTTATTGTCTCCGCTCTTCGTATAGACGCATCCGTTCGGAAGCGTTTCCGTTACCGAGTAGATGATCTTAACGCCGTTCTGGTATACCGGCAGGTTCTCCCAGACTTTCGTCCAGTTGTCGTCGGCTCCGACGTCGAACAGTCCGCCTACGGAGCTCTTCGTCGAACCTACGGTCTTGTACAGCTGTACCTTCGCGTTGACCGAAGTTCTCTTGCCGTCCTGGTCGTTTGCGTCCGCCCAGAGCTTTTCGACTGTCACCTTGGTGACTTCGGGGGTATAACTGTTGGTAATCGTGATCTTGCCGCTGTCGGTGACTTTTGCGGTGAGCGTTACGTTGTCGCCGGTCTTTTCGTAGACGCATCCGTCAGGAAGCGTTTCGGTGACCGAGTAAACGATCTTCACGCCGTCCTCGTAGACCGGCAGACCGGTCCAGACGTTGGTCCAGTTGTCGGTGATCCCCACCGTAACGGCAGAGCCGACGGCGGTCTTCACCGTTCCGACGGTCTTGTACAGCTGTACCTTCGCGTTGACCGAAGTTCTCTTGCCGTCCTGGTTGTTCCTGTCGGACCAGACCTTTACGACGGTCACCTTGGTCACTTCGGGCGTGTAACTGTTGGTTATCGTGATCTTACCGCTGTCGGGCGCCTGGGCGGTAAGCGTTTTCTCGTCTCCGCTCTTCGCGTAGACGCTGCCGTCGGGAAGAGTTTCCTCGACCGAGTAAACGATTTTCACGCCGCTCTCGTATACCGGCAGGTTATCCCAGGTCTTCGTCCAGTTGTCTGCCGTTCCCACGTCCACCGGAGTGTCGACCGCGACTCTAGCCTCGTTGCCGACGGCCTTGTAAAGCTGCACCGTCGCGCCGACGGACGATCTCTTGCCGTCCTGGTCGTTTGCGTCGCTCCAGACTTTTTCGACGGTCACCTTGGTGACTTCGGGTACGTATTCGTTGGTGATGGTTACGGTACCGGTGTTGCCGGACTTAGCCTCGAGGGTCACGTTGTCGCCGCTCTTCGTATAAACGCATCCGTTCGGGAGCGTTTCCTCGACAGAGTAGACGATCTTCACTCCGCCTTCGTAGACCGGCAGGTTCTCCCAGACTTTCGTCCAGTTGTCGGCCGTTCCGACGTCCACCGGAGTGTCGACCGCGACTCTAGCCTCGTTGCCGACGGTCTTGTAAAGCTGTACCTTGGCGCCGACCGAAGATCTCTTGCCGTCCTGGTCGTTTGCGTCGTCCCAGAGCTTCTTGACCGAGATCTTTGTGGTTTCCGGCGTGTATCTGTTGGTTATCGTCACCGTTTCGCCGTTCGGGACAGTCACCGCTTCGGGAGTGTCGGATACGTATCCGCCCGATACGGAGAGAGTCTCGCTAACGTAATAGGTGATCTCGCTGCCTTCCTCGTGAGTGGGCAGCTGATCCCAGGTGTAGACCCAGTTGTCGGTCACGGGAACGGTTACCGCTTCTCCGACCCTTACCGCCTGTCCGCCGTTTACCGACTTCCAGAGCTGGACGGTGGCGTCAACGTTCCGCCGCTTGCCGTCCTGGTCCCTGTTATCCGACCAGACCTTCTTTACGGAGATCTTGGTCTTACCGGGCGTGTAGCTGTTGGTTATCGTGATCTTGCCGCTGTCGGGCGACTGCGCGGTAAGCGTCTTGTTGTCGCCGCTCTTCGTGTACGCGGAACCGTTAGGAAGCGTTTCGACTACCGAGTAGACGATCTTTTCTCCGTCCTCGTATACGGGAAGTCCGGTCCAGGTCTTCGACCAGTTGTCTTCGGTACCCACGTCTACGGGATCGCCCACGGCCGTGGTCGTCGTTCCGACGGTCTTAAAGAGTTGTACCTTCGCGTTGACAGACGATCTCTTGCCGTCCTGGTCGCCGTTGTCGTCCCAGATCTTTTCGACGGTGACTCTGGTGACTTCAGGTTCGTATTTGTTGGTTATCGTGATCTTGCCGCTGTCGGGCGACTGCGCGGTGAGCGTCTTATCGTCTCCGCTCTTCACGTAAACGGATCCATCGGGAAGCGTTTCCTCGACCGAGTAAACGATCTTCACGCCGCCTTCGTAGACCGGCAGGTTCTCCCAGACCTTCGTCCAGTTGTCCGCCGTTCCGACGTCGAACTTCTCGCCGACGGCGGTCTTCGTGTTTCCTACCGTCTTGAAGAGCTGTACCTTCGCGTTGACCGACGTTCTCTTGCCGTCCTGGTCGTCCGCGTCGCTCCAGACTTTTTCGACGGTGACTTTGGTCACTTCGGGTGTGTAGCTGTTGGTTATCGTGATTTTTCCGCTGTCATCAGCCTCGGCGGTGAGTGTTGCATCATCTCCGCTCTTCGTGTAAACGCTGCCGTCAGGAAGAGTTTCAACTACCGAGTAGACGATGTTGACGCCACCCTCATAGACGGGCAGATCGTTCCAGACATTAGTCCAATTCTTTGCCGTACCGACGGTGACTGAAGTGCCGACGGCAGTCGTGGTCTCGCCTACGGTCTTGTAAAGCTGAACCGTTGCTCCGACGTTCGCTCTCTTGCCGTCCTGGTCGTCATTGTCGTCCCAGAGCTTTTCGACAGTAACCTTCGTAGTTTCGGGAATATATGTGTTGGTTATCGTAATTGTTCCGGTGTTCGGTGATTTGGCAGTGAGTGTTACGGTATCACCGCTCTTGGTATATCCGCTGCTTGCCGTATAGGTTTCGGTCACCGAGTAGACGATCTTGACGCCGTTCTCGTATACCGGCAGATTCGACCAGGTATACGTCCAGGTATTGGAAGTGATCTTTACCGAAATGAGAGAACTCACCGCCGTCTTCGTGCCGTTGACCGTCTTGTAAAGTCTTACTTTAGCGTTGACAGTGCTTCTCTTGCCGTCCTGGTTGTTCGCGTCGTTCCAGACCTTCTTGACGGTGACTTTGGTCACTTCGGGCGTGTAGCTGTTGGTTATCGTGATCTTGCCGCTGTCGGGTGAATGGGCGGTGAGCGTCTTATCGTCTCCGCTCTTCACGTAAACGGATCCGTCGGGAAGCGTTTCGGTGACGGAGTAGACGATCTTTACGCCGCCTTCGTAGACCGGCAGGTTATCCCAGACTTTCGTCCAGCCGTCTGCCGTTCCGACGTCGATCTGTCCGCTGACGGCGGTCTTCGTATTTCCTACCGTCTTGAAAAGCTGTACCGTCGCGCCGACAGACGATCTCTTGCCGTCCTGGTCGTTTGCGTCGCTCCATATCTTTTCAACGGTGACTTTGGTGGTCTCGGGCACGTGTTTGTTTGTGATCACGTATCCGGTGGCGGCGTCTCCGGTGACCGCGGTCGTGTAACCGCTGATCCTGGAGAGTTCTTCGATCGTGTAAACGATCCTGCTTCCGCCTGCCATCTCGTCAAGACCGGTCCAGACGTAGCTCCACTTGTTCGACTCGTCGAGTACGACGGGATTGCCGTGCTTCTGTCCGTTGGCAAGCAGCTGTACCGTGACCGAAGCCGGACGCATGCCGTCCTGGTTGTTCGCGTCGTCCCATTTCTTGGTCACGGGAACGGAAGTCTTTCCGGGCGTGTAGCTGTTGGTCAGGGTCGTGATATAACCCGTATTATCGGTCTCGGTATTAGTCAGAGAGTATCCCTGGGGAAGTGTATCCTCAGTCCAGACGTAGCTGATCAGCTGACCGTTGGCGTATTTAGGAAGTCCCGGAATCTCCGCGCTCCACTGGTTATCGTCAGAAAGAGTCACGAAGTCGCCGTTGCTGAGAGTTACCTTGAGGGATCCGGGTCTCTTGCCGTCCTGGTTGTTCGCGTCGTTCCAGATCTTGAAGATCTTGACCGTAACAGTCTCGGGCGTGTAGCTGTTGGTTATCGTGATCGTTCCGCTGTCGCCGGCGGTAGCGGTGAGTGTCTTATTGTCTCCGCTCTTCGTATAGACGCATCCGTTCGGAAGCGTTTCCGTTACCGAGTAGATGATCTTAACGCCGCCCTGATATACCGGCAGATCGGTCCAGACATAGGTCCAGTTGTCGGAGGTGCCGACGTTGACGGCGGAACCGACGGCGGTCCTGGTCGTACCGACGGTCTTGTAGAGCTGTACCTTAGCGTTGACTGACGATCTCTTGCCGTCCTGGTCGTTTGCGTCGTCCCACAGTTTTTCAACCATGACTTTGGTGGTCTCTGGCGTGTAGGAGTTCGTAATGACGAATCCTTTCGCCATGCTGCCCGTTACCTTCGCGGTGTATCCGGTGGGTACCGGAGTCTCTTTAACGGTGTAGACAATATCTACGCCGTTCTTCTTCTGGTTGAGGTTGGTCCAGGTATAGGTCCAGCTGTTGGCCCCGTTCAGAGTTATCGCGGAGCCGTAGGCGGTACCGTCTGCGTAAAGCTGAACTTTGACCGACGTCGGTCTCTTTCCGTCCTGGTTGTTCGAGTCGCTCCACTTTTTGGTGACGCTGACTTCGATGGGAGGAATGTAGGTGTTTTCGATAACGTTGGATTCGCGGTTTTCGGAATCGGTATAGGTTATCGATTCGACCTTGAGGTTGCCGTCCTCGTCCTCGATCACCTTGACGGCGACAGACACGGGACCGTACTTCTGAATCCACCTGTCGCCGGGATACTGCTCGGTAATGGTGTAATTATAAATACCCTTGTATTTATAAAGTATTTTACCGAATACTGCCGTGCCTGCATCATTGAGGGTTATCGAAGTCGTTTCCGGCATCGGAGTGGCTATCGGGTTTCCTTCTACGTCGTTGCCGGCCGTATTTGTTCCGGCGGTCAGGTCGAAGATGAACTGCTTGTCTTCCGACGGAGCGGTCTCGGCGTTGACGAGTTCCTTCTTTGCCTCGATATCGGTCTCAACACCCGGTGTCTTAACGTCGACCTCATTGGAATGGATCGAAATGTCGACGTGGACGCTAGGATTGGTCTTGTCAGTAAGGGTGTAGGAGAGATTGTAAACGTTGCGGGCGACCTTGTTGTTCCCGGCAGCGTTGAAGGGAGAATCGTCTCCGGCGGTAGTCTCGCTGAGGGCCTCGGCGTAAACAGGGAATGAAATGTCAAAGCTCTTGCAGCTTCCGACCATGTCCCCGTACTCGCTGTTGAACGCCGTGTTGAAGGTTACCGTAAGGCGGTACCCGTTCTTAACGACTGTGTAGTAGGAGGGATCGATGGTGTGAACTACCGAATTTTCGTCCGTTATCTTGACCACCACGTCGGTGGTAAGCGACGGATTTGCGAACGCAACGCTGAACTCGGAATCTCTACCGTCGTTCAGATTGGGAAGAACGTCGTCGAACACAACGTTGCTGATCGCGTACTGCGACTCGTAAACCGGGGTCGCGGAAAGAGTGTAGGTGAATTCCTCTTTCTCATGGACCATTACCGGCGTCGATGTAGTGTATACGTCGCCCCTTATGGTCTGACTCTTGGAAAGGATGACGCCGTAGGAACCGAGAGCGTATGTGGTCCAGGTCGCTCTAGGACCAGAACCCAGGTACGCGACGTTCGTATCGCTGTGGTAAGTCGTCTTTCCTTCCTGTGTGGCATCCACCCAGTAAACAAGATGGAATTTTTCTTTGTTATAAATCCTGTTGTAAACGTCGGTATTGTGCTCGCTGCTGATCTCCGCGGAGATGGTGTTGGTGGCAGCGTCATAATTCACTTCTGATATCGCAAGTATCTTAGTGCCGGCGTCGTTGGCATAGACAAGAGATCCCGCCCTGAATGTGTAGTTCTCCGGGACCTTGTCATAGAACATTATTGTCTCAAAGTTTGTCTGAGGATATGTTCTGTTATAGATCGTGATGTTGTAGCGGATATCCGCCATCTGCGACACGGTAACAAGTCCGGGCGCGGAGGTTGCGGATCCGGAGTCAAACGAATAGGCGTCGGCGGTCTTTTCGATATCGTCGCGATATTCGTTATGCTTGAAGTAGATATCTACGTCATCCTGAACGTATTCGATATCGTTGCTGCCGGCGACAGCCCAGGCGATCGACTGAGCGCCGACGGTGTTTTTGAAGACAAGCTTGCCCGACTCATCGGTTCCGGTAGGAGCTGATGTGACCTTGCAGACCACATGGAACCAGAATTCCTCGCCGGGAGCAAGAGACAGGGCGCTTCCGTCAAGTTCTTTGACGTTGAATATCAGTCTTCCCTGCTCGTCGGTACCTGCGTACTGGACCGTTCCGGCCAGTTCCTTCTTCGCTGCGTAACTTCCCGAAATGCTGGTAGTCCTGAATATATCAGCTGTTCCGCCGGCCGATGAGTTATCGACCGCGATTACCTTTTTCTTGTAAGCGTACGCAACCAGGTTGCCGGTTGCTACGGTCGTCCCGTAGTCGTTTTTCGGACCGTAATCATACGTGCTGGTGGTCGACGGATCGTAAAAATGACCCCATACCCACCAGACACCGCGCCTGTCTCGCGTTGTTCCGTCGTTCGGCCTTATCGGACTCTGCCATCCGTCGGCGATTCCTACGTATTCAAGGCCTTCGGGCAGAATATCGTAAAGGTAATAAATAGGAGCTTCGTTTGCAGCGCTCGAGGCGTTCTTTATGCCTATCTGGTAGAGTACGTAGTCGCCGACGTCGTATTCGTTCGACTTGGTAACATACGTTCCTCTTAAACGGTCTTCTCCTTCTCCGTAGATATCCTCGGCATAGCACCCCTCATGGTATACGTACTGGCTGACCTGCTTGTCTATCGAGATGTCCGCGCTTCTGTCGGTCTCGAGAGTGATGGACGCCTCAGCGTTCTGAGTTCTGAACGCTTCGTTGTAGCCGGTCGACTCGTCACGGACATAGGCGTAGGCGTTGACCAGGTTTTTCAGCTGAGTTGCTTCACAGCTGTCGTCGATTGTGAAAGCGAGTATCCACGTGCCGGTGCCGTTGCCAGGGATGGTAACTTCCGGGAACCTGTTGTTAACGGTAACGAAGGAAGTGGCTTTGGGATCGTACGGAACGCTTTCAAGAGCTGAAAGGGCGATTGCTGACGTCGTCGTCCCGTCGCTGTAGGTGGCGGAAACGAGAGTCATGCCCTCCTGAGCGTAGTCGGTGATCCTGAACGGGAGAGCCTGCGGCGTGCCTGTGGCGGTTCTGCTGGTGTTGTTCAGCGTAATCTTGAAGTAAACTGTCTGGCCCTTGTTGACGGTCTCGACGCCTTCGATGGGATCGGTGCAGGCGGCGTCGCTGTAGACCTTCTTGGTGATACAGTCTGCGAGAACCAGTCTTTCGACGGAAGAACTGTTTCCGCTTCCGTCTGTTATCGAGTTTCCAACCGTGAAAGGAGTGTCCTCATCCGTAATTCCGATGATCTTTATGTTTTTGGTACCCATGGTAGCCACGGTACCGTCGTCATTCAGAGTTGCGGCGGGAAGGGTGAACCCGGAGACGACGATCTTGTTGACCGTCTTAGTACCTGTATAACTGTAAGACGACGCCGTCTGGTCGATGACCTGCGACGTGCCGTCGGTGAAGTAGAGAGTGATCCTCGTGTTGGCAACGCCCGACAGGCCCTTCAGCCGAAGGGATACCGGCCAGTCGTCGGTGATCTCGCCGGTTATGGCGGAGGGAGACGAGTTGAAAAGGGCAGCGTTATAGGTGACCTCTTTCGTCTGCGCGTTGTATGTACCCGTCTTCATAATCTCCAGCTGGGCCTCGGTGTTGATCACGTCGACGTACAGCGAGTCGACAACACCGGCTACAGAATAAATCGGAGAGTTGTCGTTGGGATATACATATTGCGGATCGGTGGAGCTGCTTCCGTATGCGTAGAAGAACCGGACGGTGGAGTTGGTTCCCGAAGGAAGATCGGCAACGCCGTCAGAATTAAGCTTGACTTCTGATTTGAGCCGCAGATCGAGAGTATAAACGCCGTTCCACCAGAGACCCCCTTCGGAGTTCTTGATAGTTATGTAGTACTGGTCGTTGACGTCGTAATATTTCATACGGTATTTGCCGTCGGCGTCCTTGTCGATCATACCTCTCTGGTAGGCTGTCTCCAGATCGTCGCATATGATATTTCCGGCAGAGTCCTTCAGGACGAGAGATTTTATCTCGTTGTCGAACTTATCGGCATATCTGCTGTCGACCTTGTTGCTGGTCCCCAGAACGCCGGGGCCCTGCATGACAAAATGGGTCGAGTTGCTGACCGAAGTTACCGTGGCTTTGATGTTGTAATACGTGACGTTCGAGGTCCCCGGATCCTGGTTGGTCCGGGTGGCATTTCTCGAAGGATTGTCTCCGCTCACCCCGTCTATAGTCCAGCTTATGTTTGCATATCTGTTTGTAGGAGAGGTGGCTTCGGTCGTGGCGACGGGACCTATGGGCTCGGTAGAATTGATGGGAGTCGCTTCTACCGTGCTGGTGACGGAGATTCCCTGGGTGGTAAGACCTCCGGCGTTCGATCCTGTCGTCATCTGGCTTTTAACGATCTTGAACTTTGAGGTGATCTTCGTAAGATCAACTTCTGCCGTTCCGTCGCCCGTTCTTGTGGAGGTGACTGTATAACCAATGCAGTTTCCGTTGGCGTCATGGATATACTCAACGGTATCGCCGGATGCAATACCCGTGACCGCGGGATCCGCCGTCAGCGAAAAGCGGGAAAAGAGAACCGTCTGCTTTACGGTGACGCTCCCGAGATAGGGGATGGCGGTATTGCTCGACGAATTGGTCTTCGGAGTCGAGGTCATCGTCATCTCAAGCGGTGACGACGACGAGCGGTTAGCCGTCCACTGATAGAAGGAAGTCGGGCTGATCGTGTTCGATCCCGAAATCGTCGGAGCAATGACCTTTTCGGTGACCGTGTTTACCGTTCCGGCAGTGGTGTCCGACAACGTCACTTTACCACCGTTTGAATGCTGTCTGAAGTTGACGGCAAGCGTCAGCTGCTGCACGGAGGCTGAGTTCGCCGGGTTGGCGTCGGCGTCGATCTTTATCGAAAGAGACGTTATCTTTCCGTTGGAATCTTCCGTCTTTGACAGTGTCCCGTAATAGTGAATCGGGTCCTGATCTTCCGGAGTAGCGGTAAAGAGGAGAATCTGGGTATCGTAAACCGGATTCCCGTCTGTGCCGTTAAAGTTCGAAATAACGAACGTCTCAAGATTTTCTCCTGTCAGAGTGAACGTTTTGCTCTGTGCCTGCCCCGAATTGTTCGTGACGAGCATATCGATAAAAAACGTTCTTCCGGCAAGCGCCTCCGCCGAAGTACCTGACTGAGACCAGGTGTCCGGCGTTGCCTGAGAGTCAGGCTTGAACATTGCGCTTACCGACCAGTCTTCATCGGCGGCGAGCGCGTCCAATACCGTCTGCGGGATGAAGCTGATTATCATCATCACAGCCAGCAGGAGTGACAGTACTTTTTTCATGCTTAAAGGCCTTCCTTACAAAGATGCATATTAAAAAAATGAAATCAAAAAAAACAAGGATTCAAAAAAGCACAGTCGTTGCGCTGCCGGATAAGGCTAACCGCATTGAACCCGTCCTTTTACAATCCCGGGCGAAAAAAGAGAGAAGATCTCTCTTTATACTATGGAAACCTGCGCTTCATGCTTTTTTCACATTTGGCACAAATTTTCTTTAAAAAACGCCTCGTATAGTCATTTTTCTCTAAAAAGTAATTAATTATACTGATTATTTTCCGAGGTGTCAATATTTTTTTTGAAAAAATCCGGTTTTTTTGTAACTTTTTCCGTATTGACGACACCGAAGGAACAACTGCCGTCCCGGGAGCATGGCTCCCGGGACGGCAGTTCATATGCCGGTTTTTCAGATATCGTATTTTGCCAGGATCTCGGCCGGAGTCCTGCGAAGGAGCGATGCGACAGGTGCGATGCCGCATATCAGGCAGAGCGCGTACTGGAAGACGAGCAGGCATGCCGCCATCCAGCCCGGGTACCAGAGAGTCTTCGAAAGGCTTTTCGACAGCGACTGCAGGTAGAAGAGCGCGCCGCTCGTGAGCAGATACATCACGAACACCGTCAGCGTGGTGAGCACCGCCGCCTCGATCAGGAATCTGAATAGAACGTTGCGCTTCGTCACGCCGATCGCACGGTAGATGCCTATCTCCTTCACTCTTCCGAGCAGCGACGACCGCATCATGAAATACATGCAGACGCACATTACCGCCGCGAAGACCCCGATGGAGATCAGCCTTGAGGCGATATCCGCCCTCTCGTCGGCGATGAGCTGCCTTCTGAAGATCCCGGGGGTGATCACGGCGTCATCCCTCAGGTTCTCACCTTCAAAGATCCTTTCGATGTACGCCTCGGTGGCGGCGATGTCGGTCGAGTGTATCATCGTGTAGTAAGACGTCCTGTCGATGAACCCGGGATCCTCGTAGACGAGGCTGTCGCTCTCCTTCGCGACATCGGCCGCGGCCGCGGCGTAATCCGAGTCGTTCAGGAGAAATCCGTAATAAAAATACCTGTACCCGAATTCGCTCGCAACGTCATCCCTGTTCCAGTACTCGTCCCGGAAAACTACCTCGACGACGCGGTATTCCCTTCCGCAGATCACTACCGTCGGGTGCTTTGCCAGCACGTCGCTCTTCGTTATCTCGTACTGTTCCTTTTCCGGAAACTCTCCGGCGTGTCTGTAGGGATAGGTGAAGAAGACGGCCTCGCCCTCTGCGGGCTGCGTGACCTTGAGCCAGGACGCCCTGCCTATGCCGATGCTCATCTGCGAGAATACCGCCTCAGCGATGTCGGCAGCGCTCAGGTAATAGGCGGTCTCGTCCGCGTCGGAGATGCCGACCACCCTCAGGTCGCCCCTGCTTGCCGGCACCCTCGTCGACAGTCCCAGCAGATCGCGGTAATCCTTAATGTAGCTGTATGTCGATCTCTCAAGGAGCAGATCCGCCATGCCGGCGGAGATGACGATCTCGCCCGCCTTCAGCCCGTCTATCCGCCCGGCTATCGCCTTTTTCCCCTCGAGGAGAGAGGACGGCAGCGGAGTTCCGTCGGCCGAGAAGGATACGTCCCGCTGGGAGAAGGCCGAGACGCCCAGCGTCTCGAAGCTCCCCCCGTCAAAGGTCAGCGTGCTCTGTCCGGGGTATGTATAGGGCTTCAGGGCGTCGATCGCGCTTGCCGGATCGGCCGCGGCTGCGGCCAGCTTCTCCCGCTGCGCTCCTTCGGTGTAGACATACATCGTGTTGTGGTTGTATGAGCGGTTTATGTCGGAGATCTTTTTGACCGACGTTCCGAGGACGGCTGTCAGGATCACCATCACCGCGGAGAATATCATCAGCACCGACAGCAGCATCGGCCGCTTTACCCTTCCCTGCCGGCTTCTGTTTTTGAAATTCGAGCTGTATCCGCTCTTCACCGACGACGCGAAGGTGAAGAGCCTCCCCGTCTTTTCGGCCTTCACCGGAGGCAGCTCCGACATGTCCACCCGGCTCCCCGAGGCTTCGCGGGCCTTTTCCTCAAAGACTCCCTCGCGCAGGCGGATCTCGCTCGATTCGTCGAGTATCTGCACCCTGCCCTCCTCGACCTTCAGGTAGATCCTTCCGTTCGAGTTCACTATCTTCAGCCTCACCGGCTCCGCCGGGGCGGGGCCGTAGAGATCGATGCCGATCTCCCCATCTTCGGTGCGGTGGTCGAGCTCGCCGAGGTATATGTCGTTCTTGTTCTTCGCGACGTAACCGTCGGTGCCCTCGTTGCTCCGCGTACCGGCGATCCTGCCGTCCGAGAGCTCGATGACGGTGTCGCAGTAGTAGTCGACGAGGTTCTCCTCATGCGTGACGAGGACGACGAGGTGGTCGCGGGCGATGTCCCTGAGCAGATCCATGACCATGACGGTGTTTTCCTCGTCGAGGTTCCCGGTGGGCTCGTCGGCGAGTATGATCCGCGGGTTCTTGACGATCGCCCTGGCGATGGCGATCCGCTGCTGCTGGCCGCCCGAAAGGGTGTCGGGAGTGCGGTTTATGTAGTTCTCCATCCCGACGTTCCGCAAAGCGGCCCTGACCCGCCTGTCGATCTCGGCGGCGTCCTTCATTCCGCAGAGGCGGAGGGAGTCGGCGACGTTCTCGCCGGCGGTACGGGCCCTGTTGAGGTTGTAGTTCTGGAATATGTAGCCGATATACCGGTTCCTGATGCCGTCTGTGTCCTTTTTCAGGTCCTTCCCGTCGATCTCGACCGATCCGCCCGAGTACCTGTCAAGTCCGCCGATGACGTTGAGCAGCGTAGTTTTTCCGCATCCGCTCTTTCCGAAGACGGCAGTCATTCCCTTGTCTGGGAGCTCGACGGTCATGTCGTCGATGACGTGGATCTCGTTCTGCCGGCCTTTGTTGAAATATTTGTCAAGATGCTTAACGCTGATCATGCCGCGTCACCTCCCCTGATGGATTTTTTGACGCTCTCGCCGAAGAGCTTCGCGATCTGTCTTTTCGTAATAATGAGGATCATTATGATGAGACCGCCGAATATGAGTATGTATGTCGGAGCGTAGAGGAATCTGAAGAGCGCGTTGAAGAGCGGCACCGTCGCGATCAGGATCCCCAGCAGCCCGACCGCCAGGAAGGCGGGGATCAGGGACAGGAACATCCTCACGTATATTCCGATCCGTATCACTCTGACGGGTATTCCCATCGACCGCATTATCGCCATATCGGGTCTGAACGAGGAAACGGATTTTGACGTGCAGAGATTGACGAAGAAGGCGAGGAAGACGACCGATCCGATCCAGAGGACGAGCGAGCCGAAGCCCGACAGCACGAGCTCGAGCAGCTCAATGGAGGATGGCTGGTAGGTCGAGTAGGAGGGTACGCCGAGGATCTCCCTGTCGCGGAGTGTCTGCGCGGCGGCCGCCGCGTCGGAGTCGCTCTTGAAGAATAGGGAAGCCTGCTTGTAGTTCTGCCGCATGACAGTGTCTGCCTTAGCGGCGTCGGCGCGTTCGGCAAGCTTTATGTTTACCGCCTTCTCGTTCTCCCCGAGGGTCACCGCGTCCTCAAGCGAAAGCTTTCCGTCGTTCAGAAAGCTGCAGAGAGTGGCGTATACGAAGCCGTCGCCGGTCAGATAAAGCAACGGATCTTTGTTGTTGTCGGCAAAATAGCCGATGCCGCAGATGTCGAAGGCGAGCTCCCAGACCGGGGCGTAATCTCCGTTCGCGAGCGGCTCGCTGCCGTAGCTCTGAAAGACTATCTGTTTTATCTTCAGATCCCCGGCGTCCGCGCCGAAATAGGGCTTGTACTGGACGGGAAGCATGACGAGGCATTCGGTCGCCTTTTCGGGGTATCTTCCGGATATCCTTCCCTTCCCCTGCCCGGTCTTCACCCCGAAGCTCAGATAGCTGCTTACCGGGGCGGTCCAGTCGATCGCGTCGAATCTCGCCCCGATCGTCCGGTCGAGGAGAAGATCGATGCTGACGCAGTCGGCGCCGAGCTCTGCCGAGAGCGATCTCAGCTCTTCGGGAGTGAAGGGATCGGCGTTGTTTTTGACTATGACGAGCCTGCCCTCAGAGTGCGTGAACATATAGTGCTTCTCGAAGATCTCAAGCGCGCCGTTGCTCACCGACGACACGACATAGATGCCGACGGCGGCGATGACGAGCAGTATGCAGATGAAGAAGGTGAGCTTCGGCTTCGATCTGAAGATCGCGCCGCCCAGCATTATCCCGTTGCGCAGGTCGCGCCTTCTCTTCTTTCTTTTGATCTCCCTCTCTGACGGCGCCTCCTCTCCGGCGACCGGCATGGGGACGATCTCGAAGGCGGTGCCGGGGACCAGCAGCTGGTCAGACTCGACGGCGCCGTCGAAGATCCTGATATGCCTTGTGGCGATATGCTCCAGCTGCTCGAAATTGTGCGTTACGACGATGACGAGCTTGTCCTTCGACACCTCGTGCAGAAGATCGATGATCTCCTTTGAGCTCTGCGAGTCAAGGTTGCCGGTCGGCTCGTCGGCGAGTATCACCGGGCTGTCCTTGGCGAGGGCGCGGGCGATGACGGTGCGCTGCTTCTGGCCGCCCGAAAGCTTCGAGCCCTTGTGGTGTTTGTGCGCCGTCAGACCGACGCGCTCGATGAGCTCCTCCGCCCTGCGGCGGCGCTCGCGCAGATCGTCGATGCCCATGAGCGAGAGCTCGACGTTCTCTAGAACGGTGAAGCTGTCGATGATGTTGTATTCCTGGAAGATGAAGGAGATATACTTCTCACGGTACTCCTCCCATTCCTTCTGGAGATAGTGTGAGGTCGGTCTGCCCTCGACGAAGAGCTCGCCCTCCTCATATGAGTCCATTCCGCTGATGACGTTGAGCAGAGTCGATTTGCCCGACCCCGACTTGCCCGTCACCGCGACGAACTCGCCCTTGTCAAAGGACAGGTTGACACCCCGTATCCCTACTGCGATGCTGCCCTCCGACGCGTATATCTTGCCTATGTTCTGAAGTCTTAAAAGAGACATTCCGCGGTATCGCTCCTTTCTGAACCGGGACGGAGCAAGAAATGATCCTGTGCCCTTTCTTCACATGTACCGGCCTTCAATGATCAGATTTTAATTGTAATATTATACTTTACATTTGAAGAAAAGTCAATTACAATCTGACCCCGCGGCATTGCTCCGCTGAACCGGGACCGCGCCATCCGGCCGACCTTTTGCAGAATGGAAAAGCCACAGACTTCGTCTGATACTTGATTTTTTGAAGAAAAAGTGGTATATTTAGTTAAAGCCGGAAAAAAATCCGGATAATGATCAACCGGATTCTGACCGTCAGGGCAAAAACGCAGCCCCCGGCAGAAGCTGTCCGACCGGGAAACAGGAGCGCCGCATGAATACCGAAGCGGAAAGAAAGACCCTGAAAAAAATGCCGAAGCGCGCGCTCGCATACTGCGGGATCGTCTTCGTCATACTGATCTGGGGGATATATCCGATCATAGCCGACGACCTTCTCAATTTTTATTCGGGAGGTGCTTTCTCCTTTGCCGGCACTCTGATTTCTGCTGTCGCGCTGACAATTATATGCCTCCCGAAGCTCGGGCGGCTCGACCGGTCATATTTCAGGGTCGCTATTCCTACCGGCTTTTTCGTCGGCCTCGCGAACCTGCTCCAGAAGATCGGGCTCAGGTACACGACGCCGACGCTCTACGCCTTCCTCGAGAACCTCTCCTGCGTCGCCGTCCCTCTGCTTCTCTTCCTCTTCATCCGGAAGAAGCCCTCCCTCCTTACGGTCGCGGCGGGCGTCCTATGCCTTGCCGGCTGTTTCATTCTCAGCGGCGCAGGCTCAGCGGGCGGGCTCTCCTTCGGCAGGGGCGAGATCCTCTGCGCGCTGGCGGGGATTCTCTACGGGGTAAACATCGCGGCGACGGGCGTATTCGCGAAAAAGCTTGACGCCATGCTCTACGTCATGGTCCAGATGTGGGCGCAGGCCGCCGTTTCGGGCGCGGCGCTGATCGCGCTCGACAGGATAACGGTCGGCGGCGAGCCGATCGAGAAGGCTGTGTTTTCCTTCAGCTGGAGGCATCTGCTTCCGCTCGCCGGGCTGGTGCTGGCGATCAGCACCCTCGGCTGGATTATAAGGACCGAGGCGCTCAAGTACGTAAGCGCGGCGGCAGTCGCTGTGCTCATGCCCTTTTCGTCGGTCGTGACCGGAGCTGTCGCCGTCATCGCCGGGAAGGACGCATTTTCGCCCGCCCTTCTCATCGGAGGGATCGTCATCCTTGCGGCATCGGTCCTGTCGGGCGTTTCGGATGTGAAAGACAATGAGGATCCGCCGGAAAAAACGCGGTGACTTCTACGGTTGCAGCAATTATCCCGAATGCAGATTCATTAAAAAGGCAAATAAATCGGCATCCGCCGAATAACAGACACAGGGAGGCAGCTCATAATGAGACAGTTTATCGTTTGCGGAACCCCTGTCACGGCGCCGAAGGTGGCGGCCGGACCGTCAGGACCCGAAAAATTCGCGGCGGGCGAACTGGTGAAATACCTGCGCCTGGCCGGAATCGACGCCGAGGAAGTCTCCGAGGAAGTCTCCGAGGAAGTCTCCATGGAGGCCGGCGCCGACGTCAGTATCTCCGTCGATCCCTCCCTTCCCGACGACGGATTCTCCGTCAGTCCATCTGACGGCGGAAAGCTCAGTATTGCCGGCGGAAACGGACGCGGAGCGATCTACGCCGTCTACCGGCTCCTCGAACGCTTTGCCGGGATGAGGTTCTTCATGCCCGGGCTCGAAAGATACGGCGAAGGCGACATCGTCTTCGGCGAAGAGCTGAACTTCACGCCGGTATTCGAGACGCGGCAGTCAGACTGGCCATGCGGCAACGGGGACGTCGACTGGTGCCTCAAAAACATGATCAACGTCAGGCCGATCCCCGACGCGCAGGGCGGACACGTCCGCTACGGCGGGTTCGTCCACACGATGCGGAACCTGAACGGCACGCCCTGGAACGAGCAGCCCTGCCTTACCGACCCCGAAGTGCTGAAAAAGACTATCGCCTCGGTGAGGGAGATACTGAAAAAGGACCCCGGGATAAAGATCGTCTCGGTCTCGCAGAACGACAACAAAAACTACTGCAAATGCCCGCGGTGCGCGGCCGTCGACGAGGAGGAGGGCAGCCGGGCGGGCACCCTTCTGCGCTTCGTCAACGCCGTCGCGGCGGACATCGCCGCCGACTATCCCGACGTCGTGATCGACACCCTCGCCTACCAATATACGAGGCGCGCGCCGAAGATCACGCAGCCGCTTCCGAACGTATGCATTCGCCTCTGCTCGATCGAGTGCTGCTTCTCGCATCCGCTGAACGACCCGACCTGCGCCGTCAACGCCGACTTCGTCCGCGACATCATCGAGTGGAACCGGATCTGCGACCGGATCTACATCTGGGACTACGTGACGAATTTTCATTATTACGTTCCGACCTTCCCGAACTTCGGCGTGATGCGCGAGAACATGCGTTTCTTCGCCGAGCACGGGGTCAGGGGGATGTATCCCGAGGGAAACTACCATTCCCTCAGATCCGGCGAGTTCGGCGAGCTCAGGTGCTACCTGCTCGCGAAGCTCATGAGCGACCCATACATGAGCGCGACCGAATACCGCCGCCACACCGACGAGTTCCTCGAGGCCTACTACGGCGCCGGCTGGCGCTTCGTCAAGGCCTACCTCGATCTTCTCGTCGAGGAGTCGAAGGGCCGCCACATGAGCATCTGGGCGCCGCCCTTTAAGATCGTCGACCGCGATTACTACGCCGAAATGGAGGATACCTTCGACCGTCTCTGGGACGGGGCGGAAAGCCTGGCAGGCGACCGCATCGACGAAGTCAGGCGTTCCCGCCTGCAGTGGCGGACGATAAAGCTGATGCTCCGTCCCGACGCCGAAAAAGCCGGGGAGCTCCTTGAGGAGCTGTCCCGGCGGAAGATCCGCTGGACCGAGGCGAACGAGCTTCCCGTCGAACCCGACCTGTCAGCGTCACCCGAATTCTGGAGGAGAAGATGATGAAACCCGCAAAAGTTTATTTCAGCAGAACGATAACGCCCGGGAAGGTGATCGAGCTCTACGAAGCCGCCGGCAGGAAGCTGACCGGGAGGCTTGCGCTCAAGGTACATTCGGGCGAGGCCGGGAACCAGAACTTCCTGCGGCCCGCCTTCTGGGAGCCTGTCGTCAGATACACCGGCGGGAGGATCGTCGAGTGCAACACCGCCTATCAGGGGCAGAGGAACTCGACCGCAAAACACATGCGCCTCCTTAAGGAGCACGGCTGGAAGGACCTCTTCGACGTCGATCTCATGGACGCCGAGGGCCCCGACGCCGAACTGCCCGTACCCGCCGGATCGGTGCATCTCAAGTCCGACATCGTCGGGAAGGACCTTCTGAACTACGACTCGCTTCTCGTCCTCTCCCACTTCAAGGGACATCCGATGGGGGGCTACGGCGGAGCGCTGAAGCAGCTGTCGATCGGCTGCGCGTCGACCGCCGGCAAGGTCAACATCCACTCCGCCGGAAAGTATACGAAGACGGAGGACCAGGCCGTCGTATGGGGGGATCTACCGCCCCAGGACTCCTTCCTGGAATCGATGGCCGAGGCCGCCGCGGCGGTGACCGGTCACTTCGGGGAGAAGATTTCCTACATAAACGTCATGGCAAACATGTCTGTCGACTGCGACTGCTGCGCGAGGGCCGAAGACCCCTGCCTGCGCGACATCGGAATCCTGTCGTCGACCGATCCCGTAGCGATCGACCGCGCCTGCGTCGATCTCGTGAAGGCCAGCGGCGACATCGGCCGCGAGCATTTCATGCAGCGGGTCACCTCCCGCAACGGCGAGCACACCATCGGTGCCGCCGAAGCGCTCGGAATCGGCACGACGGCTTACGAGCTGATCGAGATCTGAGAAGACCCCGGCAGAGCGGGATCGTCCGCTCGACCGACAAAAAACTGCCCTCACAGCCGGAAAAACCGGTCCGCGGGGGCAGTTTTTTGTTGATGTAACCCTCCCGGGCGCTTTTGCAGAACGCGGGCGGCTTTATGACCGTTACGCAGGAGTTGTGATCGCCGCCGGCGAGGCGCTTGACAACACAGGCGTTTTTTGATATAATAATAATGTATTCTCGACAAAAGCCATCCGACAGGGAAACAGACGCGCTTCGTGAATACCGAATCGAAACTGAAGACCGAAAAAACGTCGCCGGAGGAATGGAAGCGCCGTCCCTGACCGGCAATTAGAAGATGACCTGCTTAGGAGGACCGGTTTTGAAAAAGACACTCAGAGCTTTGTCGGCTTTAATAGTTATTGCGCTTTTACTGGGCGGATGCGCCGACCGGTATTTCTTATCCGGTGACCCGCAGGCCGGACTGCTGGTGGCAGAAGGGCCGGATTCCCGCGGCGGGCAGCTCACCGACGCTGCGCCGGAGCCGGGAACCGAACCCGAGAGCGAATCTCAGGCCGTGCCTGAGACTGAGCACGAGACTCAACCTCAGACCGACCCCGAGACTCACCCGCTGACCGAACCTGTGACTCAGCTTCAGACCGAGCCTGTGACTCAGCCTCAGACCGAGCCCGTGACTCAGCCTCAGACTGATCCCGTGACTCAGCCTCAGACCGAACCCGTGACTCAGCCTCAGACTGATCCCGTGACTCAGCCTCAGACCGATCCCGTGACTCAGCCTCAGACTGATCCCGTGACTCAGCCTCAGACCGAGCCCCCTGCTCAACCTCAGGCACAGCCGGAGATCGTCACGGTCTCAAGCTATCCGTGCGTGGTCTGGCGCCGGGGAATCGCAGACGAAAGCGGAAACGCCTATCCCGACAAACTCGCCTTGACTCTCTCGGGGCTTCCCGGAAAGGTCTTTACGGTCGGACGCAGGGAAGTGTCGGTTCAAGGCATTTATTTGATCGGCGGTGCTTATGACTCCACCCTGATATACGAGATCGCTCTGAACGATTATACCGGCGACAGGATACCTGAATTCGTGATCGCATACCTGTCGGAAGACCGCCCGGGGATCATCAGATATCTGATCTGGGATCCGACTAAAGACTATATGAACCCGGTATCGCGAAACGCGTCAGGCTCGTCCGGCATGTACGAAAGATCAGACGGAGCCAGATTCGTCGTTCCGTCAAACCGCAGAAAACTCTATATCGCCGCCGCCGAAAAAGACTCTCCGGTATTGCCATCGATCGACGCCGGCGGAGCATACGGAGAAATCAAGCGCGTTTATGATGATCAATACCATTTCCAGCTGAGGAAAGGTGCGTCCGATCAGCCGGTCATCGATGGAGCGGCGATCGTGCTCACCTTCGTTCCTGACAGCACCGGAACAGGATACGCCGTCTCCGGACGAAGAAAATCCTCGCTGCTCGAGGCGAACGAGATCCTTACTGCACTGCCGGTCCTCGAAATACCGTCGGAATACAACGGACTTCCGGTGACCGAGATAGCGGCGGAGGGGTTCAAATACGGAAATCTTGAAGGATCGGCGACGGCGATCACAAAGCTCGTGATCCCCGGATCGGTCAGGGTGATAGGCAGGTTTTCTTTTACCGGACTGACTTCCCTGGAAGAGGTCGTTCTGGAAGAGGGTGTCGAGGTCATTGGCACAGAAGCCTTCTTCAGATGCGAATCCCTGACAAAGATCTCGCTCCCAGGCTCTCTGAAAACGATCGAAGGAAGAGCGTTCGGATCCACCGGTTTTACTTCGTTTACAGTCCCTGACAGCGTCAATGAAATCGAAGAACTCGCCTTCGCGAACTGCGAAAAGCTTGTAACGGTAGATCTTTCTTCAAGTCTTACCGCGATATCCGAAGGGTTGTTTGCAGGCTGCACAAAGCTGGCAAGTCTGACAGTCCCTGCAGGAGTCGCCCGGATCGATAAAGGCGCCTTCTCCGGATGTGAATCGCTGAGGTCTCTGGTTTTTTCTTCCGGCAGCCCTATCCCGGCGTCATCCGTCGGGATCGACGCCTTCAGTGGGTGTCCCGAAGAAGCTTATCCTCACGATCACGAATTCGTTATCTACCGCGAAGACAAGGGCGACCGCTGTATGTGCAGGATCTGCGCGATTCCCGGCATTCCTGACGAGTCATACCCGGTATACGGCGACGACGTCCCTCAATGACCTGCCCCGGCACTTACCGTTTTTTACGAAACAACTTCAAAGAAAGGGGGTGTTTAAAAACTCGTGAGGCGAGTTTTTAAACACCCCTGCGCCATTTTTCTCGGCACGAGACCGTGCCGTTTTTGCCCAAAAATGCTCTATAATATGGTGTTTTTTCTGGCAAAAAACGAAAAAGATCGGCAAATGTCACGGTTTCCCGGCCGTGACATTTGCGGGGCTGTTAAAAACCTAAGGTTTTTAAACAGCCCCCAATTATTGAAATTCAGCACATAACAACTTCGACTACCTGCTCGGCGGAGAGGCGGTCACCGGGAATAATCGCAGGTTCCGACAAAGGCGAAAAAACGATCAAGATCATCTGTATCCGCTCCGCTCTCAAAGAGCGGGATATCCAGACCCTCTCTTTTCACTATCCGGTTTGCCGTTTCAAGATATTCCATTAGTGGCAGCCGGTAACCGTCTCTCTGTCCTTCATGCATCATATATGCGCTTTCAGGTATCTCCAGAATCCCGTTGATCAAGGGAAAAACGGCGTAACTGTCCATGGCCGAATCGCGCGCAGCAGGCTTAAGCTCCAGAATGTATTCGACTTCCGGCACCCTGCTTCCGTCCGGACCGTCCGTCATCAGCGGTTTGCCCTCCGGATCGCAGACGATTCTTGACTTGACATCCACGAAGACGAGAGCTTCGCCTCCCGGTTTTGCCGTTTCCAGCAGGCTTTCGGGGATCATTATCACTCCTGCCCGTTCGATCGCCTGTCCCTCAGCTGTACTGTCGTAAAAGCCCAGGCCGCGATCGGCAATATCCCCGCCGGACACCGTCTGCGAAAAAACCTTCAGAACGGTCACCGGAACGGCGTAATAATTGATCTTTTTGTAAGGGACCGGCTCGCCGGATTCCCAGGATATAAGCCAATCCCAATCGGACGGCCGGTCACCGTCTGTCCGCTCCCCCCATCTGACGATCGCCGTGTTCAGTTTTTTCCACACCTGGGGATAGATGCCGGGCTCGATATCTGTAGAGATCCCCGTTTCATCCCGCGCGGTATCTCCGCCCGCCGACGTTTCAACAGGCGCCGCGGAGCCGGTCTCCGGGCTGTCTGTCAATACGCCCGGGCGAGATGACCGGAAAACGGCGCTCCCGTAGAAGACCGAAAGAGCCGCTCCGATCACGAGACACGGAAGGGCGACCGAGCAGAGTATCACCGCCGCGCGCCTTTTACGCCTCTCGATCTTAACTTCGGTTTCTCTGATCTTACCGTGTACGGATTCAAGTGTCTGATCGAATGATTTCATATTTTTCACCTCCGTTTTCAATGACTGCGCGCAGAGCCTTTTTCGCGTTGTAGATCGCGTCGGAAACGGCTCTGGGCTTCAGTTTCATGATCGACGAGATCTCCCCCGCCGTCATGGATTCGAAATAGTGAAGATGCAGAACAAGCCTGTAATTGACGGGAAGCTCGTCAAGCGCCATGTGAAGCGCTATCTTTCTCTCATCCAGATAGAGGCTGTGAAGGACAGTGTCTTCATCGCCGCCTGAGGCGTCGATTTCGGACAGTTCCACGGTCTTGTGTCTTTCCTTCCACCTTATGTGGTTTATCGCCTTGTTCTTTCCCGCGGAATACAGCCACGTTCTGAGATTTGATCCGGGGGACAGCACAGGTCTTTTGAAGTACAAGGAGACAAAAACGTCCTCCGCCAGTTCTTCCGCGGAATGGTAATCGCGCAGGATCCTCTGAAGAAATCCTGTCAGTCCGTTTCTGTAGCGGACCACAAGCCAGTCAAAGCTGGCCGCGTCTCCATTCAGAAAGGCCTGATACCGTTCATACCCTTCATCATCCATACGATCACCTCCCCGATATCCTGACTTTGAACCGATCCGTAATCCCGGCTTTCCGCAACCGTCGGCCGTCTTGCGTCTTCATACGTTAAACAACGGTTTCGACGAAATCTCGAAGCAAAACGAATAATAATATTTCCGGCCGCATCCCCATCAGGAATCGGCCGGCGCTTTTCTTCCTATGCACGTCATGACGACAGCAGAATAAGCATTTTTGTATGTTCAAAGAAATACAAAAGTGTCGATAAGTGTTTTTTGTATGTCCTAAGAAATACAAAAATGTCAATAATGGCATTTTTGTGCGTATTAAGAAGGACAAAACCGGGAATACTATCAGGTATGTTGCGCGCTGGATTCCGAAAAGACAGTCGAGCGCGAATTCGGAAACCTTGAACGGATCCGGGACAATTATCCCAAGTTCGTCATCTCAGGCGACATTCCCGATTTCTCCCGTAACGGAATTCAGCATTATAACATCCTCGACTATCTGCTCGGCAGAAAGTGATCGGGAAAGAATCATTTCACCCGCACAATTCCATTCGGCAGATGAGGCTGTAAAAAAACTCGCTACGCGATTTTTTTAACTAGCCGACGAGCAATTGCTCGCCGCGAGACCGCGGCGTTTTTGCCCGTTTGACAG